>Ga0307430_1001448_pt1 | contig 17444 bp, 12 predicted proteins | sample SalMarWE160130MG_FD_202159 | JGI IMG/M metagenome (GOLD analysis project Ga0307430, IMG submission 202159) | Salt marsh sediment microbial communities from the Plum Island Ecosystem LTER, Massachusetts, United States - WE1603-130 | ecosystem: Environmental > Aquatic > Marine > Intertidal zone >... | reverse complement strand
CCCCGTCCGGGGAAACATCGAGGACCGCCGGGCCGAGTCCCAGATCCGAGGCCTTCTCGGCGCTCCACGGTTCCGAGCCATGACGCGTTTTTGCCCCGTACATCGCCAAAAAGCCCTTCGCCCCAGGCTCGCGTATCTCGACAACTTCAATCGACCTTCTCCCGCCCGCGACAGCGCTGATGGCAACCCGAAGCTGTCCCAGGCGTGTATCGTCTTGCTTGATCCCGAGGCGCCGGCAGACATCCTTCTCAATAACGGCAGCCCTCCGGCCGTCAACAGCAACTGCTCTCTTTGACCGGCAGATTGCCTCAGCTAGTAACCCCACCCGTCTCGTCCTCGTCCGTCGAGGCATCGCCAGGACGCCCCGCGCAGCCCTCGCACCGCAGAGCAGCCCCCGACAAGGCTGGACAACGCCTCGCCGACCCTGGTACCCCCTGACGCAAGGAACAATTTTCGTACCACAACGGGCAAGGGACTGCAAGGGACAAGCGGTCCGACCGCGGCGTCGGGGCGCGGATCCTGGCCGCATCAGCCCCTGGCGGAGCACGCTCAGGAGCATCCGACACCGGGAACGCCCCCGATACAGGCCGATCGCCGCCGCCGGTCACCTAGGCCCGCCGCGGTGCGCATGTTCCCGTGCCCAGGCGCCACCAACGAACACGGCCCTTGAGCCACACCACGAGAGGCGCTACCATAACAGCGCAGTCCCCCGGGGCCAGTAGCTCAGTGGTTAGAGCCGCGGACTCATAATCCGTTGGTCGGAGGTTCGAATCCTCCCTGGCCCACTACCCTATCTCTCGCTCAGGTGCACGCCACAAAAATGGGCGGCGCCGACAACGCTGACGATGCCGACACCGCCGATCACTCAGAGATCAGGAAGCAGAAGAACCTGGTGCCCGTCCCTATTCGTCCTCGCTCGGCGTCTGAAAGATGACCTTGGACTCCTCCAGGAAGGCCTCGGCTCTCTCCAGGGACTCCTTGGCCTTCTTTGCGATCTCGGGGTCGGCGTCCTGGGCGGCCAGCTCGAGGAAGCGCATCAGTGCCTTGAGCTTCGCGTCGGACTCAGGTTCCCCATGGATGTGCGTGAGGCTGCGGGAGTGCGAAGCCACATGGTCGACGCACACCGCCCGAGTGGAGGCGTCCTGTTCTTCCTGATACCAGGCGAGCATCTCATCGACCGAGGCGTCCGCGGGAAAGCGACAGATCAGCTTCATGATACGCTCTCGATCGTCCCTCGTTTCGTCGGATACCATGGCAAGGAGTCTGCGCACCATGATCGGCTGATTCTCCGCCTTGACCAGTGCCACACAACTCCTTCGAAAGGTCATGGCAAAGGCCAAGACGTCAAAGTGAGGCGGTGTCGCGGGACTCTCTGCGATATCGTTCAGTGTTTCTGTCCACGCGGCCTCCATGTCGGCCGGCCAATCCTTTGGGTACCTCTCTCCGGTGCCCAAGAAGCCATAGAGCGAGTGCGCCAGCGCGACAACACGCACGTTGAGCGGGTAGTCTCGCGACAGGTACTTCGTGAAGGCCGATGACCGGATGTGACGTCTCACCTCCAGCAACTGCGCCAGGATGTCGACCGCAGCGTCGCGCAGTTCTGCATCCTCAGAATCCAGGTGCGGCACGATGAACAGCAGGTGTTCGTCGAACTGCGGCATCTTTCTGGCCTGCGGATCGATCGGCTTGAGGTACGGCTCGCACGCCTCTCGCAGCTCGTCGGCCGTCGTGTAGGTGGGACGCTCCCGCACCAGGTCCTCCAATGTCGGCGTCTGGGCCAGCGCTTCCGCTCGGAGCGCCGCCAAGATCATCACGCAAACTGAGAACAACGCCAGAACCGCCGGCCTTTGCACGGTTTCCCTCGAAGAAGGAGTGCCTGTCTATAGCCGCCAGCGCCTGGGGTGGCACTCGTTGGTTCCCAATGCGGGCGCATCACACGCTGCAGCAGGGGCTCATACTTCGCCCGTCTACTCCGTGTCTTCTGTCAGTTCGTCTTCCTCACCGGCATCGAGGAGTCTCAGGGCGGCTTGCGCCATCTCCCCGGCATGGCTTCGCTCTTCACTGTACTTGCGGAGAATGGGCTCGGCCTCCGGCTCCCGCTGAATCGCCATGAGATACATGGCAACTCCGGACGGTTCCGGGGCCTCTTCCACGTGCAGTCGCAGAAAGGCGAAAGGGTACCTCCCTCTCTTCGCCAGCCGCCTCGCCGTGCGTATGTCGGCGAGGATCAGGCTACGGCTCATGTCGGGGTTGAACACGATGTCCGCGAAGTCTCGCGCCCAGGCTCGCCATTCCTGCCTCTCCCCTTCGGTCATTGAGGAGTCAAGCTCGTGCTGGAGGAGCTTGATCGTGAATTCCATCATCGCCCGGTTCACAGCGGAGACCTCGGACTCGGCGATCTCACGCAGCCTCGACACCGTCGCCTCATCGCCCTGCCCCTGCAAGGCCACCAGCGCCAGCCAGCGTGTGCTCGCGTCATCCGCCTCGCTGGCGAGGTTCTCAAGGGCAGGTCTCGCACGATCAACCGACATGCCCTTGAGCGCTCTCATGGCGAGCCGACGCACCGTCGCCGCGCCCTGCGCTTGGCAGAGCTCTGCGAGAGCCCGTGCGGCGTCTTCCGACTCCAGATGCTGCAGTGTCAGTACAGCAATCTGAGCCGACTGCGGCTCGTCGTCGAGCAACACCTGCTGTTTGAGAAACGGGATCGCCTCGTCCCCCAGCCGCTCAGCCAGGTCAGCGGAGACCTGCTCAGCCGGGACATCTGGAAGCCTTTGCAGGGCTTCCTCGAATGCCTGCTCGTATTCAGCGCCAGTCTCGTCTCCGGGGCACGCTGCAACCCACAAAGCCAGACCAAACGAGAGAAGGACGGTCCTAAACCTCTTGCCCATGGCTACCACTCCCACCAGTTGGGCGACGATACGCTGCGCCGCACGTTCGTGCCGCAGTGGATCGAGCCTGCGTTGTTGTGGTAAACTCGTTCTTCGCAGAAGTGCACGTCAGTATACCCGGCACGGCCAAGCATCCTGTCAACGTAGTCCTCGAGAATGTCCACTGCCGCACCTCCTCCGATATCCACATGTGGCCCGTAGGTCTGGGCAACGAAGACATCGTTGCCGTCCACAAGGCAGTTGGTTACGTTGTTCGTGAACGCCAGGGCGCTGCCCCCCTCCGACCGAAAGAGAACGGGAAGCTCAAGCGTCGCGCCAGTGGGGTCCGTCGAGAACGTGAAGATGTCGCCCGCAACAGGTGCTCCTCCGCCCCACCAATGGCGGAGGACAAACGCCAGCCTGCTGTCGGATACGGAGTCCTGAAGTCGGTCGCCCGTGCCATCCGCTGTCCATGCTCCGCCCGCGACCTGGTGCTCAATGGCGTACTCGTGGTCGTTCGTGAAGGTCAGACGCCAGTCTCGGGTGTTGTTATCCGGGAAGTAGCCGACAAGGGCACCGGCATCTTCAAGGACCGCCGTGCCCGTGTTGCCCGGCGCGGCGACCGGCGACGTTGTCGGAGAACCCAAGCCAAGATCCGAGCGGACCGTTGGGAGGTTCGCCGGGTCCATGACCGTGTTGAAGTTGAAGGTCCTCAGCCCGCTGTGGTTCACGACGTTATGGACCGGCATGCCGCGGGAGGAAAGCCGTGTCCCAGACGGATCATCCATTCTCTGGAGCATGCTGGCGGTTGGGTTGATCGAGTCCGCGATGACCAGAAGGGCCCAGCACAGCTCGGGATCGGCTACGAGTGTTGTCACGCCGTCAGGTGCGAAGCTGACAACCTCATCGATGTGCCCGACCAGAAGCCATCCGACGTTTGTGCTAGTGCCCGTCTGCACCTCCTGCGCCTCCAGGAAGTCAACCATATCGGTGTCAAGCCCGCTCCCGTAAAGGAACGACCCTGGAGCACCGGGGATAGCCTCGAGGTTCCCTCCCATGTCGTGCGTAGTGTAGGCTCCTTGCTGGAAGTCGTGAATCAGGCCTACATCGGACCTCAGAAGCGTCTGACGCGTGTAGACATTCAGAGCTTCTTGTCCACCATAGGTACGCTGGCCTCGCGGGAACCCGAGGATCACGCTGATTGTCTTGTAGGGTGCGCTGCTGTAGCCAATCTCATAGCCGTCTTGATGCCAGATATCGACTATGCTGGTCTGATCAAGGCAGGCTCCGTACTCGCCCCCGAGCGCTCCGCGTAAAGCCGCGTTGTCGGCGCCCATATCCTCAATGTAGACTGTCTCTTGCGCGGGAGCCGGCTGACTCACGGCGTCTGTATGGCTCAGCACAACGAACGGGGCCACCTTGAACCGGACGCGATCATTGTAGAGCAGGTTCGTGCCTTTGTACACTTCCAGGACGGCGTCGACCATCGCCCCGAACTGAATGCCTTCGAGACCCATCTCGACAATGCCACCCCCCTCGAAGATCGAGTAGTCGCGCTGGGGCGGGGTCGGCGACTCCACGAACTCGACTTCGAAGCCAGCCTCGGGACCAAGGAGATCTGCGTCGCCCGGTTGGACGACAAGGTCGTTCCCGACCACAAGCGTCGGCAGGAACACGCGCGCTCGTTGCTCCGCAGTGTACCTCGACGAGAAGTAAGCTGGGTCGCCCGTGGGATTGACCACGCGCAGCACCACGCGAAGGTCCGGGGGTAGTCCGCTGACACCGAGCCTGTGCACGACGAGCTGAGACAGGTCGTCGCGATCGGGATCGGGGTTCACGACCGTGTCAGGCGCCTCATCGGTGCCATCGTAGTCGAAGTCGCTGCCCCCGATCCAGTTGTCGGGCAGATGGTTGCTGTCGTCATCGTCGCAGTTCGGCAACACGATGGCCCCTCTTGAGTCAGGCCCGGAGGACCAGAGCTCCTCCTCACGTTCGTCGTCGTCTTCGACGTCACCGTTCCGGTTGGTGTCGCAGTCGATGTCGACCCGTATGGCCGTCGTTCTGACCGCATCGACGACCATGAACCCGGCAGCCCTGTCGCCGTCGGGGTCGATCTCGATCAGTATCTGACTGCCGCTAACGCTGTCGCTGGGCGCGATGCCCTCGATGTACAGGGTCACCTGACGGGTGGTTTCCCCAAGGCCGAAGTCGGACGCATCGTACTCGCCGTTCGGCACGTAGTGGCCTGGTTCCTCGGCGCCGATGCTGGCTGGGTTCCGCTCCGTGGCGCCGGCCTCCGTCCATACCCTCAGTCGACCCGAGTCGGGCACGTACTCCTCGTCTGGCGGCACACCGGTGAGTGTGACTTCCGTCGGGTCAGAGGCCTCGTAGGTGACCCTTACCTTCACTTGCGTCAGGTCCAGCGGGGCAAGCACTTCGAATACGAGCGGCACGAACTCCTCCCCCGTGGTGACGTCATCGTCGTTGCCCTCCGTACCGTCCCAGTTGTAGCCGTCCGCGAAGTCAGGGACACCGTCATTGTCGTCATCGTCGTAGTCCATGGCGATGAACTTCCCCGGCCGCTCCGGATTGCCACTCACGTCCTCAACGTGATCCTCAACGGCATCGCGTTCCGGGTCGCTCATGGCATTGTCGTTGTCGGTGTCAACGTCCAAGTCCACCTGCACGCAGCTTATTCTCACGGCATCGGGCACCATGAACCCGGCATGTCCGTCCCCGTCCGGATCGACTTCGATCAGCACCTGATTGCTGCTCAGCTCGGCGCTGGCTGCAACACCCTCGATATACAGGGTCACCTCACGTGTCGTTCCGTCGAGACCGAAATCGGCAGCGGCATACTCGCCGTTCGGCACGTAGTGGCCTGGTTCCTCGGCATCGATACTGGCTGGGTCTCGTGCCGTGGTACCGGCCTCCGTCCATACCCGCAACCTGCCACCGCCAGCGGCCGGTGCGTAGACGTAGTCTGGCGCCGTACCGGTGCGGGTTACGGCGGCCGGGTCGGAGGCCTCATAGGTAACCCGCACGCGAACCTCCGCCGGATCCAGCGGGGCGGGTATGTGGAGCACGACCGGCGTGAACACCTCGTCGGTCACCAGATCATCGTCGTTGCCCTCCGTATCGTCCCAGTCATAGCCATCGGCGAAGTCAGGGATGCCGTCGTTGTCGCTGTCATCCTGGTTCACGGCGACGAACTTCCCGGCTCTGTTCGCCTGTTCCCTGACATCCTCGATCTGATCCTCGGTAGCATCGCGCTCCGGGGAGTCGGCTCCATTGTCATTGTCCGAATCAACATCCAAGTCCACTCTGACGCAGGTCATCCTGACCGCGTCCGGCGCGATGAACCCGGCAGGCCCGTCTCCGTCAGGGTCAAGTTCGACCGACACCTGACTACTGCTCACGCCTGAGCTCAGCGCGATGGCCTCAACGTACAGAGTCACTACACGTGTTCCGCCCTGAAGGCCGAGGTCGGCGGCGTCGTACTCACCGTCGGGCACGTAGTCGCCCGGCGTCTCGGCGTCGATGCTGGCTGAATCCCGTGCCACGGCACCGGGCTTCGTCCATATCCTCAACCTGCCCGAGCCCGGTGCGTATATCCAGTAATCAGGGGAATAGAAGAAGAGCTGGACGTCGGCCGGATCGGAGGCGTCGTAGGTGATCCTCACCTTGGCCTTCGTCAGATCCACGGAGGCAGGCAGTTCGAGCACAAGCGGCGTGAACGCCTCTCCGGCTGTGGCATCATCGGCGTTGTCTTCAAACTCGTCCCAGTCGAACCCGTCGGCGAAGTCGGGGATGCCGTCGTTGTCGTTGTCGTCATGGTTCAGGGCGACGAACTTGCTGGGCGTGTCCGGGTCTCCGCTGATGTCCTCGATCCGATCCTCACCGGCGTCTCGATCCGGGGCCCCGAACCCATTGTCGTTGTCCGAGTCGATATCCAGGTCCACGTCCACGCACGTGACCTTCACGGTGTCCGAATGCAAGCCGACGGCGCCGTCTGCAGTGAATGTGCCCGTAATGGAGATATCACGCTCGGCCGCACTCGGCGTGATCCCCTCGACTTTGAAGGTGTGTTCCAGGAGGCGGCCCCTGCCAGCATAGAAGTCAGTGGCAGTCCACGTGCCATCAACGTCGTATGCCTGTCCCGACACAACTTCGACGTATCTGGGCGGAGTCTGAGTATCGTCCCATTTCCATATCTTGATCTTGTCAGGGAAGGTGAGTCGCCAATGAAGGTCGCCGGCGAAAAGCCTGGAGTTGGTGACCTGAACGGTGATGCTCTCCACCTCGCCGTCCGTGCCCACTATTCCATGGCCCTGAGCGTGGTCTGGCTGGTTGTCCGGGATGAGTGCGCCCTGGCTGTCGTGGTTCTGCTCGTCGAAGTCGTTGTTCACGGCAAGCCAGCCGCCTTCGGTTTCCTCCTCGGTTTCACCAAGCCCCTGGAAATGCAGGTCGATCCCGAGAGTCTCGAAGAAGTAGATGTCGTACCCGCTTTCTGTGTCGTTGGATGGCGTGAATATCACGTCGATCCAGCTATTGGGGCACGGTCGTTTTCCCCCGATCGTCACGACTTTGTCGTACTGCCCCATCACGAGCTGAACGCAGTGTTCGTTGACGGTCCATTCGTATGAACCTGGATTCCAGGGGGCAAGCAAACAACGGAACTTATACTCGGAGCCCATCCAGATGTATCCTGGCGGGTCTGAGCCATCGAGCTTGGTGATCTCCACCTCGGAGTCCTCGGGCGGGTCGTCCGGGGGGTCGGGCTCGTCCGGCGCCTTGATATAGACGGCCGCGCTGTCAGAGTAACCAGTCTCTGTTTCGATAGCGACGACCCAGCACCAACCCTTCTGTTGACCGGCAGTGAATGTCGTCGAGGAACCCGTCGCCGGGTTGACCGTGCCAAGGGAGGGGTATCACCCTCCAGACGAAGTCGGCGTCCTGCATCCACGTGTCGTCGTCTGTGCGCTGTAGGTCGGGAGCATCGCAGTAGGCTTTCGCCGTGAAGCCAGCGGTGTGCTCCTTTTCGACTATCTTCTTGGACAGGGTGACGACCACGTAGTCCACGCAGCGGACCTTGATGAGCTGGGAAGGGCCCGAGACTTTGAACGGATCGTTGTAGTACATACCAGCGTCGTTTGCACCGGCGCGTATCACGTAATCGCCGTGAAACCCGAACGAGGTTTCCACGGAGTCCTGGCTGAAATCATAGCCCGTGTGCTGTGCCACGTATCCCCAGCCGCTGTTGGTCGATACGCAGCGGAACTGCCACTGCACAAGCGTGATCCGGTCCCGCATCATCATGGGCTCATCGTCCAGTACATCGAAGTCGCACATCGACGCGGTGAAGGTGATATGCTCACCTGGTTTGAAGTATTGGCCCGCCGGCACAGTATTGCATATGGGGTTACTGATGATGATCGGCGGGTCGCCGGTGTCCATGGTCGCAGGGGCGGTCGCGGGATAGCCAACAACAATGAGCAGAGCGACACACGCGATCACGGCTGATCGATGGGCTCGAATGGGGCTATTCATCGCTCGGCCCTCCCTCCACAGGTGTGTCTTGTCGCTCGTCGGTTGACTCCTCCGTCGACTCCTCCGGCGGTATGCAGAGCGGTTCCGGGATCTGGCCCTGCATGAGCAGCCAGCCGGCGTAGGCCCAGCCGTCTTCGGGATGGTCCTCGACGAGCCGAGTGAACGCGGCCTTGGCCATCTCGTGCTCACCCGCCTCCAACCACGAGAGCCCCACATAGAACGTCCAGAACGGATGCCACTTGTCCTTTTCCGCGTACTGCACGAGCAGACGGGCAAACTCGTCGGCGGCTGTCACGTACTGCTCGTCCATAAAGAAGCTGTAGGCCACTTGCGTCTCGGCCCGAGGCAGCAGCCAGTCGGCCCAATAGTCGGTTCCGGCGTGCTCCTGCGTCGTGAACACGACGGTCCAGGCGACGTCGCGACCCTCGAGGCACCGGCCCTCCCTGACAAGGACGCGGCTGCGCGACCACATGAGCTTCGCTTCCAGGCTAAGGTCGCCATTGTCGCGCGCCCACACGAGCGCCTCGTCGAGAAGGCGATGCGCCGTCTCGAAGTCGCCTCGCAACTCGACGACAAGCTCAGCGAGCTCACGCCGGCCCTTCATCCCGTCGACCGTGTCCGGGAAGAGATTGATGATCCGCCGCGCGATCGGCTCAGCTTCCTCGTGCTCGAACCGGTGGAGGTGAAAGTAGAGCAGGGCGTCCTGCATGACGGCGGTCTCGGGCGCCTGCGGGTACTTCCGAGTCAGCAGGTCGATGGTCGCCTTCGCTTTGGCGAGATAGATGCCGGGACACTCGTCGGTGGCGTGCATCCAGGGCCACAGCCAGTAGGCGGCCGCGCTCGCGAGCGCCTGGGGCTCGAGCGGCTTGTCCGTGTACTCCTGGATGAGGGACTCGGCGATTGCATCGCCGCGGTCGAGCTCGTTGTCGGCCGCGCGTTGCCAGGCCAGCGTGCCGATCGACGCAGGCCGGCCCGGGAAGTCGGGGTACTCACGGATGGTGCGCTCCAGGGCTGCCAGACCGACGGGCCGGTCACCGTAGTCGATCTCGGTCTGGGAGGCGTCGTAGAGCGCGCTGTCGGCCACGCCCGGCTCGACGCCGGAAAACAGCACGAGAATCTGGCGGGCGACCAATGCGGCGTCCTCGCCCTCGTTGTGGTTGAGGTGGTGCCACATCATCTGCTCGAGGCCCATCGCCGTTTCGCGTTCGCCCGGATGCATGGCCACCAGGACGTCCAGGTCCGTCTTGGCCAGCGAAACGTTCTGGGCGCGGTCCTCGTCGGTGGCGCCCGCCTCCGGCGCATTCGCTTCCGGGCCGAGCAGGTAACAGATGGCCCAGTGCAGGGCCGGCGCGTCCAAGGCGGTGCCGTTGTACTCGGTCGCCAACGCCTGGGCGAGGGCGTGGCCCTCGTTCAGACGGCCGTCCAACGCACGCTCGCAGGCGAGCGTGTACATTGCCCTGGGCCGCCGTTCCGAGCCGGGGTAGTCGGCGATCAGTTGCTCGAGCGCGTCGAGACCGGCGGCCCGGTCACCGCCGCCGATCTCCAGAAGACCGATGAAGAAAAGCGCGTCGTCGACCTTGAAGTCCGCCGGCGTCGTGTCCATGTTGAGGAGAGACGTTTCTCGTCGAGAAATGTGACAAGATGAAGCAGGGCGGCCACTTGGGTCATGGCCGCCCTTGTGCCCTCATAATCCGTTGGTCGGAGGTTCGAATCCTCCCTGGCCCACCACCACTCCTGTTCCCCGCCAACGGTGGGCGTTCGGGACGGTTCGTGTGGCACAGCAGGTGGGACGACGTCAGTCCGCCGCGATCGGTACGAGCTCCTCTGCAGGGCGGACATTGTGGGCGCCTTCACACATCGTGCGCCCGCCCAACTCCTCGCCGTGCTCCTTGATGTGCGCAAGTCTTCTCTGTGTGTTCTCGACGATGAACTTGCACTGCTTCTCGAAGTGAATGAACATCGCGGCGAGGTTCACGGCCGATTCGACCGCCCGTGGGTTTCGGAACAGCACCGTGAAGACCAGCTTCCAGAACAGCCGCCCCGTTCTCCTGTTGAAACCCGTTTTGCCGCAAAGGCGCAGAAAGGCCCTCGCCGAATTGAGCATCCGCCCAAAGGAGGGCCTGTATTTGTCTACCCGCTTCAAGTTGAGGGCGGTGTACGTAATCCGTTCGTAATAGCGCTTCGGGTTGTAAATATGATCGAGCACGCGCACGTAGTCTTCCAAGACCTTGGACCTAGGCCGGGCGGTCACGAAATTCAGGCCGCTCGTCATCTGGTCAATTTCGGTGCCATTGTCCCGCTGCTTCGATCCATCCTCGAACAGCCGGCCTTCTCGTCTCAACCGCCTCGTGAGCTGCGTATTCGGCAGCGCATACAGCGTGCCGAGCATCGCCATGCATATCCCGGAGTCCTGAATGCACCGGATCATCTTGTCGGCCGTTCGGTCCGTTTCACTATCAAAGCCAAGAATGAAGCCCCCGTTGACGATCATGCCGTGGGCGTAGATCTTCCGCATGTTCTCGGTGAGAGGCCTGTTGACGTTCTGCGTCTTCTGCGCCTGCTTCAATGCCTCGTCTTCCGGTGTCTCAACACCGACAAAAACATATCGGAAATCAACGTCCTGCATCATCCGCAGGAGTTCATCATCATCGGTGAAATCGATCGAGGCTTCCGTGGAGAAGTAGAACGGGTGCCCGTGCGCTTCGGACCACTCGCGGATGACGGGCAGGAGCTGCTTGACCTTCCGCTTGTTGCCAACGAAGTTGTCGTCAACGAAATCAATGTGCCCCCGATACCCCAGGTCGTAGAGAACCTGAAGCTCCCTGACGACCTGTTCGATGCTCTTCGTTCGCTGCTTCCTGCCGTAGAGCTCGATGATGTCACAGAACTCGCAGTTGAAGGGACAGCCACGTGAATACTGCACCCCGACCTGAATGTAGTCCTTGAATCGGATGAGGTCGTACCGTGGAACGACCGCGTGGGCCATATCCGGCCTGTCAGGGGACTGGTACGCACCGCTCGTGGAGCCGCCCAACAGATCTTCGATGAGCATTGGGATGGTGAGCTCACCCTCACCTTGGACAAGGTAATCGGCGGATTCGTACAGACCCGGCTGCGATGTGGGATCGGGGCCGCCGACAACAACGCGGCAGCCGTGGGCATGGGCTCTGTCGATGACGGAAAGCACGCCCTGCTGCTGAGACAGCATGCCGCCCGTACAGACAACGTCCGCCCACTCGAAGTGCTCGTCGACCAGGGGCTCGACGTTTTCGTCGACCAGCTTCAGCGCCCAGTGCTGTGGCAGCAAAGCCGCCACGGTCATGAGGCCCAGAGGCGCCGCGGGATACTTGGCGCCTACTATCTTGCAGACGTCGACATAATTCCAGAAACTGAACACTGAGAACCGCGGTTGGACTAAAAGGCACTTAGTCCCGTTATCGAGTAAGGCTTTCACATACTGTCCTTCGCGTTGCGTCGTGCATCCGATGGGACGTGAGACGATCAGGTCGCCACGAGCACCTTCCCCAAGCCCTGCTTGCTCAAGGGGGACATCGCAGAAGCGCCGTCTGTCGGCTCTGCGATCATGTCTCCGGGGCTTCCCGCCTCGGGCAGGGTTCCCTTCCGGCTGGCGGTCACGGAATCGAGCCTGTTCGCAGCCTAGCAGACACGTGGCGCTTCGCGCAAGGCGTTCCTGCCTGCCTGTCGAACTTGCCGACCGAAGGTCAGCGGTGAGAGCCGCGGACTCATAATCCGTTCGTCGGAGGTTCGAATCCTCCCCGGCCCACCATGCCACACCGCCTGTTCAGCTCGAAGGCGATCCTGCGGACGAAGTTCTGGATACCGTCCTCGACCAACAGCACGGAGACGGCTCTCACCACCGTCCCTCCATTCCAGGGGCGGCCAGCGATAGCTTCGCGCTGCCGCGATAGATGGTGCCGCGTCAGTTGTTCGACTCGGAGTCCCTCTCCTGCCGTTCGCGCTCTTTCTCCTCGAGATACGCCTTCACGTCGTAGACGAGCCGGTCCATCTCGATCCCGCTCCGGATGATCGGCTCGGCCACCTCTCTGAACTCGCGTTCATCGAAGGGAAGCGTATCGTACAGCGTCACGATCTACCGCACAAGCGTGTCCCGGTAGCGGATCATGTCGCGCTCGAACTTCGCCTGCGCGGCTCCTTTCACCTGCTCGGCGTGCTCCTCGCGCGCGGCCTTGGCAGCGGGGTCGTTCGGGCCCTGCCCACGCCGATCGACCTTCCCGACACCGGGGACCTCCGGAGGCGCGTCGGGAAGGTCCAGCTCCAAACAGAAGGCAAGTCCCTTCAAGTAGTGCTCGAGGGCCTTGCCGTACTCCTTCATGATCCGCCACGAATCCCCGCACAGGGTCCGGGCGAGAGCCACCGCACGAGGCGGCAGGTTGTGCGCCAGCACATCCTCGAAGTACACGACGGCCTTCTCGTGACACACCATGCCCGTGCGCTGGTTGTACAGGATGGCGAGCTTGTACTTGATCTCCAGTTGCTCGTGCGGCTGCTTGAACTCGTCGAGCATGGCCAGGAGCGCCGCCTCCTCCTTCGCGCCGTCCATTCGATGAACCTCGCTGAGTGCCGTACGAAACGCCTCCGAAAAAGGCTCGTCTGCGTCCGGTTCGACCGTCCAGACCGCCACCGCATGCCCAGGCAGGACGATGCACAGCCAGGCAAGACAGAACGCCCAGACCCTCATGATCCTCTCCTTCCCGCCATGCTGCCGCGTGCCGGCACTCGACCTATTCATAACGAAAGGATTCCCTCGTCTAGGTAAGTGACACCTGGTTGTCCGCATGTGTTTCAGACAGAATGACCCTGGCGCCCGGTCCCCTGCTCATTGACCGCACTGCATGCTGCCGCCACAAGCAGCAGGCCCCAGCGCCCTGCCAGGGTAGCACACAGCGGCGCGGCTTCTCGATGCTGCGTCTGGCTGCCGGATCGCGTCCAGCCATTCCTGCCGGGCAGCCGAGACGGTGATCACGCGCAGCCATGGCCGCCAGGCGGATGAATGGACGGCTTGCGGATCGTCGAACAGGGCAGAAACGCGCTATAATGACCGCGTACGGTGCCGCGCGTCTCATCGGCACACGGCTGGGCAGGCCCGCCATGCGCAAGGCAACAGCAGACAGGCTCGTGACCATTGCCAGATACTGGGACGTCGCCGATGCCGACCTCGCGAGGGCAATCCTTGCGATGGAAGGCGTCGAGGCCGTCCTCGCCGACGTCCATTCGCGCATGATGACCCCGCGCGTCGTGCGCGAGGTAAGGCTTCAGGTGCTGCAGGCCGACGCCCTCAAGGCGCTCGAGATCCTGCGCGCAAGCTCCGAGGAGCACACCGGGCTCCAGAACGGTCTCGCACGACTGCCCCAGTGCCCCAACTGCGCCTCGTACAACCTTACCCGGAGCGCGCTGCCGCTTCTCGCAGCAGTCGTGTCGTGGCTTCTCCTCGGCATCCCACTACTGTTCATGACGAGGCGCTGGCGATGCAGGAGCTGTGGGTACCAATGGAAAGCGTAGGCAGTACTATCTCACACGAGCCTGTTACGGTCGCCACCTTCTGGGACGTCTTCGACGCGGACTTCACGAGGACGATGCTCGATCTCGAGGGCATCCCGTCGGTCCTCGACAACCGGCACCTCGTCCAGCTCGCCTGGCACTACGCGAACGCGATCGGGGGTATCAGACTCCGCGTCAGGGCGTCGGATGCGGCACGTGCTCGGCAGCTCCTGCGCGACACGCCGATCCGCCCGGACTCGACGAAACACGCGATGACCGACGCCGAGCACGACCTGGCGTGCCCCATGTGCGGCTCGCTCGAGGTGCGCAGCGAGAAGTTCTCCCGCTTCGCCTTCTTCCTCACGTGGCTCGTCCTGGGCCTGCCGATACCGATCCCCCGCCGCCGAATCACGTGCCGCGCCTGCAAACACACCTGGCGGCGATAGCCCTCCACCAAGTCCGACAGCGCCGGCCAACGAGAGCGCAGCCCTCCCTGCTGCACAAGCGCAGCTTGGTTCAATCCAAGCCGAGGACTGCGCCGGTCGCTGGGCTGTGGGCACAAAGCAACGGCGGGCGTGACCACCCAGGCCACGCCCGCCGCCGTGTCTGTTCGGTGTTTTGCCGCCTACCACACGTTCGGCGGATGGGCATACCAGGTGGGCATATCGAGGTAGTCGTCCTCGTTGGTGACGCCCTGGCGGATGAACACCAGCGCCTCGCCGCACCCGATCGGCGGGTTGACCGCCACGCCCGGATTGAGCACGTCGAACCAGTACTCGCCCTCGGCGTCGTACTGATACGTGGTCCACACCGCCGAGCCCAGCGGCCGCAGACGCACCACGTTGTAGTCGTTCCAGTTCGACACCGCCTCGAGCAACCCCAGATCAACCAGCGTCGTGGGCCGCGGCATCGAGTAGGCAACCCAGTGATCCGACACCGTCCAGTCCGCCTTGCCCACAAACACCGACTGCGCCGCCCCGGGCACATACCCCGTCAAGCGCAACGGCAGCGTCTCCTTCACCCCGCCGCCGCACACAAGGTAGTAGCCCACGCACGGCTCGATCTCGAAGGTCGAACCCCACAACAGCGACCAGCTCTGTGTGCCCTGGTCGTAGAGCATCCGCTCGATCAGCCCCGTCTCGTGCACCAGCCGCATGACCACCGGCGAGAAACGGTTGATCTGCGTCGAGAACACATCTTGCACGCTCGCGTGGTCGGCATCCGGCACCAGCGGCGTCGAGACGAAAAAGTCCTGCATCACCCAGTCAATCACCAAGTCGAGGTTGAACACACCCGCCGTCTGCCAGCTCGTGTCGGTCTCGTCGGCCCGCTTGATGCGGTAGAAGCGGAAGTCGTTGGCGAGCGGGTTGGTCACGAGATCGTCGGTCACCGTGGTCAACCCGCCGACGGCGCCCACCGACGGCCGATCCGACCACACGACCGAATCGCTGTACTGGTCGGCGTCGGCCACCTCGAGCACGTAGTTCACGCCCGCCTCGGAGCTGAACGTGACCACCACCGACGTGGTGGCGTGCTCGTAGTAGACGTCCGTGATCCACAGTGGGTACTCGGCGTGGTAGCCCATGTCGACCTGGCCGGCGTCGTCAACCCCGTCGGTGCGCGTGGTCCGATCGCCGACGCCGAGGTTCGCCGCTGTGTCCGAGCCAGCGTCCACACACGGGCTGTCCGAGCCCTGCCCCGCGGCCGTCTGGCTCAAGTAGTAGCCGTGCAGCAACCCGGAAACACACTGCGGATCGGCGTCGATGTCACTCCCGTCAAGGTCAAGTGTGCAGCCGGACTCGACATATGCCTCACCCAAGCCGCCGTCGATGTCGCTGTACCGGCCGACGAGGCTCGACGGGCTCGCCGTCGAGGTCAGGGCGATCTCGTGTCCCGTGGAGGCTGTATTGCCCCAGAGAATGCTGTCGTACACGGTGACTGTCGCCGCCAGAGTCCCCACGGCACCGCCCATCGTGGTCGCGGCGTTGGCCGCCAACGTGCAGTTGTCGATCGTCGGGCTGCTGCTGTCGCAGTAGATGGCGCCGCCGCTACCGGCCGAGTTGTCGATGAGAAGGCAGTTGATAATAGCGGCGCTGCTGCCGGCTTCGCAGGCGATGGCGCCGCCGTTCGTGGCTGAATTGCCGTCAAGAACGCAGTTCTGGATCGTCGGGCTGCTTGCCGAGATGTATATGCCGCCGCCATTCGCGCCGCCGGCATTGCAGTTGCGGATTGTGAAGCCGTCGAGAATCGCCGCCGCGGTCTCACCCGAGTCGAACACAAAGCCACCCGTGGAGCCACCGCCGTCGATAATCGTGGCCTGTGGCCCCAACTTGCTCTGCAGCCAGATGTCCTTACCGCCGAAATCGAGGTCAACGTTCCCGGCGCCGGTGTACACCCCATGGGCGACCATGACCACGTCGCCGCTCTGCGCGGCGTCCAGTCCGTCCTGAATCGTCTGGTACGGATCGTCAGGTGAACCGGTCCACGGCGCCGTGCTGTTCGCCGTATCAACATAGACCACGGCGACGGTCTTGATCGGACCACCGCCGAGGATATCGTGCGAGGCGGGTGGCTTGTTTGGCCAACCAGAGATCGTCATGAGGGTGCTGACGCCGTACTCGTCGAGGCTGGACGAGCTGTACGCGGCCGGCACGCAGACGAGCAGGTAGAGCGACTCGCCGTCCTGCGTCCACCCGTCATTGTCATCGGCAGTCCAGCTGCCGAGGAACTGGCCCGCAAAAGCGCCGCTGCCGAACGGCACGCTCATCTCTGCGTCACTCAAGTCGAGCACGACCTCGTCGCCGGCAGGCAGTGGGTTGGCAGGATTCCAGTCGGCGATCCCGCTCTTGTCCTTGTCCCAGATCACCTTTGCGCTGCTGTTGGAGTCGAGCAGCACGTTTCCGGAATCGCGAGCCAGATTCACCTGTTCGCTCCAGTTGAACCCGATCGGCGGTTGGGCCTGTCCAAGACCCACAGCCAGGAAGGTCAGACATGCAACCACCAGCGCGAACGGAAGATACAGCTTCATGGCCTCCTCTCCATCTTGGCGTCAGTCACAATACGAGGTGCCTCGTGGCGCGTCATGCTCAGTCTCCGCTGGCAAAAGTCGCCCGTCAGGGCGAGGCCCCTAGGCATAACCAAGCGCCGCAAAATAGGTTAGCACAGGTGTGGGCGTTCGTCAAGGTCCAAGCCGAATCCCAAGAAACTTCACAGGATCGGGGGCATCTCCGCCTGCGCGGCGCTTACTTGTTGCGCTGCAACATATTCGCACCGCAGCGGATGCCGCAGCGGCAGCCGCCACCCGAGCGAATCACGAAAATTCCCAGCCGGGTCCGCAGACACGCCCCCCCCCCCGCCACGCCTACCACTCGTTGGGCGGGTGGGCATACCAGGTGGGCATATCGAGGTAGTCGTCCTCGTTGGTGACGCCCTGGCGGATGAACACCAGCGCCTCGCCGCACCCGATCGGCGGGTTGACCGCCACGCCCGGATTGAGCACGTCGAACC
>Ga0307430_1001446_pt1 | contig 17452 bp, 17 predicted proteins | sample SalMarWE160130MG_FD_202159 | JGI IMG/M metagenome (GOLD analysis project Ga0307430, IMG submission 202159) | Salt marsh sediment microbial communities from the Plum Island Ecosystem LTER, Massachusetts, United States - WE1603-130 | ecosystem: Environmental > Aquatic > Marine > Intertidal zone >... | reverse complement strand
CTTCTCCTACGCCAGCGCCGGTTACTTCCGAGGCCTGCCCGGGGATCCGGCTTCAATTCTTGGGCGAGCGGGGCAATGATACCGAGTGGATGCTCGATAATCAAAGCGGCCGAAGTGTGAGCCTCGTAGGTATACGGGAGTTGAGTTGGAATGCGGTGGCAAAGGGCGCATTGGAGCACATCCGCCTGGGGGAGGAAACTCTCTGGGAAGGAAAAATCGGATTGGACGACTTGCAAAGCGGCAGTGTTTTCGAAATGACAGCAAGTGCAAACAAGACCGTCCCCGAAGATCAAGTGGTCTTTATCACGCTTTACTTCGCCTGGGGGGAACACGCGACTGTAGATTACGTACTGGCACTCGAATTTGATGCCGGCTGCACATTGAAAGGGGCGTGGCACTAGATTGAGGCAGTCTAGAAAGTAATCATTTAGAAAATCTTTGACGACAGCATGATGATAGGATGAAAAACAAACGGCCACCCTGTAAAGGGTGACCGAGGGCCAACGAATTAACGTTGGCGCTGTCAAGATATTATCAGGCACGGAGTCGCAATTAAACAAATCACTATTTTCAGCCCGATCATTCACTCCTTCGATACATTGATCCCGTTGATATAATCGAGACAAATAAATCAGAACTGGATGTGACCCATGGCAGATTCACGTGTGGTTAATCTTGCGAAAACGTTGGTTCATTATTCGACCAGAGTGCAGCCGAAAGACGAAGTGGCGATTTACACACAGCCGGCGGGTTTCCCGCTGGTTGAGGAAATCTACCGTGAAATCATCCTCGCGGGTGGTTATCCCTACGTGATGCTCGGGTTGCTGCGATCGCGTGTCGAGCTCGAGGGTCTGGACTACATCCTTTTCACGGAAGGCAACGAGGATCAAGTGCAGCACGTGCACCGCTTTGAGAAAATCATTCGCTCGGAGTTCGATGTGATGATTAACGTTCGTAGTTCGATGAACACACGCGTTCTCAGCAACGTCGATCCGGCCAAACAAAGTATGCGAGCGAATGCGCACAGTGAGCTTTCAAATACTTTCATGCAGCGCTCGGCATCCGGCGATCTGCGCTGGGTGATCACCCTTTTCCCGACCGAAGCATACGCCCAGGATGCAGAAATGAGTCTTGCGGAATTCGAGGATTTCGTCTACGGCACCACGTTTGCCGATCAGGATGACCCCATAGCGGCGTGGAATGCCGTGCATGACGAACAGCAGCATTTGGTGGATTGGCTGGTCGGTAAAAAGAACGTAGAAGTGCGTGGAACGAATGTGGATCTCACCCTTTCGATTGAAGGTCGCACGTTTATCAACTCCGACGGCACACGCAACATGCCCAGCGGGGAAATTTTTACCGGGCCGGTGGAGGATTCGATCGACGGTTGGATCCGCTTCTCCTATCCAGCAATTCGCGGCGGCCGGGAGGTTGCCGGTATCGAACTGCATTTTGAATCTGGTAAAGTGGTGAAAGCCAGCGCCGAGAAAAACGAAGATTATCTCCTCAGTATGCTGGAAACTGACGCTGGGGCGAGTTATGTGGGTGAGTTTGCAGTGGGAACCAACAAACGCATTGATCGCTTCATCAAGAACATCCTCTTCGACGAAAAGATCGGTGGCACGATCCACATGGCGCTCGGTGCGGGTTATCCGGAGACGGGGTCGAGTAACGAGAGCGCCATCCATTGGGATATGATCTGCGATATGCGCGATCGTGGCCAGATTTTGGTCGATGGCGAATTGTTTTACCAGTCCGGAGAATTCCAGATTTAGGAAAACAGCTCGTTGTAAGAAAAACGAAGGGGCTGTCCCGAAAGGGCAGCCCCTGCATGGAATTGGGTGGTCATGGATCGGGGTGTCCCTAGGCGACACCTCCATGAAGAATTGTAGGGGCGGTTCGCGAACCGCCCCTACACGGCGTTTTTATGGATTGGGTGTTGTTTTTCGTCATCCAATTGTGAATTGATGATTATTGGGACAACTCCGTCTGTATTGAAATCGTTATCTCTGGCTTACATTCTGGGCAGCACGATTTCCTTCTGCTTTTGATACTTCCCCTTCTTATCCGCGTACGATTGCCGGCATTCCTCGTCGGCTTCGAAGAAGAGCACCTGGGCGATGCCTTCGTTGGCGTAGATCTTCGCCGGCAGCGGGGTGGTGTTGGAAATCTCCAGGGTGACGAAACCTTCCCACTCAGGCTCGAAGGGCGTTACGTTCACGATAATTCCGCAGCGGGCGTAGGTCGACTTGCCCACACAAATCGTAAGTACGCTTCGGGGGATGCGGAAGTACTCTACGGTTCGTGCCAGGGCGAAGGAATTGGGTGGAATAACACAGACATCTGCTTTGAGATCGACCATGGATGCCTCGTCGAATTGTTTTGGATCGACGATGGCGGAGTATACGTTGGTGAAGATTTTGAACTCGTTTGCCACGCGAATGTCGTATCCGTACGAAGAGACACCATACGAGATGACATTGTCGCGCACTTGCTCCGCGGCAAAAGGATCGATCATCTTGTTTTCTCGTGCCATTTTTACAATCCAGTGGTCGGGTTTGAGCCCCATGTAACGCCTCCTCTATGCAGGTTGATTATTCTTCGTCTTTCGGCTGACTGCGGACTGGATTCCGCAGGGTGCCGATTCCCTCGATATCTACGGTGACCTCGTCACCGTCGGTTAGTATACCAACCCCGGCGGGGGTTCCCGTAAGAATCAAGTCGCCGGGCATGAGCGTCATGATCGAGGAGACGAAAGCGATGAGTTGAGGAACGGTGAATACTATGTCGCGAGTGGAAGCCATTTGGCGCATCTGTCCATTCACCGAACAAGTGATCAATACATCGGAGGGATCGAGTTCGGTTTCGATCCAGGGTCCAAGCGGACAGAAGGTATCGAAACCCTTGCTGCGCGTCCATTGTCCATCACGCTGCTGGAGGTCGCGAGCGGTCACATCGTTGGCTGCGGTATAGCCGAGGATGTAATCACCGGTATCTTCTGCACGGATCCAACGGCCTTGCTGTGCGATAATGACGGCGAGCTCCGCTTCGTGTTCGATTTGATTCGATTGCGGTGGTAGAACGATCGTCTCTCCAGGTCCGATGACCGTCGTCGCCGGTTTGAGAAAAAGTAAGGGCAGATCGGGTACTTCGGCATCATGCTCTTCCGCATGTGCGACGTAGTTACGCCCGACGCAGACGATTTTCCCGGGAGATACCGGTGGCAGCAGGTGTATAGAGTCAAGCGAGAGCGTGGCTTCCTCGCGGCGGAATTCTTCAAATGGTGATCCGTCGAGAATGCCGATGTGCTCATCGGCGATCCAACCCCAAAGAATGGGTGACGTGGGGGTTTGACGAAAACGTGTAATTCGCATGAACTTGTGCTCGATGGCTTGACTTCTGACTAACCCGAATTTCCCATCCGGAGCGTTCGACGACAGTCGAACGTTCAAGACAGCATCGTACCATAAACTTGGCGAGCTGACACCGGATTCACACACCTGTGAATGGGTTTATACGATCGATTTACGAACAGGAAATGGTCCCCCCATCTAACTTCGGCTTGATGGCTGAAGGATTTTCTCCAACTCGATTTCGTCCCGAATGGGGATATCTTCCCAGCCGCGTTCGGGAATTTCCGGTTTTACCTCTCTGGCCGCACGAACGGCGTTGGGATGCAAAGCCACAATTGTGAATCCTCGCTTCTGGTAGAAGTGCAGGGCGGGGATATTATCGTTTGTGGTGGTCAGCCAAAGCCGATGGCAACCATGATGGATGGCTTCCTTCTCAATCGCATCCAGCAGCGTTGAGGCAATTCCTCGTTTCTCGAACAGGCTGTTGAGGGAGACAATTTCGCACTCTGTGTCTTCGATTCGATAGGTCAAGAGGCCTACGGGCATACCTTGTGATTCGGCAATAAATCCCGGGAGCGTATTGGCGTCGTGCAGACGACCGCGGCTTACCACCTGAGTTGATCCCCAGTGGGTAGTGAGAAGATCGGCGCACCATGCTTGGTCCGCTTCCGTTTTCGTGTGGATAACGATGTTCGACATTGTTCTCCAAACGTGAAAATGATCCACACAATCTATGTAGATTTTGGGTGGTAAGATATCTTATTATAGGTTACTTCGGAGTTTCAATGCCGATATTCGATCATTTCGACATCCTTGCACCGCTCTACGATCGTCTGATCCGTATTCCCGATAACGATCACTTGGCTCAGGTTGCTGGTTTACCGATCGCGGGTCGCTTACTCGATGCCGCCGGTGGGACAGGGCGCATCGCGCAGCAGCTCGTTGATCAAGCGGGCATGCTGGTGATCAGCGATGTTTCCGTGAACATGCTGCGCCAGACACAGCTGAAGGACGGACTGTGTTGTGCGGTAGGCAGTGAGACCGAAAGAGTAGCTTTTGCGGACGGGAGCTTCGAACGAGTGATCGTTGTGGATGCCTATCACCACTTGCTGGACCAGGAAGAGAGTCTTCGAGAGTTTTGGCGCGTCCTTGCGCCCGGTGGACGCGTGGTGATCGAAGAGCCGGACATTCGGCGCTTCGGTGTGAAGATTCTCGCTCTGGCGGAGAAACTGGCCTTATTCCGCAGTCATTTCGTGCTTGCGGAAAAGATCGCTGCACGGTTGGAAGAGTACGGCGCGAAAACGACCGTGAAGCGGGAGGGTGCAACGGTCTGGATCGTTGGCGAGAAATGACCGAATTCGTTTGACTTTTATTAAAAAGGCCTCCCGGTTCATGAGGGAGGCCTTTGCGTTTTGATTCACCGGGTTGCTTTTTCGTTTCAATCCCAGTCGAAGTCCCGATAGCATTGCTCGTATTCACCATCTACTTCAACGACGCGACCGTTTCTGTCGTGTACAACCGGATACTCGTCCAGTAAATCGGAGATTCCTTCGAGTGCACGCTGTGCCCGCAGCCGTGTAAAGTGTAAGGAAGGCCATTTCAGGCTTTGCATACGGGAATCGAGCTTCTCTCGTTCGCAGGCCAGCTGGGAGACGAGTTCGGTGCGGATTTCTCCCTGTGCGTCGTCGACGAAGTCGACCAACCCAGGAATGGCGTCGTAGGAAAGATCGAATAGATAACGCAGATCGAGTTTCGCTGTTCTAATTCCTACCCGTCCGCTGGAATTTTGGAAAATTCCGATATCCCCGGTTGTCGTATAGCGCTTTACATTCTGCCTTACGATGAAGGCATCGACGTTCAGCAAGTTGAGCGTCAACGTGAAACCCAGCACACCGAGTGCGGCAGCTGGAGCGAAGCGGCGCAAGCGTTCCCGATAGAGCATGACGAGGAAGACGACAAACATAACGCCCATCCAGATGATGGCAACGTGGGTGTAGGTGCGCAGGCGGGTAAATCCATAGGCGTCCTCATACAGCAGAAGACGTTTGATCGCAGAGACTAATATGACGCCCATCAACACGACGAGACATGTGCTCAGCGCGTTGAACCAGCGCTTCGCCGAAATGCTTTCCCGTTTCGTCCCGCGTCCCAAAGCGATGATCAATCCGAGACTCAAAGCTGCCAGAATCGTCAATTCAAAAAACCCTCTGCGGGCATATTCCGAGTAGTTGTAACCAGCAGCGGTGATGTTGGCATCTCCCCCGAACAGATAGGCGAACTGGATGACGACGAAGATGCCAAAGAGAAGATTGATCAACACCATGATGACTGTGGCCTCGATGAGTCCGAGAAATGGGGTGGAAGCCTTCTGTTCGTGCCCGACAATGTGTTCTACCCGTTCCCGGAGTGCCATGACGATGGCACCGAGTGAAAATGCTGCGGCGAAAAGAACGATAATCAACCGCCGGAGGAACTGCATCAGGCGTTCAACATCCAGCCATTGTAAGATATCCTTGACAAAGTCGGCGAATATCATGTCGGCGCTGGCCAGTAGCCATAAGAAGATGTAAACAATCGGAATCGCGAGCAGCAACCCTCGCAGGACGGCAGCCAGTTTACTCCGGGTGGCTCGAGTACCGATCGTTCGGCGGATGGTCGTACCGGCAACCGGCCACCATCCGAACAAGGATTCCAACGGGGTGCGTATCGTGGCAACAATAAAATCCACCCAGCGGAACTCCAGCACCCGCCCGAGGCGAAAGGCGAAGATCCAAACACCGAAAATCAGGAGGGTGATGAACATGCTCAGTATGCCCGTCATCGGCTCCATTCGAAAGCAGGTAAATATGGAGAGAACGACGATGGGGATCGAAAGCAGATATTCTGGTTTGGCCGGCTGGACTCGTTCATTCCATGCCATTCCGATTAGGGCCAGCGTGCAGGCAGTGGTCCATATGGGAAAGGAGATGCCCGTCGGATGACCGTCGAAGAGGATCTCGAAGAGCAAGCCCAAGATGAGTGCGATCAGTGTGAGCGTGTGAGGGGAACGAAATGACGATTTCTGATCTTGCGCCTCAGTAACGCTATCCATTTTTTGGTTTTCTTCTGTCATGTTTTATTATCCTTTTTGGATTCTGGATTCATGGTAGCGTTTTCCTGTGCTGCCTGCAAACACCCATGTGCAATGTGTAAGGCACGTGTGGTCGAGATTCGGGCAGCCTGGATTCTGTTTGCAACAACGCAGGAATATAACCAATGATCGGTTCGTTGATCGGACAACGGCAAACAGATTTAATGGTGATTGTGTTGTGGCGCTTTTGCCTCGTCTGGACGACTTTCTGGCTCCATGGTATCATGACATGCGGAGTGTCCGATGGCAAAGAAACAAAAGAATAAAAAGCCAAAAATGAGTCACGAGCAGAAGCGACGGATGCGTATTGGGCAGATTCTGTTTGCGATCATGGGTGTGATGATGATTATCACAATGCTGGTCGGAATGATACGCTAGTAGCTCATTCGCTACCTTTTTTCAAAGACCTCGTGTTCTTGTATACTAGTGAATGGTTGAAGTAACCACTTCTCAGGTTTTGGGTTCTTAACTGTAAAAACAAATTACTGCCCCAAAAGGTATGCGTTTAATGGGGCTCATTTTCCAGGATTTACCAAAATCAATACAATGAAAAATCACATCCAACTTGCCCATAATCCCCAGATGCAATACACTGTGGTCCGGTTCTTGCATCTTCTTTCGTTAGGACTCTGTAAGGTATATCATTATGGTTCCTGTGATATTCTATTGCTAGTAGTATGAGTAAAAGATATTAAGGAATCCGTCTACCTGGTACGTAACTAGGATAATCTAAGCAGAAAGGTGGTGAAAGAAGATGTTATTTGCTCCGAAGGAACGAGGGCAGGGATTGGTTGAGTATGCTCTGATTTTAGTTTTGATCGCCGTCGTCGTGATCGTAATCCTGGCACTGCTTGGACCTGCCATCGGAAACGTATTCAGCAACATCGTTAACAACATATAATTATTTCCGTCGCAATATTGCTATAACTGATGAGCCTCATCCACCGATGAGGCTCTCTGCTTTTAGTATCCTTCAATGGGTATGTAGTTCCAATCAAGGTGGGATAACTTCACCACCTTCGTAGACCCACAAGTCGAAAAGCTCTTGCAAATCACATGCGCAGATCGCTTCGGCGATATCTTGGAAATCTTCGGTATTCATCATGGCGTAGCGATACTGCGTGAATAGTGAAGAAAGGAATGCGTTAAAACGGTACGTTCCCAGTTTGTTTCGCAGCGCTTCGAGAAACAGGGCTCCCTTGAGCTGGAGGAAGGTGCGGTAATCGGATTCATTCTCGTATCCAGCGATGTCCAGTCCGATGGGCTGCGTGGAATCAGGGTGACTTCGAAGGATGGCCCGAATGTCACTCAAATAGCCGGTGCCTTGACCCAATCCATACGCTCGTTCGTAATACAGCGCCGTGGCGAATGATGCGGTTGCCTCATCCAGCCAGGGTTCGCGCATTTGATCGTTTCCAAGCAGCCCATAGAACCATTGGTGTGCGACTCCGCGAACGGTGGATTCGGTGACCCAGTTCGTCCCCATGTTTCCGATAAAAACCAGACCCGGGTATGCGATTCCCTCGAAGGCGTTCGGTGCATCCACCAGGTCGAGTTCGCGGTAGGGGTATGGTCCCATAATCTCACCTAACAATTCCACTTGAATCCCAGCTGCTTGCAATACGGTCTGTGCATTCGAATTGTGTTGTGGAAGTGTCCATGCATTCAGTGTTATCCCGGCGGATGACCGGCTTGTTGTTACCAGGGGACCGACCGCGAAGGCAAAGTCGCGTACAGGGCCACTGTGAAAGTCAATTTGCTGTTTTCCTTCTGGGGTAGTGTTTCTTGCATTTTCCACTCCGGTGGCAACCACGGCGAGAGATTCGTGTGCCGTGATGCGCACGCTGTAGAAGGCGACTTCGGAATTGGTCGTGTCTTCAGCCGGTGGGGCAGTGTAGGTGTCCCATTTGCCATCTACCAGCCTGGGGATCAAAGGATAGAAAGTCGGTGCGATGAGAACGCCTTCGGTAATGCCCATGCGCTTGGGCGCGAGGTCGTGGATCGTGCCGATCTCAAGGGAAAAAGGGATACTGAAGTCAACGCTCTCACCGGACGCAAGTGAGGGTCGTAAATCAAGACGCAGTGCTTTTCCATCTAGGATGGATTTCGGGAAGGTGCGTTCTCCCTCGACCAGTGCCGAACCCGTCTGCATATGGGCTTGATATTGATCGTCATTTGGCCAAAGCATCAAGACGATGTGTGAAATGTTTTGTTCGAGTGGATTGATAAAGCGGATGCGGGCGATACCTTCGATTTGAGCTTCCGCCGATCCTGGCGAGAAATCAACGTCTACTTCGATGTCATATCGCGTTGCGTTGGGAAAGGCATCAGCATCCGCAGCGAAATCGGGTAATAAAGCGGATTGTTGTGAGCCTGCGGAAATCGCCGGAGTCGCAGGAATGGGGGGAATAGCGGTCGCTGATGCGGTTGGGGTGAAGGTGGCTGGAAGCGAGCGATTGACGAGAGGCGTGTTTGTAGCTGCTCGGAGATTCGTGCCGAACTGCTCCAATTGTGCGCAGGCCGTGAGGCTAATAAGCAAAATGAGTGTGATGATCTTCGCACGCCGAGACATTCCCACCTCCCAACTGGAAGTGGTATTGTAGTGGTTTTATCCTGAATTTCAATCTTCAATCTTGCTGTAGTGGTTACGTTTCCAGCGAGTGGGGCAGGATGAGGGTGAAAGTTGAGCCTTCATTTTCGGTGCTTTCGACACGGATTTGACCGCCATTTACTTCAACGAGCGTCTTTGATATCGCCAGCCCGAGTCCGATACCTTTGGGTTTGGTCGTGTAAAACGGTTCGAAGATCGTTTCAATATTTTCTGCGGAAATTCCCAATCCTGTGTCATGGATGGCAAGTCTCACCTGTTCATTATGTTGGGTGATTTCGATATTCAGTTCCCCTCCATTTAGCATTGCCTGATATGCATTCGTGAGCAAATTGGCCAGCACCATCGCGATTTGTCTGCCGTCGATCATCGCGGTCAGCAGTGAATCGTCGGAGTTCATCGATACTTGTATTGATTCTGGCGGCGGAAGACGGTTCATGACTTCATCGAGCAGTTCGCAAAGATTGGTTTCCTCCTGCAGGGGGACAGGCTCGCGGGAGTACTCCAACAAGTCGGTGATGGTTTTTTCGGAGTTATTGACTTCGGTTTCGATGATGCTGAGATATTCTGTCATCGTGCTTTCTTTTTCCGCGTAGGTGGATTTCAAGTAGTACACGACATTGGATATCACGCCCAGCGGGTTGCGCAATTCGTGGGCGATCCCTCGGGCTAACTGGCCGAGTTGAGCCATTTTCTCGCGCTGGATTAATTGTGCTTGTGCCTCACGGAGTTCTTCCGTCCGCTCTTCGATGAGTGTCTCAAGCCACGCCGACTGGTCCTTCAACGATTGTTCGTATTTCTTGCGTTCGGTAATGTCGGTGAAGATCGCAGTATAACAATTGGGTAAGGGAGAGAATGCCGCAATTTGGAAATGACGTTCCAGGGTGGCGGAATACATTTCAAACAACTCGGCTTGTCCGGTTTTCGCAACCTGTTTGTAAATTTCTTCAAATATCGCTTGCTCGGCTTTGGGCAGTATTTCACTATTTAGCTTCCCGACAACCTCGCTGGCTTTGAGGCCGGTCAGCTCTTCGAAGGCGGGATTTACTTCAACGAACCGATAGTCGATATCTCCGCTTTCTTCATCAACGACCACACCGTGGTAGGCGATGCCGTTGAGCGAGTTGTTGAATATCTGGTGGTAACGCTCTTCGAGGTGGGCGAGTGGTTTGAGCACGTAGCGTCGGATGTGGAGATACTGAAGGCCGCAAATACAGGCGATGATGATGATGAATAGACCCGTGAGTTCCCAGTTGCTAATCCCCGACATGAAGCACTCCTGTAGATGTTTTCTACAAAGTGATGATATCCAACGCTGATCGTATTGATCCTGCAATTACTCCGCAGGAATTCATTGGTTCGAGTGCGTTTTGCTTGAGCCCGATGAGAACTGTGATGTGCGAATGATGTAGGTGTGTTTGCCGAAAAACCGCCTGACGAATACGACAGACGGTTTTCGAAGCCTGGTGGGCGGAACAGGACTCGAACCTGCGACCTCTTCTGTGTAAGAGAAGCGCTCTAACCAACTGAGCTATCCGCCCGGAACTCAAATTATAGCTTGTGGTCTGCGGAGGGTCAACGCGTAGTTGATGGATCAATCAAATCAGAGGGTTTCGAATTATACGTTGATAGCGGTTGTTTTGCGTGTAAGAAGTACCATTCAACAAATTTTGCAATCATTTTCACGGTTTTGCTTCTAAGCTCCCCTTGTGCTATAGTTTTCCCACTTTCTCAAAGGATGATAGTGTACGCTTGGTGAATAATAAAAAAGCCACATCTCCGATGACGTACGAAGATCGTATTCGGAATGCCCGCAATGGGCTTTCCCCGAGCTTTGTGCGACTGGCCAATTTCTTACTCGATTCCTATACCGAAGCGGCTTTTCTCACCGCTACGGAATTGGCCCATATGATCGATATCGATCCGGGTACGGTCGTGCGGTTTTCGCAGCATCTTGGCTATCGGGGCTATCCGGAGCTGCAGGCTGAAATTCGCAAACGTGTCAGGCGGGAATGTTTTCTTGAAGTAAAGACTGAATCTAATACACCTTCCGAGGCGGCTGCCAATGCCCTGGATGAAGTCGTACAAACCCTCCGGGCGGTTCAACGAAGTTTTCCAGTCGATGTTGCCAATAAATTGATAACGCTGTTGGATGAAGTGGAACGAATCATTGTGTTGGCCGAAGGGTACGCAGATCCCCCTGCACATACGCTGGCAACGTATCTGGAAGCTGCTGGATATACGGTGCATCGTTCCAGTGGCAGTCCGTCGGGTTTGGCGCGCGCGGTCGCCGGCGCGCGCAAGCGGGATCTGGCTTTGGCGGTCTGTGTCACCGAGGATACACCGTACATCGCCGAAGCGCTTGCCGGCGCGAAGGATGCCGGTGCCCACACGGTCAGTATCGTGGCAAATCCTTCGTCGCAGTCTGCCGTCTCTGCGGACATCGTGCTTGCGGGATTCTCCCATCCCGATCCCGGAGTAGGTCAGGTTGTCTTGGAGAGTATGGTCTACGCCCTGGTGCGCATGCTCGCGCACGCACGCCCGGCCCGATTCCGGGGGGCTGAAGAAAGAGTGCGGGCCATGACAGAACGTCTGGTCGGGAACACGAATTCCTGAGTGGATATCACTGGTTTCATTTGCTGTCGGCGATGAGGCCGACTTTTTTTCTGCTATGCTCTGGATCATCATTATCCTGCTTGTATTATTGATCGCCTTCGTGATCTGGGAGATCTGGATCTGCGAGGGAGCCCACCTTGGACGCAGGTTCGTGGTCTGGCTTTACGATCTGGCGGCTTCCCGTTACGAACGCATCAAGGATTTCGACCCCGATTGGGAGCGGCGGTTTTTGGGTGAACCGATCGCCGGGACGCTGCGGTCCTTACAGGATGCCATCATCCTGGATGTCGGAGCAGGCACCGGCCGCCTGGCACGACGGGTGCTTCCGTTGCGTGCTTTCCAGGGCTCGATCATCTGTCTGGATGCCTCCCGCGGCATGATTGACCAGGGGCGTCGTTTAACGAACAATGGGCGGGCACATTGGATGCAGGCCTGGTCTGTGCCACTGCCTTTTCAGAACGAGACTTTCGACATGGTCGTCAGTCTGGAAATGCTCGAGTTCACGCCCCAGCCCGAGGAATCACTCCGCGAAATGGTGCGTGTGACTCGACCTGGCGGTTGGGTCGTGGTGACCAATCGGGTGGGCTGGGAAGCGCCCTGGATTCTGGGCCAAACCTACCGCCGCGGTGACTTCGCCGATGTGTTGGAACGTCTTGGCCTCGATTACGTCGAAATCCTGCCCTGGCAGGTCGATTACAATCTGGCCTGGGCGCGGAAGAACTTCAAACGCACATCCTGAGTTCCATCTCGATTTTTCTTCATCGGAATCTTGAATTTTCATTGGCCGTCTCGACCCACGGGCTTGCAACCTTGCAGTGCGAACTGCGTATAGAGATTCAGAATGGTTGTTACGAGGAGGAGTGTTATGTCCGACGAGTATAAAAAGCTGTATCGATCCAAAGACGATCACATGATTGCAGGGGTTTGCGCCGGCCTGGCAGATTATTTTCAATCCGATCCGACGCTGATCCGTTTGCTTTCCGTGATCGGGTTGTTTGCCAATCCGCCTGCGGCCGTGTTGGCGTATGGCGTCATGATGGCCGTTGTGCCAGAGGTACCGGTCAACGAATCGACGACGAACTAAAAATTCACCGCAAACCTGCTTGCGGGATATAGAGACCATCCCCGGCAGGATCCCGCGTCGTTCCTACTACACGACCGGGGTCCTGCTTTTCTGGTTTGGGCTTGATTTGTTTAGCTGGCGGTGAAATCAGGGCGCGGCGTTGAAATACTCACTCGTAATTCCCGAGATATCTTCGCCGCTGTGCTCCGATAAAATCTGGAAGAAATCCTTCGCTGTTAATAAGCTGTCATTACCGCGCCGGGCATAGTCCTTTAAAAATGCAAAAAAGGCTTCGTCGCCAACGCGTTTACGCAGCGCTTCAAGGAAGCGTACGCCGCGTAGATACACGGAATTAACGTAGTCACGGAAATCCTCGTAATCGTAGATCCGGCCGTCGATCATGCCCTGCGGCCGGAAGTTATCCACGCGAAAATACCACCACCATTCGACCCATTCGGGGTGGCGATGTTCGTAAAATATGTGTTCGGAGTACGTGGCCAGGGCTTCGTCCAGCCAGGGTTCAACCGCCGGGTCGTTGCCGACTTGCGTGTGCCACCATTGATGTGATGTTTCGTGGGCGACCAGGGTGGTCAACCAGCCTGTGGGATAGTCCACGTAGGAATCAAAGTATGTTTGGTCGAGGAAAAAGAGGCCGCTGGTTTCGAGCCCGTCGAAGAAATCTCCTTCGACGATAGTCAGGCTGTCGTAGGGATAGGGCATGAAGATCTCGTCGTACAGCGTGAGTGCTTCGGATGCCACGGCGACGGCGGTTTGGCCCGCCTCTGTGTGTTCGGGAAAGACGAAAGCTCGTACGGTCCAGTCGCCGACCTGGCCCGAAATGACTTCGTATTCCTCGCTGAGTGAGAGGGTAAAACACCTCGCTGCCGGTAGATCGAAGTGCAGGGTGCCATCGTGTTCTTCCGGCAGAGCACTGGCCGCTACGACTAACGACACGGGGGCATTAGTCGTGGTCCATTCAACGTGGAAATCGGCGCTGTCGTAGGCCAGGTGTTCGCCGATGTATGCGGGTGCATGAACACGCCAGCCCAGTTGGGGATCGTATGCTGGCAGGAAGGGATACCAATCGGTGAGATTGATTTGCCGTCCGGTGTTGCCGAAGGCACCCGCAGGTGTTGGCAGGACCAGTTCGTAACGAATAGATAGGGCTACACTTTTTCCGGGTGCGAGTGCCTCTCGGAGCGGCAGATGCAGCCAGGTACCTTCCAGCCGCAGGCCGGATAAAGGCACGCCGTCCTCCCAGCGAAGGTCGGTTAGTCGGAAGGTGCCCTCCCAGCGCAGGGGTTCTATAACGAATAACAATTCATTCAGGTAGACTTCGCTGCGATTGAGGTAGGTCACTTCTTCGGCAACGTCGAGGCGCATGTGTTCGTAATCGAACACCGCGGACAAGTCATACTGCGTGCGTGGGGGTAACTCTTCGGCCGTGGGTGAGGGTGCGATCGTGGGTGTGGCTGTCGGTGCAGGCGTATCGGTCGGGTTGGGAGACGGCTGTGGCGTCGGCAGCGGTGGTGTGGGGGTGCATGCGCCGAGGAAGACGAGGAGCAGGAGGAAGCGAATCCGGTGTGATTTCATCTGCATCGCATGTTTCATCCCCGGCGGATGAAACGCGCCGCGATCCAGGCCAGGGTCATGGTGGGGATGACCTGCGTTCCGGGAATCAGTTCTTCGATCATGGTCACTTCACGCAGGGCAGCGAGACCGAGATGCCCCAGCAGCGGCCAGGCGATGGGCGCCGAGAGGAAATCCAGACTGAAGTCGAGCAGGTCGAGCATGAGCACCACGACCAGCGGGGTTGCGCGCAGGGCGGTGAAGAAATCGGCATCCGCGGGAAGAGAGATGCGGCGTACGCTGCGCAGAATCCACACCACGAGCAGGACGGTCAGGATCGAGCCGATGGCGGCGGCGATCAGGAAGGACCGCAGTAAGGCAGCAAAGTCGATTTCGGCCAATCCGCGTAAAGCGGCGATCGATAGACTCATGGCGGGTTATCCTCCGGGGACGTTCAGGGCGTGTAATTTTCGCAGCGTCTCGAGCGAGGCGAGCACCAGGATGCGGGTGTGGGCTTCGAGCGTCTGCGAGTCGTCGGGGTGGAAGTCGGGGCAGCTGTCTGTTTGGCAGCAGACGACGGAAAGGTTCAATTCACGCTCCAGCTGGACGACGTCCCACTGCGTGAGGGCGGCCTGTGGTTGGATTTCGATCTCCCCGAGGTGGAGCAAATCGTCGCCGACGTAGAAACTGTGGCGCACGTTCAAGCCCATGGCGGCGGAGGCGAAGATCGGTGCCGAGAGCGCCGAAGTGCTGAAAGCGGTGTGAATACCGAAGCCTTTTTCGATGCGGCGGGCCAGGTCGCTGTCGAACATGCGCATCACTACGCTGATGTCCGGGTTGATTTCACGGGCATCGAGAGCGATGTCGAGATTGGTTAGTTCGTCGTCGGTGCAGGGGATGATGGCGTCGGCCTTCTCCACGCCGGCTTTGCGTATATTCTCCGAGCGGCGGGCGTCGGTGAGAATGATGGGCACGCCGAGGTGTTTCACTTTTTCGACGAAGCGGCCGTCGGGATTGGCCTCGATGGCCACGATTTCGCGGCCGAATTTACGCAGTTCGAGGATCACGCGGTAGCCGACCTTGCCGATACCGCAGACGATGATGTGGTTTTTAAAGGTAGATGCCATCGCGATTTGCCATTTCTGCCCTCGGGCTTGTTTGCTGAGTAGTGCGCCGCTGAAACGCAGCACACCGTCCGCAGCGATCGCCAGGCCGAGGATCGGGATGAGGAAGTAGAGCACTTGTAAGGCCGTTTGTTCCGGGTAGGGGAGCTGGATGTCGAAGAAGACCATGGAGAAGGCGGCGTACAGCGCCCGGTTGAATTCCGGGTGCTGACCGCTTTCGGGGTGGGTGTAAAAAAGGTGCAGCAGCAACCCGCCGCCGAAGACGATGAGCGCGAACAGCAGCAGCGATCCCCGGAATTCAAGGAAGAGCACCTTGGCGTCGCGCAGTTGAGCGCGCAGGATATGTATGCGTGGTGAAAGCATGCTGCTCCTCTGGGCTGAAAGACGATATCTAACCAGAGACTTCGCTACATTAAAATCATACTACAAACATCCCCGGGTATGTTTGCACCTCCCGTTAATGTTGAAGGATGGTTTCTTACCAGCCTGGATTCACCTGCGTGGGGCTGGTTTGGGGTATCTGGCCGATCTCTGCGCTGCTTACCCGAAATCGGTTTGTTTTAAGGTTTAGTCGGATGCGGATCAGGGCGGATCAAAAGGATACGCTTCCAACGATATTCTCTCGTTGGGGATAATAGAGAAATTAAAGAGGTCACTGGCTACTGAGTAGTAGCTGGTGTCCTCCAGCAGTCCATAATTACCGCCAAAATAACCGTCAAAGATAACTCGAAACGTGTTAACCGGTGTGATTGTGGGGTAGAGCATCTCTTTTGTATCACCGGGAAGGTAGTAGGCGTTGAGGATCGAGACTTTATCCCGGCCGGGTCTTCCGATTCCATGATCTCCTTGAATGATGATGATCGGGGGAGTAGGGGAATTCTCGATTATCTGACTGACGACGCGCAGGATGGAGCTATTGATGAAGGCGACTTGATTGGGATATCCGATCAATTCGGGTACAGAACCAGATTCACCCTCGAGGTTACCGAGTGAAAAGGCTTCGTACTGCTCGATGGGTTCGCCGTTAGGCCCAAAAACGTAAGGGGGATGGGGAATCAACATGTGTACGAATGAAAAAGTGGGTTTGTGCAGGAATGGAACGTAGCGTTCCAGCGCATTGAGTGTCGTCAGGATGCGATCCCGGTGGTCCTGGTAAGGACTATCGAATCCCGCTTTGATTTCATCTGGCAGGATTTTCACCGTGGACGTTACGATCACCCCAGCGCTGGTCTGAATTAACAGGGACTCAAAAGCATTTATCCCTTCACTTCCTTGGATTCCACTGAGGCGATAGGTTCGAGGACTGATGAGATAGTTGCTGTTTATCCAACCCGTCCAATAATAGCCGCTGTCGAACGTGACGACATCGTATCCGAGGCATTCGAAGTTGCCGCGCACTTCCCCGACGACGAGCAGCGGCCAGAGTGGTGTGAAGTCAGAAGGGCCGCCCTCGCCGAAGATCGGATCGAGGGTAGGCAGGTATTCCATGTTCAATGATGACGACAACGACAATTCTGTGTGGTTGTAATTGCTTTGGCTTTGATCGGCAACATAGAATCCCAGCTCGGTTAGGGATTCTATGAATTCGGTGTTGTTATACCCATACGTTTCCCACAAGGTGTCATGGCCGGCGTAGGCGTCCAGAATGATGTAGTAAACGTCCGGTAATGGATCTTGCTGAGCGGATAATCCCGAACAATCATGTCGTTCAGTTTGTTCTGATTGGCGTTGAACGCGATAGAGGTTATAGCCAAACTGGATTACCGTGATAAGTGGGAATAAAAGGACTACGATCGCAATCGTGTTCAAGGGAATTGCCAGCTTCTCCGGATTGCGGATTTTTCGGATGCCCATTCGTAACACAATCAGCGCGGCAATCGCATAGAGAGGAGCCATAAAGCGGTGGCGTCCGAGCAATACATCCCCGATCGTAAAATGTTTGACAAGAAGATAGACCTGGCCGTACGAGAAGAAGAGGACCAGTGCGAT
>Ga0307430_1001442_pt1 | contig 17505 bp, 18 predicted proteins | sample SalMarWE160130MG_FD_202159 | JGI IMG/M metagenome (GOLD analysis project Ga0307430, IMG submission 202159) | Salt marsh sediment microbial communities from the Plum Island Ecosystem LTER, Massachusetts, United States - WE1603-130 | ecosystem: Environmental > Aquatic > Marine > Intertidal zone >... | reverse complement strand
CCCGCCCCCGCCCGCTTTATTGAAAAGTTACCCCCGGACGATAAGGAGGAGGTCAAGATGAAGTGGATTAACGTGCTTCCCGATAACGAGCTTCCGGAGGGTGAGCGGGAGGTGGTCAAGGTCGACGACCGCTCTATCCTGCTCATCCACGAAGAAGGCCAGATCTATGCCATCGCCAGCGCCTGCCCGCACATGCGGCTGCCGCTCAAGGAGGGCAAAGTCGAAGGTGGCCTCATCACCTGCCCCTGGCACCACAGCGCCTTCGACCTGCGCACCGGCGACGTGAAGGATTGGAGCCCCTGGCCGCCCGCCGTGGGCAAGATGCTGGGCGCACTCTCGCGGGAGAAGGCCCTGCCCGTCTTTCCCACCAAGATCGAAGACGGCGCCATCTGGGTGGGCATCGAGTGACAACCGCCATCTGGTGGGCGCGGCGCGACCTGCGCCTGGCCGATAACCAGGCCCTCTCCGCCGCCCTGGCCCACGCTGATCAGGTTGTACCGGTCTTTGTGCTCGACCCCACCCTGCTGGCAGAGAACACGGCTGCCTGCGGCAGCGTAGCCGAGAAGCGCGTTGCCTTCCTCTTCGGCGGGCTGCGGACGCTGGACGCAGACCTGCACGCACGAGGCAGCACGCTCGTCGTCCGCCGGGGCGAGCCGCGCGACGAGCTGGCCGCGCTGCTGATCGAGACCGGCGCGGAGGCGATCTACGCCGAGGCGGACGTGTGGCCCTATGGCGTACAGCGGGACGCCCGCGTGGCAAAAACACTGCCGCTGCGCCTGACCGGCGGCCTGACCGTACACCCACCCGACGCCGTGCTCAAGGCCGACGGCACGCCCTACGTCGTCTTTACCCCGTACAGCCGCAAGTGGAAAGTGCTGCCACCGCCAGAGTTCGGGGACATCCTGCCGGCACCTGAACGCATCGCCACGCCGCCGGACGTCGCCAGCCTGCCGATCCCATCCGAACCCGCGCTGCCGCCGGACGTACCGTTCCCCCCCGGCGCGGCTGAGGCACAGCGCCGCCTGGACGCCTTCCTGACCAGCGACGAGCCGCCCGTCTACCGCTACGCGGAGACGCGTGACCGGATGGACCTGGACGGCACCTCGCGCCTCTCGCCCTACCTGCGCTTTGGCATGCTCTCGGCGCGCCAAGCAGCCGCCATGGCCGGGCTTGCCCGCGAGCTGGCGCCGAACGAAGAAGCCAATCGGGGCGTCGAGACCTGGCTCAATGAGCTCATCTGGCGCGAGTTCTACCAGGCGATCCTGCACCACTTTCCGCACGTTCTGGAGCGCAGCTTTCGCCCTAACCTGCAAACGATCCCCTGGGAAAACGATTCTGCGGCCTTCGCCGCCTGGTGCGAGGGCCGCACAGGCTATCCCGTCATCGACGCGGCGATGCGCCAGTTGGTGCGCAGCGGTTGGATGCACAACCGGACGCGCATGATCGTAGCCTCGTTCCTGGCCAAGGACCTGCTGATCGACTGGCGCTGGGGCGAGCGCTTCTTCATGCAGCACCTGATCGACGGCGACCCGGCGGCCAACAACGGCGGCTGGCAGTGGACGGCGGGCACCGGCACCGACGCCGCGCCCTACTTTCGCGTCTTTAACCCGGTCACCCAGGGGAAAAAGTACGATCCGCAAGGTGTCTACGTGCGCCGCTGGGTGGAGGAGCTGGCCAACGTACCCGACCGCTTCATCCACGAGCCGTGGAAGATGCCACCGGATGCCCAGCGCTCGTCCGGCTGCATCGTCGGGCAGGATTATCCCGACCCAATCGTAGATCACGCCTGGGCGCGCGAGCGTATGCTGGCCGCCTACGCCCAGGCCAAGGAGGAACCCGCGCATTGAGCACAGGTTGGAAAGAATCCTACGAAGCATACATCTCCGTCGACGTCGAGACGGCGGGGCCGAACCCCAGCCAGTACTCGCTGCTGTCCATCGGCGCGTGCGTGGTGTGCGACCCACAGCGCACCTTCTACGTCGAGCTACAGCCGGTGAACGAAAATTTTCTGCCGTCGGCGCTATCCATCTCTGGACTGTCGATGGAGACACTGGCCGAACGTGGATTTGCGCCGGCCGAGGCCATGGCCCGCTTCGAGATCTGGGCCGAGGAGCAGGTGCCGGAAGGTCAGCGCCCCATCTTTGTCGCCTTCAATGCCCCCTTCGACTGGATGTTCGTCAACGACTACTTCCACCGCACTATCGGCCAAAACCCTTTTGGGCACTCGGCCATCGACATCAAGGCGTTCTTCATGGGCATGGCGGGCATCTCGTGGGAAGAGACCACCATGCGGCACATCGCCACCCGCTACAGCGATACCCGCAAGCTGACGCACCACGCCCTCCAAGACGCCGTGGATCAGGCCATGCTCTTTCGAAATATGCTCAGAGACGCCGGATACTTTGACAACAGCGAACGTTTGTAGTAAAATCCCTCTAAATTTTACAGACGCCGATAGGTTTTATTGCCACAACTAAAGGAGGTTCCCCATGACTTCGGTACTCGTGATCGGTGCAGGCATCGGCGGCATCGCCGTTGCCGGGCGACTGGCCCGCAGAGGCTACGAAGTAACCGTGCTCGAAAAGAACGCCGTCCCCGGTGGACGCCTCAACAAACTCATTCAAGACGGCCACCGCTTCGACGTCGGCCCCAGCCTGTTCCTCATGCCCGAAACGTACGCCGCGACCTACGCCGACTTGGGCGAGCGGATGGAGGATCACCTGGATCTGCGACTCATCGACCCCACCTACCGCGTGCGCTTCGACGATGGCTCCGAGATCGCCCTATCGGCCAACATCAACTGGATGCAGCAGCAACTGGAGGCCATCGAACCCGGCGCGTTCGGCAGCCTCCTACGTTATCTCGTCGAAGGCCACCGGCACATGAGCCTCTCCCTCGACCGGTTCGTGGGCCAGAACTTTTACACCCTCTTCGACGAGTTCAAACCCAGCAACTTGCCCCTGCTGTTCCAACTGAAGGCCTTGGTCAAGCACTATGACAACATCGGCAACTATTTCAAAAACCCCAAACTCAAGGCGGCCTTCACCTTCCAGAACATGTATTTGGGGCTGAGCCCCTACGAGGCTCCGGCCACCTACTCGCTGCTGCAGTACACTGAGCTGGCCGACGGGGTCTGGTTCCCCATCGGTGGGATGTACCGCATCACCGAAAGTCTGACGTCCATCGCGGAGGGACTTGGCGCGCGCTTCGTCTACGAGACCCCGGTCAAGCAAATCGAGGTGAGCGGCAGCCAAGCCACCGGCGTCGTTTTGGAGGACGGCGGCAAGATGCATGCCGACATCATCATCGCCAACGCCGATCTGCCCTACGTCTACGATCAACTGCTCCCCGACCGCGCCGAGGCGAAAAAGATGCTGAACAAGCAGTTCACCTGCTCCACCATCATGTTCTACTGGGGCGTGGACAAAGTCTATCCCCAGCTCGAACACCACAACGTCTTTCTCGCCGGCGACTACAAGGCCAGCTTCGATCGCATCTTCCACGACCACACGCTGCCCGAGGAGCCGAGCTTTTACATCCACGTGCCCAACCGCACCGACCAGGCCGCCGCCCCATCCGGGCGCGACGACCTGATGGTGTTGGTGCCCGTGGGCTGCCTGTACGAGGAAGTCGAACAGGATTTCGAGGCGCTGCGAGCTCGCGCGAGAGAGACCGTCCTCAAGCGCCTGGCAAAGATCGGGGTGACCGACCTGGAGGCGCACATCACCCACGAGGTGAGCTACACGCCCCACGAGTGGCAGGAGATGTTCAACCTGGCGCGGGGCGCGGCCTTTGGATTGGGACACAACTTTACACAGGTGGGCTACCTGCGCCCGCAGAACCGCCATCGCCGCTACAAGAACCTGTATTTCTGCGGCGCGAGCACCCATCCCGGCACCGGCGTGCCCATCGTGCTGATCGGGGCCCGATTAATCGAGGAGCGCCTCTCGAAAGAGTGCCCAATCACCTAGAGGTATCGCGTGAACACGAACATCGCTTCCTGGGAACACAAGCTGCTGACCTGGGCCTACGAGGGATTGGAAAGTCTTCCGTCCCGTCGACTCGCCCCGCCAGACGTAGACCCCGCAAAGGTCGAACGAGCCTACGCGCGCTGCGAGACGATCACACGGCTCCACAGCCTCACTTTCTACACAGCCTCTGCCCTGCTACCCACGTCCATCCGCCACTCGGTACACGCCCTGTACGCCTTCTGCCGGGTCAGCGACGACCTGATAGATCGCCCCAGGAGCAATCCCTACGCCGCCTTGGAGGCCTGGCGGGAGCGCGCCATGAGCATGAACCCGCAGGAAGACGACCTGGTGGCCTTGGCCTGGGCGGACACGCGCGCCCGGCACCGCATCCCTCTGTTGTACGCCGAACAGCTACTCGACGGCATCGCTCGCGACCTGGAAACCGTCCGCTACGCCACCTTCACCGATCTGGCAACCTACTCCTACGGCGTAGCCTCGACCGTGGGGCTGATGGCGATGCACATCGTCGGCTTCTCCGGGCCGGAGGCGGTACCCTACGCCGTCCGGTTGGGGGTGGCCCTGCAGATGACGAACATCCTACGCGACGTAGGTGAGGACTGGCGCGCCGGGCGGCTCTACCTGCCCCTGGACGAACTGGCCGCCTTCGACCTGAGCGAGAAGGACATCGCCGCCCGGCAGATCGACGAGCGCTGGCACGCCTTCCTTTGTTTCCAGATGGACCGCGTCCACAGCCTGTACGCCAACTCCCTTCCCGGCATCGCCCTCCTCACCCCGGCCGGGCGCTTTGCCATCGCGGCTGCGGCAGAGCTCTACTGGGCGATCCTCGACGACATCAAGGCCAACGGCGGCGACGTCTTTAGCCGGCGGGCCTACGTCAGCCAATGGGAAAAGCTGCGCCGCCTGCCGGGCATCTGGTGGCGCACCAAGACGCTGGCCTACAAACCCACCAACCCAATAGGCACCCAGGAGACCAAGGTCAGTGGGACCATGGCGTAAGCTAGCCCAGGAAACGTGGCAAGAGCTGCGCGGCTGGCCCGCCTTACTCCTGCTCGTCTGGCTGCTCTCTATGCTGCTGCTGCCCGTCACCAACCTGATATGGGGCGAGCGGGCACTCTATCTCCACATCTCACTGAATGTATTGATCCAGGCCAGCCTTGCGGTGGCCCTGCTGGCGCGCGACCAGACCATCCTGCGCACCTTGCTCACGGTGACCATCGTCTTCGTCCTGTCGTGGGCGCTCGAAGCCGTGGGGGCGACCACCGGCATCCCCTTCGGCGACTACCACTACACCGACCGCCTGCAGCCCCAGGTGGCCCACGTACCGCTGCTGATCATGGCCGCATGGATGATGATGCTGCCCCCGGCGTGGGCCATCGGGTGGCGGCTGGGCGGGAAACGGCCCGGATTGACCTTCGTCATCGTCAGCGGGCTGGCCATCACCGCGTGGGACCTGTTTCTCGATCCGCAGATGGTGCAGTGGGAACTGTGGGTGTGGGATCAGCCCGGCGGCTACTTTGGCATCCCATTCGTCAACTTCTTGGGTTGGTTCCTGGGCGGGGCGCTGATCACGGCCGCCGTGCGCCCCAAGACGCTGCCCGAGCGACCGCTGCTGGCAGTCTATACCCTGACGTGGATACTGGAAACCGTGGGCCTGGTCGTCTTCTGGGGCTTGCCCGGCCCGGCAGTGTGCGGCTACGTGGCTATGGGGATACTCGTCGCGCTGGCGTGGCACTCCGAAATAGGGTGGAGTGAAGAGTGACCTACTTTGGCTTCCTGGCACAGTTTATTGCGATCCCCCTTGCGCTCATCATCGGCCTGACGCTGTACGACGTCGCCTATCGCAAGAGGTCACTACCCGATAGACTGCACGGCCTTCCCGCCTGGCTGGTGCTGGCGGCCCATGTGGTCGTCGCCCTGGCCTACACCACTCCCTGGGACAATTACCTGGTGGCGACCCGCGTGTGGTGGTACGATCCCCAACTCGTCACCGGGGTCACCATCGGCTGGGTGCCGATCGAGGAATACACCTTCTTTGTGCTGCAGACACTCCTGACCGGGCTGTGGCTGCTGTGGCTGGCACGCCGCCTCCCCCCAACAGATGTCCCCTTGCGACCCTGGCCGCGCTGGATCTCGGCCTCAGTGACAATCCTGATCTGGCTGGCCTCGGTCGTCGGGCTCCTCTCCGGCTGGAAGCCCGGCACCTATCTGACCATCCAACTGGCCTGGGCGCTGCCGCCCATCATCTTCCAGCTCGCCTTCGGCGCCGACATCCTGTGGCGTTACTGCGGGCTGATCCTGCTGACGCTGCTACCGGCGACGCTCTACCTGGGTGCGACCGACGCGGTCGCCATAGGCGCGGGCACGTGGACCATCGACCCGGCCCAGTCGCTGGGAATCTACCTGGGCGGCGTGCTGCCGCTGGAAGAGTTCACCTTCTTCCTGGTGACCAACACGCTCGTCGCCTTCGGCATGACGCTGGTGCTGGCGCGCGAGAGCCAGGCGCGCACGCCGCGGATGTTGAGGGAGTGGATTGCTCGAATCTCACGGGAGTAGGAAGTAGGGATTAGGGAGTATGGGGAGCCTTGCCCTCCCTTACTCCCTACTTCCTACTCCTTACTCCGGCTACTAACAGGATAACTACTGTGGATATCTGGACCTACTACAAGGCCATCACCCGCCGCCTGCTGGTTTGGAGCACCGTCAGCGTGATTGCAGGCGTGGCGCTGTTGGCCTTCGGCCCACTGTTGCAGGGCGTGGGAATTCAGGCCATCGCCTGGGGTGTGATCGACGCCGGCATCGCCCTCGTCGGCGGCTGGGTCACGCGCCGCCGCCGCGCCGGGCTGGCCGACCCATCCGCCCCGGAGGTACTGGCCCGCGAGGCGCACAACCTGCGCCGCATCCTCCTGATCAACACCGGCCTGGACGTGCTGTACGTCAGCGGTGGCATTTTGCTGGCACTAACCCTCGGCGCCGATAACCCTCTCTGGCGCGGCAACGGCTGGGGCATCGTCGTCCAGGGCGGGTTCCTGTTCTTCTTCGATCTCCTCCACGCGCTGGGTGTGCCCGGGCCGGAGAACACGTGTGGCTGACCCCGTAGTCGTCATCGGCGCAGGCCTAGGCGGCCTGAGTGCGGCGATCCACCTGGCCGCCGCCGGCCGGCGCGTCGTCTTGTTCGAGAAAAACAGCGCTGTCGGCGGCAAGATGCGCCACGTGCAGGCCGGGGGGTTTGAATGGCTCACCGGGCCCTCGGTCATCACCATGCGCCACGTGTTCGAGGACCTCTTCGCCACGGCGGGCCGCCGCCTGGGAGACTATATCACGCTGGTGCCGGTGGAGCCGCTGACGCGCTACTTTTACCCCGACGGTGCCGCGCTCGACCTCAGCCGGGAGATCGATCACACGCTGGAGCAGATCGCAATCCTGGACGAAAGGGACGTCGAGGGTTACCTGGGCTACCTGGCCTACGCCGCCCGCCTGCATCGCGTAACCGGGCCGCTGTTCGTCTACGCCGATCCGCCCACCTGGCGCGACCTGTTCCGCGTCCCGCCGGGTGACGCCCTGTCGGTCGACGTGTGGCGCACGCTGGATCGCTCGGTGCGAAAGCACGTGCGCTCGCCCCACCTGCGGCAACTGCTGAGCCGCTTCGCCACCTACGCCGGGGCCAGCCCCTACGAGGCCTCGGCGGCCTTTAACGTCGTCGCCCACGTGGAGTTGAGCGGCGGCGTGTGGTACGCCAAGGGAGGCGTCTATACCATCGCCCTCGCGCTGGAGAAACTGGCCCGGGAGCTGGGCGTGGAGATACACACCGGCCGGCCCGTGGAACGCATCGCGGTGGAAAGCGGGCGGGCGCGCGGCGTCGTGCTGGCCGATGGCGAGCGGCAACCGGCGGGGGCCATCGTCGCCAACGCCGACGTGACCACCGTCTACGAGCAGTTGCTGCCTCGCGAGGCGGTGAATCACCGGCGGCTGGCCCGCCTGGTGAACGCCGAGCGCTCCTGCTCCGGCTTTGTGCTGGCGCTGGGCGTGGAGGGCGAGCATCCCCAACTGGCCCACCACAACATCTTTTTCTCCACCGACTACCGGCGCGAGTTCGACGAGATTTTCCACCAAGGGGTGCCGCCCAGTGAGCCGACGATCTACGTCGTCATCACCGCCCGCTCCGACCCCGACCACGCCCCCGCCGGCTGCGAGAACTGGTTCGTGCTGGTCAACGCCCCGGCGCTGGGAGCGCAGTACGACTGGGAAACACAGGCCGTCGCTTACCGTGACTGCGTCCTGGCCCGCCTGGCCGACTTTGGCTTCGACGTTCGCGACGCGATCCGCGTGGAACACATCCTGACGCCGCTGAACATCGCCCGCCTCACCGGCGCGTACCGCGGCGCGCTCTACGGCACGACGAACAACGGCCTGCTGGCCACGCTGCGCCGCCCCCACAACCGCTGCCCCGACGTGCGTGGGCTGTATTTCGCCGGATGCACCACCCATCCCGGCGGCGGCGTGCCGATGGTGGCACTTTCGGGCAAGACGGCAGCGCGGATGATGATGGTTAGCGAGGATTCGTAGCAAAGAGAGAAGGAACAACCACGACGAGGATGCCGCGTGCCAGCAGCAAGACGAACCCACTCACACAGGCGATGAGTCCCCACCCCAGGCCAAGGGCATCATCGTAGAGCGTGACCACGCGGGGATGAAAAGCGGCAAATTGCCACAGCGTCGGGAAAATCCCAACCAGCGCCAGCAGCACGATCAATACCCCCAAAACGCGGCGCGGCAGCCGCGGAGTGAAGAGGGTCAAGACGACCAGCATGCCCCCTACGATCATCAAGACCAATTGTCCGCGATACTCAGGGCTTGCAATGGAGTCATAGACCGGTGTGGAGGCCAAAACCACCAAGATGCCCAAGACAACCACGCCAAGGCGGGCAAGCGGGCGGGTGACGTGACGTTGCGCGGTGAGACTAAGAAGCACGGCGGCGGCAATCAGAGGTAAAACGAACAACTCGCGGGAAGGCAAACCGAAGAGCTTGGAGAACCAGTTGAGCTCCGAGCCGGTCACGGTCAAAGCAGCGGTCGCGTGGGGTATCCACGGCCCAAAGTAGCCCACGACAGCCAGCACAATCCCCAAGAACGTGAGCAAGCACTCAATCCACAATCTGCAATTTGTAATTTGCAATTTGCCCACCGTCAATCTTCCCAATCTGGCTTCAGCTCAGAGATGTGCTTGAAGAAATCGGGGTTCTCTTCAAAAACGTCCACCTGGTTCCAGGGCAATTCGGAGAACATCGGAGCCAGGGGCACACTGGATGGTGGCCTGAGCTTGGGAGGGGCAGGAGGCGCAGGGCGGATCGTGCGCTGGCGGCGGATGCGCTCGCGCAAGAGGCGGGCGCACGTTCCGCGCGCGTCAGGAGAGAGAAAGCCCGCGTACTCGCCATCGCGGGTGTAGACATCCTTGCCCTCGACCCAGCCTGCCCATTCGCCGTAGGTATCGTAAAGGTACTTGCCCTCCAGCATGGCAACCCATTCGCCGTCTGTGGTGTATATCGGTTTCATTGGGACTAGTACCTGACCACAAAAGTTTTGATATGTTGAATCAAGGCAACTCTGGATAGAGATACTCGAGTTTAGCGCGTGCACCCTCTACGGTGAAGCGCCAGTCCACGGTTGCCTGTTGCGCATTGCGTGTCTCTTCCCAGGCCGCTATCTCGGATCGCAAGATTTTCTCGTCCGGGATACGCCGGTCGAGGCACTGTCCAAACAAGACGCTGAGTTCAATCTCGACCATGTTGAGCCAACTGGCATGTTTGGGCGTGTAGTGAAACTCGAGACGATTGAGTATGCGTCTGGCTTCAGATGGCTCAAAGGTCTCATATAGAGAAGCTGGCGTATGGGTGTTCAGGTTGTCCTGCACGACGCGGATAACGCCAACCTGTGGAAAGAACACATCCGTCAGATCTCTCATACAGTAAGCGAAGTCGATCTTCGTTCGTCGTTCCGTCACCTTCACGTGACGCCATCCGGCCAAAGGCTGGAAGAAGGCAAATAGGTTGCGGGTACCATTCCGCCGATACTCGTAGTCAAAGCGTTGCGGTTTCCCCGGTTTCACTGGAATCGGGCAACGTGCCTCGGCAATAAGCTGAACGCTTTGCTCGTCAAAGCAAACCTGTGGCCGTTTGGGGTCATATGGCGCAGAATAAAGGCTCAAAATGTCTTCCATGTGCCACACAAACTCGGATCCAGCGGTGGGAATACACCAACACTTTCTCAACCAGGGTTTGATGCCCTCCTCTTTTAACGATCGACGTACTGTTTCATCAGAAACGTCGTCTACAACTCCTCGTTCCACCAACCTGTCAGCCAACATCTGTGTGGTCCATTTCTTGCGACCTGCGGGTGGAACACCACGCGCCAACGATATCAAGATTGCTTCTCCTTCTTCCTTCAGCTTCCTTGGGCGACCGCATCGCCGCCGTTCGTTAAGTGCACCTTCCAGATTGCCTTCCACAAATCGTTGGCGCGTTCTCTGGACAGTAGGAACACTGGTGTGTAGAACCTCCGCTATTTCTCGATCCGTTCTTTCCTCGTCGGCCAGAAGAAGAATCCGCGCTCGGTTGATTTTCCGACCGGAGCGTTTGCCTGTCTTGACAATGTTCAGCAAGCGAGCTTGTTCTTCTTCCGTTAGGTCCACGATGTATATCTTGTTCATTGCTGCCTCCTGCGAAATAGACTTGACTCCAGTCTACTACACAAGGCGGCAACATATCAAAACTTTTGTGGTGGAGTACTAGACCTCCGGTGCGGTATGGAGATTATAGCGCAGGAGGAAGCAAGAAGCAAGATGCAGAATGCAAAAACTGATAACCTACAGCACCTCGAATAAGCCCAAGAGCTGACGTGCGGCTTTTTCCCAAGTGAATTGTTCCGCCTGCGCCAGCCCTTTGGCAACCATCTCCTGCTGCAAGTCGGTATCCTCCAACGCGCGCGCCATTGCCTCCGCTAAGGCGTCGACGTCGAACGGATCCACCATCAGCGCCGCGTCACCTGCCACTTCCGGCAGCGACGAGGCGTTGGAGCAGACGACGGGAATGCCGCATGCCATTGCTTCCAGCGGCGGGATGCCAAAGCCCTCGTACAGCGATGGGAAAGCAAAGAGCGCCGCACCGCGATAGAGCGCCGGCAAATCGGCATCGTCCACGAACCCTAAGACGTGCACGCGGTCGCCGTGCTTCTGCGCCTCGGCAAAGATGTCCTCGTAAAGCCAACCCCGTCCACCGGCGATATAAAGTCGCAGGTTTGCAAGTGGCAGGTTGGCGAATGCCTTTATCAACCGGACGTAATTCTTGCGCGGCTGAAGGGTGCCAAGGGAGAGGACATAGGGAGATTCGATACCGTACTTATCCCTTAACCGCTCTTGTTCACCCCGCTCTTTTTCCGGGCAGAAGCGTGCATCCACGCCGCTGTAGAGCACCTGCACCTTTTCCGGCGGTGCGCCAAAATGGGCGATCAAATCTGTGCAGGTGGCCTGGGAATCGGCCAGCACCCGATCGGCGCGGGCCACCGAGCGGGGCACGACGCGCTCCAAGTACTCTCGCAGCGAAGGCACAAAGGCATCGGGGTAGTACAGGAACGAGAGGTCGTGGACGGTAAGCAGCGTGCGCGTCCCGCGCCGGGTGGGCGGCAGGACGAAATCAGGCGAGTAGAAGACATCGAGAGGGCCGGTGATGGCCTCGACCGGGATGGGCAATCGCAGCCGCTGCCACAGCCTGTGAAGCCAATCGTCGGTGATGGGAATAGGATGGAACCGCAAATCGGAGATTAGGGATTGGAGGTTCTCAATCCCCGATCTCCAGTCCCTCGTTTTCAATCCCCCCACGGCAGCAAATAGTGAATACCCATGCGAACTCTCCAGCCGCAAAAGCGCCGCCATTAACTCACGTGTGTAGCGCCCGATGCCCGCTCGCTGCCGCACGGCGGCGGTGTAGTCAATCCCGATCCGCATCGGCCGATTGCTCCGTCTGGTCCACGTCCGAGTAGGTCACGACTCGGTTGATGAAAAAGTTCCAGAACATCGCGATGCCCACGCCGAGCGCCCAGGCCAAATACGTGCCCAGCGTCTCGGCTGGCTCCGTCCCGAGAACTTTGAGCACAACTATCCCAAAGATACCAGCAGTCTCCGGCTCGTAGACGAACCACGGTCCTACCCACCTCGCGAATACCGTCTCCAAGAGCATGATCGGCGCGCGAATGCCCCAGGCCAGGACGTTGATGACGTAGAATTGAGCAAACTGCTTGACGAGGGGCTTGGAGCGGGAGTCAGGATACGTCCAATATCGATTCCAGATAAAGTTGCTCACGATGGCCGTCGAGAGCGATATGCCGACGGCGATGGAGGACCACCAGGTGTCGAGGACCTCCGGGGGTTCGACAAAGCGCTCCAGGAGGGCGAGAACGGCAAAATCGACCACCGCGCCGATCACGCCGACCACGGCAAACTTGAAGAACCGCACGAACTCTTTTCGCTTGCCTTGGGTGAACGTCTGAAGTTTGGCAATCATAGTTGGTTAGTTGGTTGGTTTGCTGTTTCGCTGATTCGTTTGTTGCACGACGTACGCCAAGAGTCCCAGCAGCACCCCCACGTACAGATGCACGTTGTTGACGTAGAGATTGTCGAACAGGTGATGCACGCTGAGATGTGTCCACGTGCCCAGAAGCCCGATGGACAACCCTCGCAAGAGACCGCTGGCGCGGCGGGAGACCCGCCAGGTCTGCCAAAGGACCGCGCCCCACAGAACCACGTAGGCCACCAGGCCGATGAGGCCGGTCTCGGCGGCGATGTTCAGGTAATAGTTGTGCGCGTGCCCCAGCGCGATGGGCCAGTTGATGAGCGCAAAGTCGCGGTAGGCCGGCTCGTAGCAGCCAAAGCCGACACCCGTCCAAAAGTTGTAGCGCCACATCTCCAGCGCCGCCTGCCAGTGGGCCTGCCGCTCGATCACGGCGTAGTTGGCGTCGTTGATCCCCACCCCGCGCACGTCCTCGAACCGCACGTACTGGGCAAAGTCGGTCAGGCGAGCCTCGACCGACGCCGGCATCAGCCCGGCTGCATACAGGCCGACACCCGCGACGATGAGCACGGCCACCACGAGTAGCCCCCAGCGTGCCTTCTGCGGCAGGGCGAACGCCATCGCTGCCGCAGCCGCCGCAAAGCCCATCCACGCGCCTCGGCTCCAGGATGCGAGCAGGGCGACCCCCATCGCAAAAGCAACGCCCGCCAAGGCAAGGAGACAAGGAGACCGGGAGACCAGGAGACTTTTTACTTCTCCTTGTCTCCTCGTCCCCTGGTCCCCTCGTCGCCCTCTCAGTCTATCCCAAAGAACACCGAAACCTGCGCCTACCGCCAGCGGAAGCATCAGCCCCAAAAACCCCGCGTAGGGATTGGGTTGCTCGAAGGTGCCGTAGGCGCGGTAAAAGCGCTCGTCGAGGATGGCAAAGTGTTCCGGTCCCTCGCCCCGCAGACCAAATTGCCATACCCCCACCCCGGCCTGAAAAAGCCCGACCGCCAGCAGCACGCCCAGCAGCCACGGCAGGCGCTGCGGCGTCAGGTGTTGGCTCACAAAGAAGAACAGCAGCACGATCTGCACCCACTTGGCAAACTCCATCACGCCGTAAACGGGCAACTCGACCGCGTTCCACAACGACAGCAGCGCCGCCCCCACGAATGTGAACAGCGGTATCTGTAGGAGCAATACCTTGTGTTCGCCCAGCCGCACATCCCGCAGCGCCAACCCGCGCGCCAGCCACACGGCCATCGTCAGCGCGAAAAAGATCTGGGCGATCTGCGCGGGCACCTGGGGCACCTCGGCGCGCAGGTAGGCCCACAGGGGAGCGAGGAAGAGCATAATGACCAGCCCGGCCAGCGGCTCGACTGCCGTCGCCACGCCGCCGACGGCCAGCAGGACAAAGAGCACCCCGCCCAGCGGCGTGAGCCTGATTAGCAGCAAGCCGGCAGCGAGAGCCAATGCAAGCCCCAGCAGCGTCACTACAGGGCCGTTCCAAGAGAAATATCTCGAGCAAAGGCGCCAAGGCGCTAAGAGTGTTCGATCCATTCCACCAACTCGTTCTCCGCGTCGTAGACGAACTTGGCCTGGAAGAGACCCTCGGCCTTGGTCAAGATTCTGGGGGCGAAAATCGTGTCGGCTTGGGGCTTGGGCAGCGTGGTGAAATACATATCAAGTGAGGCCCAGGCCAGGTTGCCCTCCTCGCAGTCCGCGTTCAGCGTTCCCTGGAAATCCGTGGTCACAAAGACGAAAATGAACCACGGATACTGCTTGAGAAAGGGAACCAGCGTGCACAGGCCGCGCAGCTTCAGATCCTGCGCCTCCAACCCCGTCTCCTCCGTGAACTCGCGCCGGGCCGCTTCGTAGGGAGATTCGCCCGGATCGAGCTTGCCTCCTGGCGCGATCCACAGCCCCAGGTTAGGCTCCTGCTTGCGGTGCATCAGCAGCACCTCGCCATCGCGCAGGGCATAGACCAGCACGGTCGGCTCGCACCACATCACGCCAACCCCAGCTTGCCCTGAAAATATACCATCGCCTGCCGCAGACCTTCCTCTAAAGGCACCTTCGGCTCCCACCCCAGCACGCGCTTGGCCTTGCCGATGTCGGGACAGCGCACCTTGGGGTCATCCTTCGTCCGCGCGTCGATGGGCGTGACGTGCTCGATGGGCGAATCGCTGCCGGTCACTTCCAACACCTTGTGGGCAAAGTCGAGGATGGTCATCTCGTCGGGGTTGCCCATGTTGACCGGCGTCGCCTCCCCGGAGGAGTGAAGCAGGCGAATCATCCCCTCCACCATATCATCGACAAAGCAGAAGGAGCGGGTGCGGGAGCCATCGTCGTAGACGGTGAGCGGATCGCCGCGCAACGCCTGGCAGATGAAATTGGGCACCACGCGCCCATCGTCCATCCGCATGCGGGGGCCGTAGGTGTTAAAGATGCGCACGATGCGCGTATCGACGCCGTGGTAGTTGCGATAAGCCATCGTCAGCGCCTCGGCGAAGCGCTTGGACTCGTCGTAGACACCGCGCGGACCGACGGGGTTGACGTTGCCCCAATAGTCCTCGGCCTGGGGGTGCACCAGTGGATCGCCGTACACCTCGGAGGTGGAGGCCAACAGGAAAATCGCACCCTTCTCCAACGCCAAGCCCAGCGTCTTGTGCGTCCCCAGCGCGCCCACCTTGAGCGTCTGGATGGGAAAGTTGAGATAGTCCACCGGGCTGGGCAAGCTGGCCAGGTGAAGCACCGCATCGAGAGACCCCTCGAGGAAGATATAGTTGGTCACGTCGTGCTTGATGAACTGGAAGCGCTCGTGCCCGGCGAGGTGGGCGATGTTATCCACGCTGCCGGTGCTGAGGTTATCCATAGCGATCACCTCGTGCCCCTGGTCCAGCAGCCGGTCGCACAGGTGGGAGCCGATGAACCCGGCCCCGCCGGTGATAAGAATGCGCATTCTCCGCTCCTTGTTCAAGTCGAGGGAGATTATACCGCAGGGAAAACAAAAGTACCAGCATGACTGCCCATGCGGGTGCTACTTACAGTATGTAGACTTAAAAGCATCATTCCCATAGAATGTAACCAGGCAAACCAACTCATACTGGTTGAACTGGAGGAAAAGATGCCCAAACGTAGTGAAAGAGGTTATGAATTGCGCAAAATCCTTGCAGAGAACATCCGCGCCATCCGCCACGAGAGGAAACTATCGCAAGAGAGGCTTGCGGAAATCTGCGGACTTCACCGCACCTATGTCGGCTCAGTCGAACGTGCCGAGCGAAACGTCACTCTGAGCACCCTGGAAACATTCGCAACTGCCCTGGGTATCTCTGCGCCTGACCTCATCACAAAGAGGGAATCGCAAGATGAGCAATAAGTCAGTGGACTATACAGAGTATGTAGCCAAAATCGTGAGAAAAGGTGTCTCTATCTATGATTCGGTTGACCCCGACTTGTGGATACCCACGCCTGAGCTAGAAGCGTTACTCAACGATAAGCTCATCGGAATGTCTCTGCGCGGGCTACCGATACGAACGCGCTCCAAGGTAGTAAAACAAGCAATCTGTCGCGCACTCGGTTATCCAGTGCCAGGCTCCTTCAAGAAAACTCGCCCCAGATTCCCAGAGCAACTCTTTGACGTCTATATTCAGAAATCCAACAACCTCCAGATATGGAATGAGCAGATCTCGCCAACACGCCGGTACGTTCTTATCCGCGTTTCGCTGGACGATGTAATAACGCGGGTCAGAGTTGTCACGGGAGATACGCTTGCACTGCTTGACAAGACCGGCACGCTCACCCAAAAGTATCAAGCACGTCTAATAACAGGCAAGGAAACTACAGAGATCATTGTTTTGGAAGACACAGACAACCTGAAGCCTCTGTTAAGAGTGTATGGCCACTTGGTTCGTTTCGACAATAGCCCCATCGACGGCCCAACGGCCGAGACTCTCTTGCCAATTCAGGTTGTTTTTGAACGTCTCGTACCTCTTGTTGGTCACATATTTGCCGACGCAGGACATGATCAGGAACGTAACCGCGGAGCCGAGCTACACCGGTTTGTCTGTCAGAGGCTTGGCTATGACGACTATCAGGACACCGGCACCTTTCCTGACATCCGTCATCAACTGCTGGAGGTAAAGCTGCAGACATCGCCAACCATCGATCTGGGCCTTGTGCTGCCAGATAGTCGGGAACCATTGGACATAAAGATTGGAGCAAGACAAGTCCGGCCCTGTGATGTGCGCTATGCGCTTTTCTACGCCCACACAGATGGTGAACGAGTTACCCTAACGCACTTTTATCTCACCACCGGAGAGATGTTTTTCAGTCGGTTCCCCCAGTTTCGGGGCAAAGTAGTGAACAAGAAACTCCAGATACCGCTTCCTGCTGATTTCTTCGATTAGGGCCAGGAATCTCAGCCTTCAGCAAACCCAAATGCCCGCCAGACAAGTTGATCTAGCTCTTCCTCCAAGTCTTTTGCATTGAGCGCTGGCACCAGGTCATAGACTTGCTTCGCCAGACAAATAATTCGTTCAGAGAGGCTTGTTTCCGGATCAGGCAAAGGGAATCTCTCCGCATACTGCGTCATAAAGCGTCGCCGCCTAGCATAGAGCTTGTTATTGAAACGGTGATCGTAGAACATTTCGAGAAACGAAGAGTTACCCACGGCTAGTATAAGCCACAGCAGATCTACCTGCTCTGGCTTTTTGCAAGCCAGCCAGTAACAATCTCCATTGACGACGGCCCCACTCAAGTCCATCCAAAAAGTCGGTTTTTCAACAATATCCCTGAACACGACCTTGGGTTGTGTCCAGGCGTCGGGATCTTGGGGAACCCACACTTCAAACCACTTTCTTCCAGCCTTTAGCACATACTCTCGCTCTTCCAAAATTGAGCGGTGACGATTGAGGTATCTGGCGGCGCGAGGGAACTCGTCGAGATTCACTGCTATGCGCTTTCCCTCCACA
>Ga0307430_1001440_pt1 | contig 17521 bp, 23 predicted proteins | sample SalMarWE160130MG_FD_202159 | JGI IMG/M metagenome (GOLD analysis project Ga0307430, IMG submission 202159) | Salt marsh sediment microbial communities from the Plum Island Ecosystem LTER, Massachusetts, United States - WE1603-130 | ecosystem: Environmental > Aquatic > Marine > Intertidal zone >... | reverse complement strand
TTTATCCGGCAGGTCGTGCGGGATATGGCGGTCCAACCGGAAGACGCCATTCTCGATCTGGGATCGGGCAGCGGGCGCAACGCCTGCTTGATGGCCCGCTATCTCTCTGATGAAGGGCGGATCGTGGGGCTGGACATCGGGCCGGAGATGTTGGAGCAGGCTCGACGTCGCTGTCAGCATCTTCCCAACGTCACGATGGAGAAGCAGCGCATCGAGGAGCCCTTGCCCTACCGCGATGAGTTCGACAAGGCTTTCATTTCCTTCGTCCTGCACGGTTTTGTTCAGGAGGATCGACTGCGCATCGTGGATAACGTCTGCCGGGCGCTCCGGCCTGGCGGGCAGTTTCTCATCCTGGACTATGACGAGTTCGAGCCGGAGCAATCGTTCTGGCCCGTGCGGTTTGCTTTTCGTCACATAGAATGCCCTCTGGCGACCGACTTTGTGCGGCGGGACTGGCGGGCGGTCTTGTGGCGGCAAGGCTTTGGTGATTTTCAAGTTCACCGCTACTACTTTGGCTACGTACGGCTGTTGGGGGCGAAGAAGTTAGACATAAAAGAGGGAGACAAACTGCCATGAGAATTGATGCGTGGAAGGCACAGATCGAGAGAGAGCGTAGGGAGAAAGACGGGTTCTTCGGACAACACTGGCAATCGCCGATTCCTCCCCAAGGTCGCGCTGAGTTCAAGGGACTCGACTACTACCCGCCCGACCCCGACTTGAGGTTCGAGCTTGAGCTTTACGAGCACGAGGATAAAAAGACGATGAGGGTGGCGTACACGAAGGGCGAGGAACAGGACTTTGTTCGATGGGGTGAATTTCGAATCGAGATCGGCGACGAGGAATGTGTGCTTCAGGCTTACAAGAGCGACGCTGAAGAGGAGCAACTGTTCGTTCCGTTCAGAGACGCAACGTCCGGCCAGGAGACGTACGGCGCGGGCCGGTATATTGACCTCGACGCTGCGAGGGATCGCTCTGCCGATGGCAAGTGGGTTCTGGACTTTAACAGAGCGTATAATCCCTGGTGTGTGTATAGCGAGGACTACACATGCCCCTTTGTCCCTCAGGAGAATCGGCTCGCAGTGGCGGTGCGCGCTGGTGAGAAGAATTACCCAAAGAGGTAGGGGGACACGAGTGCTCACGCTCGCGGCAGTGCCGACCCGCGCTGCTATCGGGATTACGTGTCCGTGGAGGGCATGGCGCAGTACCGCCCACGAACGGTAGGAGTAGACGTTCCAACGGATGCTTGCTACCCGAACTTGGCCAGGAGGACGAAGTGAAAAAAGTCGCCAGAGTAATTGGAAGGATCAGAGATTTCATCTACAGGCAGAAACACAATTATCGGGTGGGCGCGGCGCGCCTCTCCGCGAATAGTTTTCTAGTTGGCCTCACCAGTCAATACGGCGCGATATATACTGTGGGGTTGGGGGCCGACTCTGTGCAACTGGGTTCTCTCAGCAGCGTGGGCGGCGCGATCAGTGCCCTCATTTCTGCGCCTGTAGGATGGCTGATGGATCGCCACGGCATCAAACGATTTTTCCTGCTGGCGATCGTCTTCGCAGCGGGAGGGAGCTTGCTCTATGCGCTAGCACCTGATTGGCGATTCCTCGTTGTGGCGGCTATTCTTGCTTCCATCGCCACGAGCCTGAGTAACACGGGGTGCAGGGTGATCTGCGCTGATTCGGTGCAAAGCAAAGATCGCGTGACTGCACAGAACGTTTGCAGCACCCTGGCCTCGACAGCCCGCATGATCTCACCCCTCGTCAGCGCCTACCTGGTGACAGTTCTCGGAGGCATGACGGTTGAAGGCATTCGGCCCTTGTATTATCTCCAGTTCGCGGGGTATGGCCTCATTTTTCTTCTCGTGGTTGCCCAACTGCGCGAACCTCAACGGGAACAACTTGCCGACGCAAAGAACAGGGCCGGCTTTGTCGCTGATTTTCGTCATCTTTTCGAAGGAAGGGAGAACCTTCGGAGATGGATAGCCATTTCCGCTCTCACCTCGTTGCCTATGGCCCTGTTTTGACCGTTTGTCCAGCTATACGCCCACGAGATCAAGGGAGCGGATCAATACCTCTTGGGCGTAATGGCGACCGCTACAGTTGTAGCGCAACTCGTTTTCGGCATTCCTGTGGGCCGACTGGCGGATAGAATTGGGAGAAAGCGCATCATCTATTTGCTCACACCGCTATGGTATGCTTCTAATCTTCTTCTTGCCTTTTCTCCCGGCCCGATCACGTTGGTGTTGTCGGCGGTTTTTCTGGCGTTTTATTCCATCTCGTCTGGCGCTACAAACGCCATGACCCTGGAACTCCTTCCGCTTGAGCAGCAAGGGAGGTGGGGAGGACTGCTCGGCCTCTTCACGGGATTGGTCACGATTCCTGCCCCCATCATTGGCGGGCTTATATGGAGGGAGCTTGGCCCTATGTACGTCTTTGTCATTCCCATAGTTTTCGACCTCCTTTTTAGAGTCCCTCTGTTGGCCACAGTACCAGAAACGCTGGGAACGAAACATCCTATTCAGAAGGAAGCTTAGCGTAGCGCTGGCTTACAGGCTGGTGTTGAGATGGAGAAAATTCACTTAACCGGGCAACTGAAAGTCGCTCAAAAGGGCAAACTGACAGTAACCGGAGAGGAGATGTCGATGAGGCGGATAAAGAACATCCGGCGGATAAAGTACATTCAAAAGATCGCAGTTTGTGGAAAGGGAGGCAGCGGGAAGAGCACCATCACCGCCCTCCTGGCGCGTGGTCTGCAAGACAGAGGATATCGAATGCTGGTCGTCGACTCCGACGAGTCAAACCCTGGGCTCTATCGCGTGCTCGGCTTTGATAAGCGGCCCAGGCCCTTGCTGGAGCTCGTCGGGGGAAAGAAGGAGGTGTTCCCGACGTTCTCCGGGGAAACAGAGCATAAAGAGAACCTCCTGACGCGGAAGGAGTTTCGCGTCGCGGATCTCCCCGGCGACTATATTGTGGAGCGGGACGGCATCGGGTTGGTCTGCATCGGCAAGATCCTCCAGTCGCTTGAGGGTTGCGCCTGCCCTATGGGGGTGTTGAGCCGCGAGTTCCTGAAAAGACTCTCACTGCAAAAGGATGAGATAGTCGTCGTTGACATGGAGGCGGGCATAGAGCACTTTGGCAGAGGCGTTGAGACGAGTATAGACAGCGTGCTCATCGTGACCGAGCCCTCTCTCGATTCGCTGGAACTCGCTGAGAAGATAAGCGCCCTCGCTGCCGAGGTTGGGGTGGAACGTGTGTGGACCGTTCTCAACAAAATCAGGTCCAAGGAGATCGCTTCGAGATTGCAGAAAGAGCTGGAAGAGAGAAATATCTCTGTCATTGGATCCATCGGCTATGAGCCGGAGATCTTCCAGTCTGGCCTGGAGGGACGTCCGGTTCGTCGCGACAAGTTGGAGACGGACATCGGGAGAATACTGGATCAGTTGTTATAGGGGGAATTATGTGTCTGGCGACGGTCTTTATCGAAGATGATGGCCAACGGGAACAAGTGATGCAGGACGTGGCCTGGATCAAGCCTGCAAACGGCGGGCTTCAATTGACCACTCTTTTTGGGGAAAGCAGGCTATTCCAGGCCCAGATCGAGAGCATCGATCTGATGAACAGCTTGATCGTTCTGAAAAGGATGGCCATCGACTCTCCCGAAGGGGTGCCCGGCGATAAAGAGGACAAACCGGCCTGAAGGAGAAGGCGTATGCCAATCTATGAGTATCGGTGTGAAGAATGCGATGAGCCTTTTGAGGTGTTTGTGCGTTCATCCTCACAGAAAACCAATCCTACCTGCCCAAAGTGTGGGAGCCAGAAAGTAAAGAAGGCCGTATCGCTGTTCGGCGTTGGTGGGGCAGGCAGCAGCGGCAGCGTGCGCGGCTCCTGCAGCTCTGGTCCCACCTGAACGCTGAGTGGCTAGGAGGCCGTGTGTCTCCAAAAGGACAAAGGAAAGCGATGGCTGAAATGAACAAACCCACATTTGAGGACCGCTGCATTATCTCCTGCGGGATGCTGCACCCGGAGATGACCCACCTGGCGGAGAGCGGTTTTCTGAATCCGCGCCGGATCCTTTTCACACCGCCGGGCCTGCACGCTTTGACAGATAGGCTGGAGGAGCACCTTCTCAAGAGACTGGATCAAGCGAGAGAGGAGTGCCCCGACCGCAGAATCATCGTCGTGTATGGGAAAAAGTGCTACGTCAGCGTAGACGAGCCGCTCAAGCGGGTGGACTCGATCTTGCAGGAAGCAGGCCAGGGGATCGTCAGGGTGCAGGGGGAATACGGCTACGACATGCTGGCCGGCTTCGAGGACCGGCAGCGCATCAGCGAGGGGAGGCAGGACAAGATCTTGTGGTTCACGCCGGGCTGGCTCAAGAATTGGAAGACGGTCTATCAGAAGTATTTTGGATGGGATGAGGCGGATGCCAATGCGAACTTTCCCGGGTTCTACGACAAGATCATCGTCCTGGACGGTCTCGGCCTCGCCGAGGCGTACATGACCCAGCACGCCGAGGAGATTCTGGAGCTGTTCGACTGGACCGGCCTGGAGGTAGAGTTCCAGCCCATCACCCTCGACCGCTTCAAGGGATTGCTGGCGGACAGCTTGACGTCCCAGGACCAACGGGGGGCTTGAAATGGGCACGATAACGGCGCAGGTCAGTCTGTATCCGCTGCGGCAGGAATCCATAGGCCCGCCCATCCGCGAGGCGGTGCGCGTCTTTCGCCAACACGGATTGGAAACCCGCATCGGCGAGATGAGCACCTTGGTATGGGGAGAGGAAGGGGTGCTCTTTGCAGCCCTGCACGAGGCGTTCCGGCAGGCCGCAGAAGGTGGGGACGCCGTGATGGTCGTCACGCTCTCCAACGCTTGCCCTGAGCCCGAGGAGGCGTGAGGTGACCTTTGGCGAGGACGTCGCCGCACACTACGAAGCCTGGTACGAGACGCCGGAGGGACGCCGGGCTGACGAGCTGGAGAAGGCCGTAAGCTGAGTCGCCAGATTGGAGGGGGCAAAGCAAAAGGGGAAACCGATGATTGGACAAGTGCAAAAGCCTTTTGAAGAGATCCTTGAATACCTCGAGGGCAGGGAAAAGATAGTGGTGGTTGGATGCGGCGGCTGTGCTACGATCTTTCACACTGGCGGGGAACCAGAGGTGAAAGAGATGGCAAACGTCTTGGCACAGCATGGCAAGCAGGTTCTGGCGGCCATCGCGCCGCCGCTTGGAGAGTTCACCTGTTACGCTCCTTGGATCACGGCGCGTTTGAGCCCGTATCGCCGCGAGATCACAGAGTGTGATGCTGTCCTGGTGCTGGCATGCGGTGATGGGCTGCAGGTCGTGCGAGAGTTTGTCCTGGAGAAGGCGTTTGGCCTTCAGAAGCCTGTCTGCCCGGGAACTAACTCCATGGGCCATATGGGAGGAGGCCCTACTCTGTTCAAGGAAAAGTGCATGCAGTGTGGAGAGTGTGAACTAGGCCGGCTCGCCAGCATCTGCCCACTGACCCAATGCCCCAAGGGGATACTAGATGGGCCGTGCGGGGGAACAACCAAGGATGGCAAGTGCGAGGTAGATCCTGAGCGTGACTGCGTTTGGGTATCGATCTATGAAAGGCTGAAGGCATTTGGCCTGCTCGACAGGTTGACAGAAATAAGGGAGCCCAAGGATTGGAGCGAGATGCAAAGACCTCGCCAGATCGAGTTATGCCCCTCGATCCCGGCCAGCGAGAGACCAGGTTATGAAAACTGAGAGCAATCTGGAAAGAGTTCTCACAGCGGGGCATTTTGCCGTCACCGCTGAGCTCGGTCCGCCCAAGTCGGCTGATGCGGATGTGGTCCGGAGAAAGGCCAGGATTTTAAAGGGGTACGCCGACGCCTTTAACGTGACCGACGGGCAGACAGCCGTGGTGCGTATGGCAAGCTGGGCAGCCTGTCTCATCCAGAAAGAGGAAGGGTTGGAACCGATTGTGCAAATGACCTGTCGCGACCGAAACCGGATCGCCCTGCAAATGGACGTATTGGGCATTGCAGCACTCGGCGTCCATAATATCCTTTCCATCAGCGGTGATCATATGTCCTTTGGCAATCACCCACAGGCCAAAGGGGTCTATGATGTTGACTCTATCCAATTTGTCAAGATAGTGAAGGATATGCGGGATGAGAAAAAGCTCCAGTGCGGGGAAGAGATAGATGTAGAGCCCCGTCCATTTATCGGCGCTGCATGCAACCCCTTTGCTGCTCCCTTTGACTACCGCCCTTATCGTCTGGCCAAGAAGGTGGAAGCAGGGGCTGATTTCATCCAGACTCAGATCGTCTTTAACGTGCCCAGATTCGCCGAGTTCATGAAACGTGCCGGTGACATGGGCTTGCTAGACGACATCTACGTTCTGGCTGGGGTAGCGCCTATCAAGTCGCTAGGGGCAGCGCGCTACATGGCCACCAACGTGCCCGGGATGGACGTGCCCGACGAGTATGCGCAGCGCATGGCTGCTGCCATCAGTGGCATTCCCCGAGGGGAAAAAGAGGCCCGCCGCGCCGCCTGGAAGGAAGAGGGAGTCGATATCTGCGTCGAAATCATCCAGCAAGTACGCGAGATCCCCGGCGTGGCTGGCGTGCATATCATGGCCATTGAGTGGGAAAGTGCTGTGCCCATTATTGCTGAGAGGGCCGGTCTGCTGCCTCGCCCGGCTCTCTAGCCTGGATTGCGTAGTCAACTCGCGGTCTATTGTTTACGTGTGATAGCCCGCTTTTGGGAACATGAGCCCGAGGAGGCGTGAGGTGACCTTTGGCGAGGACGTCGCCGCGCACTATGAAGCCTGGTACGAGACGCTGGAGGGACGCCGGGCCGACGAGCTGGAGAAGGCCGTTCTGGACTATTTACTACAGGCCTTTGCTCAACCGGACAGCGTCTTGGAGATCGGATGCGGCACGGCTCACTTTACCCGCTGGTTGAGCGACTTTGGGTTGGCGGCGGTGGGATTGGACCTTTCGGCGGCTATGCTGGCACAGGCGCAGGTGCTGGATGGCATTCCTCTGGCACGCGGCGATGCTCGAAGGCTACCCTTCGCCGACGGCGCGTTCGACCTGGCGGCGCTGGTGACCACGCTCGAGTTCCTGGAGCAGCCACGGGAGGCGCTGGCGGAGGCCCTGCGGGTGGCGCGGTGTGGCGTGGTGCTGGGTGTGCTCAACCGCCGGAGCCTGCTCGGCCTGCGGCGACGGCTGGCGGGGCTCTTTCGGCCAAGCGTATACGACGCCGCGCGCTTTTACGGCGTGGGCGAGTTGAAGCGACTGCTACGGTTGGTTGCGAGGGATGTCCTGAGCTTGCCGAGGGGTGAGAAAGCGCGCGTCGTGTGGCGTACCACGCTGTTCCCTCGCTGCTGGCTATGGCCGCAGGCCCGCCTGCCATGGGGAGGCTTCATCGGGATGGCGTTGATTGAGCGTGATAGGTTTCAGGAGGCAGGATGATGGAAAGACAAACGATGTGGGTAGATGTGGCTCGCTGTACGGGCTGTGGTACGTGTGTAGAAGTGTGCCCCGTCGGGGCTATGGCTCTGATAGACGGCAAGGCCCGCGTTGACGAGGAGACGTGTACCGGCTGCGGCGTCTGTGTAGACGTTTGCCCGGAAGACGCCATCCAGCCCGTGGTCCGGGGCGAACTCGTCCCTGTCCCAGAGCGACTGGCTCCCCAGGTCTACCAGCCAAGCCCGCTGGCAAAGGCCGCCGGTGCCGCCGTCGTCGCTACCAGCGTGGGGCTGTTGGCGCAGGCCGGGAGAGCGCTGGCCCGAGCAGCGGGGCGCTGGCTGACGCGGCCGTCTGCGGGGGCGGGGTCGCCTGCCACCAGGGCCTCGTCTGCGCCTGAAAGCGGGGGCGCTGCTGGCCAGGGAGGCCGGGGACGCCGGGTGCGCCGCCGGCGCAGAGGGGGCTGAAAGGTGCGGCATAAGGTGGTGCCGTGTCACTGCACGGGCGACCGGGCAATAGATATGTTTGCCGAGGAATACGGCGACGATTTCGTGCAAGTTGGCGTCGGTCGAGTGATTACCATTGGATCAGAAGGAGGTGATTGAGATGGGTCGAGGTCGTGGAGGTGGAGGCGGACGCGGCGGCGGCGCTGGTCGCGGCAGCGGAAGTGGGCCCGGTCGGATGGGCGGCTCCAAGGCCGCCGGGCCGGGCGGCGACTGTGTCTGCCCCAGTTGTGGGCATAGAGTGCCGCACGTCGTCGGTCAGCCCTGCTACCAGAAAAAGTGTCCCAAGTGTGGCGCGCAGATGACGCGCTAGGCGAGAACCAAGTACTAACGCGGGGCAGGGATGACCGCGATGGTCACCCCTGCCCGGCAGGGGCTGTCGGGGGAATTCCAACTATGATCAGATCATTGTGGCAGCTGTTGCTGGACGACCCGGAGAATTTGGATTGTGACGAGTGCTTCGCCGTGATGGAATATTGGGCCGAGCTATTGGCCTGGACCGGGAGCGATCTCTGGCTCGACATTGAGAGATATCTGATGTATTGTCCAGATTGTCTTGTCGGGTACCGTGAGGCTCTGCATCGCCTGGAGGCCGCCCCATCAGAACGAGAAACGGAGTAAACGTATGATTATCACCATAGCAAGCGGCAAGGGAGGCACAGGCAAGACGACCGTCGCCACCAGTCTGGCGCTGAGTCTGGCTGCCGAGTCTCCGCTGTTTCTAGACTGTGACGTGGAGGAGCCTAACGTGGCTCTCTTTCTCAAGCCCACCATCGAGGAACGCCGGGAGGTGGGCCAGATGATCCCGGAGGTGAACTTGGACAAGTGCACCTATTGTGGACGCTGCGCCGAGGTGTGCCAGTATCACGCCATCGCCGTCGTGGGAGATAAGGTGCTCGTCTTTCCCGAACTCTGCCACGGCTGTGGCAGCTGCACCCTCAACTGCCCCACAGAGGCGATCCGCGAGGTGCTGAACGTGACGGGCACGATCGAGCGCGGGTCGAATGGATCGATCGAGTTTGGCCAGGGGACGCTGAACATCGGCGAGCCGATGGCCGTGCCCATCATCCGTCAGTTGAAGCGGTGGGTCATCCCGCCCGACCACGGTGCCCGCCCCATCATCCTGGACGCGTCGCCCGGCACCGCCTGTCCCGTCGTCGAAAGCATGAGCGGCGCGGACTTTGTGCTGATGGTCACCGAGCCCACTCCCTTCGGCCTGCACGACATGCGGCTGGCGGTTCAGGTGGCTCGCGACGAGTTGGGCCTGCCCGTCGGCGTGGTGGTCAACCGGGATGGCGTGGGGGATCGGGGGGTGGACGATTACTGCGCCGCCGAGGATATCCCCATCCTGCTGCGCATCCCGCTGGACCGGCGGATCGCCGAGGCGTATTCGGAAGGTACGCCGTTGGTAGAGGCGCTGCCAGAGTATCGGGAGCGATTCCAGGCGTTATATGCCGACATTGAAAAGTTGGTGAGGGAGACAAAGGGGGCAGCGCAATGAAACAGTTGGTTATACTCAGTGGTAAAGGCGGTACGGGCAAGACGACCGTTGCGGCGGCGCTGGCTCACCTGGCCTCCCAGGAAATGCCCGTCGTTCTGGCCGACGCCGACGTGGACGCGGCTAATCTGGAGCTGGTGCTTGACCCGGTCAAGCAGGAGGAGCACGATTTTATGAGCGGTCAGGTGGCGGTGATCGATGCGGAGAAATGCATCGCCTGTGGCCTCTGCGCCGAGGTGTGCCGGTTTGACGCGGTGATGGAGGAGGGAGGAATCTATCGGGTGGACCCGCTGGCCTGCGAAGGGTGCGCCTCCTGCTTCTACCAGTGCCCCGAGGAGGCGATCCGGATGCAGGAGCAACACGCTGGCCTGTGGTTCCGCTCCGATAGCCGCTTTGGCCCGCTCTTCCACGCACACCTCTTCGCCGGACAGGAGAACTCGGGCAAGTTGGTCACGCTGGTCAAGCAGCAGGGGCGTTTGCTGGCGTTGGATACCGGGGCGGAGTTGCTGGTGGTGGACGGGCCGCCGGGGATCGGCTGTCCCGTCATCTCGGCCAGTGCAGGCGCCGACGTGGCGCTCCACGTGGTCGAGCCCACCGTCTCCGGCGTGCACGATTTGGAGCGCATCATGGGCACCACCGATCACTTTGGTGTGCCGTCGCTGGTCGCGATCAACAAGGTGGATCTGAACCTGACCCGTTCCGAGGAGATCGTCGCCTTCTGCACGGAACAGGGCGTCGAGGTGGTGGGGCGCATCCCCTACGATACCGTCGTGACAGAGGCGATGGTGCGGGGCCGGCCGGTGACGGACTATGCAGATGGGACGGTGACGGAGGCGCTTGAAGAGATGTGGTCGCGGATCAGAGAGCGGCTCCTTTCTGACGGGGAGGAACAGCGATGACGAGCCAGAATGACCTGCGCGAGGCCATCCTGGCCCGCCTCTCCACCGTCTTGGATCCCGAGACGGGCGTGGACGTGATGCGCATGCGCCTGGTCGAGGGCCTGGAGGTAAACGAGGACGGCGTCGTTCGCTACACGTTTCGCCCTTCTTCTCCCCTATGTCCCCTGGCCGTGTCGCTGGCCCTTTCCATCCGCGCGGCAGTGGCCGAGGTGGAGGGAGTGACCGGTCAGGAGATTGAGGTGGCGGGCTACATCAAGGCCGGCGAGCTAAGCAGGATGCTTCAGAATCTGGACGAAACGGAGAGCGAACGGCAAGAATGAGGTTTGACCAACACAGATTTTAGCCACATCCCTCAGAGGATGTAAAGATCGGGATTGAGGGTGGTGGAAAACCGCGTCGGGCCGGATGGACGCTGCCCTGACTGTGGCGCTTCGCTGGCCGGCGTGGGAATGGCGGCAGTGGTCGAATCAAAGTTGCGAACAACTGCGGGAGGGGGGATACTGCTGTTAATAGCACATCGATTTGTGATGGGGAGGTGTCTATGACGGTGGTGGTGACCGGCGCTGCCGGACATGCGGGGAACAATCTCGTTCGGGCGCTGTTGGCGCAAGGACGGCGCGTGCGCGCGCTTGTGCATCGCGACCGCCGCGCGCTGGAAGGGCTGGATGTCGAGATCGTCGAGGTCGATATTCGCGACCTGGCCTCCCTGCGCCGCGCGTTGGGCGGCGTCAAGGTGGTTTATCACACCGCTGCCTACATCTCACTTTCGACGCGCGAGTGGCCGCTCCTGGAGGCAATCAACGTCTTTGGCACCCGCAACGTGGTCGAGGCGTGTCTCGATCAAAAGGTGCGCCGTCTCATCCACTTTAGCTCCATTCACGCGCTCGTACAGAAGCCGCTCGACGTACCGCTGGACGAATCTAGGCCCTTGGCCACGTCACGACGCTACCCATCTTACGATCGCTCCAAGGCGATGGGGGAGATGGAGGTGCGAAAGGGGATCGAGCGCGGGCTGGATGCCGTCATTGTCTACCCGACGGGGATGATTGGCCCCTACGACTTTCGCCCATCACATTTTGGCCGGGTTTTGATGGCGCTCGGCCAGGGCCGATTGCCGGCGCTGGTCGCCGGCGGGTTCAATTGGGTGGATGTCCGTGACGTCGCCGCGAGTGCGATAGAGGCCGAGGACAACGCGCCCATCGGCTCCAGGTACTTGCTGCCGGGTCACTGGGCGTCGATGCGCGAGCTCGCGGCAATCGTGACAGAGATCACCTGGACCCGATCTCCCCGGCTGGTCTTTCCGATGTGGATGGCCCGGCTCGGCCTGCCGCTCGGCACTCGCTTCACCAAGCTGGACGGAGAGCATCCCCTCTACACCAGCGTTTCCCTCAGGGCGCTGCAGAGCAATCGGACGATCAGCTGCGAGCGGGCGGCACACGACCTCAAACACCATCCGCGGCCGCTGTGGGAGACGCTCGTGGATACCTTTCGGTGGTTCGCGGCGACCGGTCGGCTGCCTCGTCCGCTGGCGTTCCACATTTTGGAGGCGGCGTGAGCGGGACTCTGTGGTTCGACGGCTTGGTCGCTGGCTGGCTCGTCGTGGCGATGGCAACCTTTGTGGCCCTGCTCTTTGTCGCCGCGCCGTACGGCCGTCACAGGCGAGGTGGGTGGGGGCCCACTCTAGGCAACCGCCTTGGCTGGATCATTATGGAGGCCCCTGCTGTGCTCACCTTCACGGTTTTCTTTGCCCTGACCGAGCGGTTGGGGCCCGCACTGCTGGCCTTGTCGGTGATGTGGGGCGCCCATTACGTCCATCGTGCCCTCATCTACCCCTTGGAGCTGCGGGGCAGGAACAAGCGCATGCCCATAGCTCTCGTGGCTGTAGCGCTCGTGTTCAACGGGGTGAACGGGTTTATCAACGGCTATTATCTCTTTTTCCTCTCCGACGGCTATCCGACCGCCTGGCTGTGGGACGCGCGGTTCCTGACCGGGCTGGCGCTCTTTATTGCTGGCTTTGTCGTCAACCGTCAGGCCGATCTCACACTGCTCAGACTTCGCGCCCCCGGCGAGTCCGGGTACAAGATACCCTACGGCGGCCTGTACCGCTGGGTCTCTTGCCCCAACTACCTGGGCGAGATCGTCGAGTGGGCGGGGTGGGCGGTGGCGACCTGGTCGCTGCCAGGGCTGGCGTTCGCCGTGTGGACAATCGCCAACCTCGCGCCCCGTGCCCGCGCGCACCACATCTGGTACCGCGAGCATTTTCCCGATTATCCTCCTGGTCGTATGGCCCTCTTGCCCGGCGTGTGGTAGCACGTTACCATTTCCTTGACAAAGCGCGCAATCTGTTGTATCTTCAAGGTAAGACGTTTGACGTCTTACCTCTGGAGGTATAATGCAACAACTCAAGATCGACAAAACGCCGCTTTACCTGCAGGCTCGGCATTACCTGCTCAACCTCATTAAGAATGGCACGTTCCGCCCCGGTGAGCAGCTTCCGGCCGAGGCCGACCTGGCCGCGCAGTTGGGCATCTCCCGCCCCACACTGCGCGAGGCGCTACTTCATCTCGAACGGGAGGGAATCATCATCCGCAGGCACGGCGTGGGGACGTTCGTCTCCCGTCACATCCCGATCCTGGAATCCGGCCTGGAGGTGCTGGAGAGCCTGGATTGCCAGGCCCACCGAATGGGGTTGAATACGGAGGTCGTCCACCTGACCGTCTCGGAGCGGACGGCGACCGAGGAGGAGCGCGAAGCATTCCAGCTTTCTGCGGACGAGCAGGGGATCGTGCTTGACGTGGATCGCGTGATCGCCATTGAGGGCGAGTCGTTTGCCTACTTGAAGGACGTGGTGCCGCAGGCCTATTTGTGGCGGGAAGATCTGGAGAATCAGTTCTCCGGCTCGGTACTGGACATCCTCCTCCAGCAAGAGAATGTGCTTCCGGTCATCTCCCGCACGCAGATCAGCGCCGAGGATGCCGACAAGCAGTTGGCCGAGCGCTTGGGTGTGCCAAAGGGTACGGCGCTGTTAAAACTGGTGGGCCAATTGTACAGCTACGACGAAAAGGTGATCAACTACTCTTTCAGCTATTTTATTCCTGGTCATTTCAAGTTTCACGTCACGCGACGGGTGAACAAGGGCTTGTACTAGTCGCCCGGCTTGAGTCAAAACATCAGGAGGTCAAGCGATGCGCAGTTTCATGGGACGGGATATCCTTTCATTGAAGGATTTTGAACGCAACGAGTTCTTTCATGTCTTGAGCGTGGCTGAAGAGATGGAGCCGATTGCGCGCAAGCGGCGCAACATCGATCTGCTGAGCGAAAAGACACTGGTGGTGGCTTTCTATCAGCCGTCCACGCGCACGCGCCTGGCCCACGAGGCAGCCATGCACCGCCTGGGCGGTCACGTGACCGGCTTTGCCGACGCCAAGATGACGCGCGCGGGCGACTTTTACCAGGAGTCGATCAAGGACACGGTCAAGATGCTCGAGTTCTACGGCGACGTGATCGTCATGCGCCACTTCCAGCAGGGCGCACCGCACGAGGCCGCCAAGTGGGCCAGCGTGCCCATCATCAACGGCGGCGACGGTTGGGGCGAGCATCCCACGCAGATCCTCACCGATCTGTACACCGTGTACCGCGAGAAGGGACAGATCGACGGTCTAAGATGGCTGGCGGTGGGCGACATGCGCATGCGCACGATGCACTCGCTGGCCTACGCGCTGACGCAGTTCGACTGCCCCATCACCTTCGTCTCTCCGCCGGAGATGTCGCTGACCGACGAGTTCAAGGCAGAGCTGGAGCAATACAGCCTGGACTTTCGGGAGGCCGGTCACGTGGAAGAGGCCATCGCCAATGCCGACGTCATCCTGGTCGAGCCTGTGGTGCAGCCGGATTATACCAAGTCCAGAGACGAGCGCGCGGGCGACGTGGGGCTAACCCCCGCCAACTACAAGATCACGCGCGAATTGCTGACCAACGAGGCCAAGTCGGACGCGATCCTGCTGCACTCGCTGCCGCGCATGGACGAGGTCCCCACCGACGTGGACGTCACCAAGTGGTCGCGCTACTGGCAGGAGGCCTTTAACGGCGTCGTGATGCGCATGGCGCTGTTGGCATTGGTTCTCGGTGCAATGGAGTAGGGGCGAAGCGCCGCTTCGCCCCTACAGAGGGGGTGTTGACATGCAAACCAACCTTCGCGGCCGTGATCTCATCTGTGACCTGGATTTCTCCAAGGAAGAGGTCGAGACGGCGCTCGACGTGGCCTGGGACCTGAAACGTAAGCGGGCGCTGGGCGAGCCGCACGCTTACCTGCGAGACAAGACGCTGGGGATGCTCTTTTTCTTCAGCAGCACGCGCACGCGCTGTTCCTTCGAGGCCGGGATGGCGCAGCTTGGCGGGCATGCGGCGTTTATCGAGTCCAAGACGACGCAGATCGCCCACGGCGATACCGCCAAAGAGATCGGCGAGATCCTGGGGCGCTATTTCGACGGCATCGCCATCCGCCAGTGCGACTGGGACTATGGCAACAAGTACATCAACTGGGTCGCCGAGGCGTCGCGCTCCCCCGTGCTCAACATGCAGTGCGACCTATACCATCCCTTCCAGTGCCTGGCCGATCTGATGACGATCATTGAGAAGAAAGGGCGCGATTTACGCGGGAAAAAGATGGTGGTATCCTGGGCGTATGCGTCTTCTTATCTCAAGCCGCTGTCCGTGCCGCAGTCGCTCATCCTTCAAATGCCGCGCTTTGGGCTCGATATCACCCTGGCCTACCCGCCGGAGTTTGGGCTGATGCCGGGGATCGTGGATGAAGCCCAGGCCCAGGCACACAGGTACGGCACCGGCTTTGAGATCGTGCACGATATGGACGAGGCGTTCAAGGGTGCCGACGTCGTCTACGCCAAGTCGTGGGGGCCGATGCTGACGACGACCGATCCCGACGAGGGCAAGGCGCTGCAGGACAAGTACGCAAGCTGGATCACCGACGAGCGGCGGATGGGTCTCGCCAAGCCGGATGCCATCTACATGCACCCGCTGCCGGCCGACCGCGACGTCGAGGTGGCGAGTGCGGTGATGGACGGTCCCAACTCGGTCGTGTTCGACCAGGCGGAGAACCGGCTGCACGCTCAGAAGGGTGTGATGGCGCTGACCATGTGGTGAGGAGGGTATGCGCTATGGCGGATGAAGCTGAGAAAAAATGGGCCGTGATTGCCGTCGGCGGCAACGCGCTGATCAAGGACCCGCAGCACAAGACGGTCCAGGATCAATACCGGGCCGCCAAGGAGACGATGCACCACATCGTCGACATGATCGAGCAGGGGTGGGAGATCGCCATCGGGCACGGCAACGGGCCGCAGGTCGGCTTCATCCTGCGCCGCTCCGAGATCGCCGAGAAGGTGGCCGGGATGCATCCCGTCCCGCTCGATGCCTGCGGCGCAGATTCCCAGGGGGCTATCGGCTATGCGTTCCAGCAGAATCTGTACAACGAGTTCAAACGCCGGGGGATGAAAAAGAGCGTGGCGACGGTGGTCACCCAGGTGCTTGTGGATCGCAACGATCCCGCTTTCCAGAACCCCACCAAGCCCATCGGCGGCTTTATGGACGAGGCCGAGGCTAGGCAGCGGGCGGATAGCGACGGTTGGGCGGTCGTCGAGGATGCAGGGAGAGGTTGGCGGCGCGTCGTGCCCTCTCCCTACCCGCAGCGCATCGTCGAGATGGAGGCGATCCGCAAGCTGGTCGAGGCGGGCGTCATCACCATCACCGTGGGCGGCGGCGGCATCCCCGTGATCGAAAACGACGCGGGGGACCTGGAAGGGGTGGCGGCCGTCATCGACAAGGATCACGCTTCCGCGCTGCTGGCCCGCAGGCTTGGCGTCGATCTGTTCGTCATTTCGACCTCGGTCGAGTACGTCTATCTGAACTACCGGAAGCCCGATCAACGGCAGCTCAGGGAGGTAACCGTGGCTGAGATGGAACGTTATATTAGCGAGGGTCACTTTGCACCGGGAAGCATGCTGCCCAAGATCGAGGCGGCCATCTACTACCTGAAGTATGGTGGCAAGGAGGTCGTCATCACCGATCCACCCAACGTGCCCCGTGCGTTGCGCGGCGAGACGGGCACGCGAATCGTGCCGTGACCGGGAGAATATGGAATACGTCCTTGGCCTGAAATGCACCATCTGCGGTGCAGAATACGGAATCGACGAGGTGGACTATGTCTGCCCCAAGCACGGGGACGGCGGGCGCGTCGTGTCTGGAAGACACGCGGCGTCCGAAGGTATTCTGGACGTCGTCTACGACTATGATCGTATCGGTGCTGATTTCACGCCCGGCCAACTATCCAGCCAGCCCGCCAATATCTGGCGCTACCTGCCGCTGCTGCCGGTCGATTCTGGTGTGGCGCGACGGTTGGCGGGTGGCACCGTGCTGGACAGCGTCGGCTGGACGCCTCTTTACCCCGCGCCGCGCCTGGCGGCGCAGTTAGGCCTGAGGCACCTGTGGGTCAAAGACGACGGTCGCCAGCCGACGGCCTCGTTCAAGGATCGTGCCTCCGCCATCGCCGTGGTCAAGGCGCGCGAGCGGAACGCGGAGGTGGTCACGACGGCCAGCACGGGCAACGCCGCCGCCGCGCTCTCCGGGCTCTGCGCGGCGGTGGGGCAGCGCAACGTCATCTTTGTCCCGCGTACAGCGCCAGAGGCCAAGGTGGCGCAGTTGCTGGCCTACGGCTCCACCGTCCTGCTGGTGGATGGCACCTACGATCAGGCCTTTGAGCTGTGCCTGGAGGTGGCACAAGAGTTTGGCTGGTACAATCGCAACACGGCCTACAACCCCTACATGAGCGAGGGAAAGAAGACGGCGGCGTACGAGGTGTGCGAGCAATTGCCTGTAGGGGCGAATCGCGATTCGCCCCTGCAATCTCCTGATGTCATTTTTATCCCCGTGGGCGATGGTTGCATCATCGGCGGCACCCACAAGGGGCTGCGCGACCTGCTGGCGCTGGGCTGGATCGACTCGATGCCGCGCATCGTCGGCGTGCAGGCGGCGGGGTCGTCGCCGCTGGTCGATGCCTGGGAGCGTGGATTACAGGGATGGGAGATGGAGCCAATGGAGGTTCACTCCGTCGCCGATAGCATCGTCGCCGGCCTGCCGCGCGACCGGATCAAGGCGCT
>Ga0307430_1001435_pt1 | contig 17573 bp, 14 predicted proteins | sample SalMarWE160130MG_FD_202159 | JGI IMG/M metagenome (GOLD analysis project Ga0307430, IMG submission 202159) | Salt marsh sediment microbial communities from the Plum Island Ecosystem LTER, Massachusetts, United States - WE1603-130 | ecosystem: Environmental > Aquatic > Marine > Intertidal zone >... | reverse complement strand
TTCCCCTTCCGCACTAGCTTTAATTCCCGGATCAACAATATGAAGCAGACAAACATCATTTCTTACCATGCGGCTTATTTTCACGGCATGTGCAAGAGCATGATCAGCAACAGGAGTAAAATCCCATGGCACAACTATAAGTTTCTGGCTCTCATCCATAATTGCAATGAATTATCAAATAATACTCAAAGTTATTCAGATTTTACCAATTTTCAAATCATTTGATAAAGGTGGTTTCTGTTTTTATTATTTTTGCGGTGCAATATTTTACATAATGATGAAACGAACTAAAATTATAACGTTATTATCCTCAGCCATAACAGGTACAGATGTGCTGGTGAAAGGGTGGGTCAGGACAAAAAGGGGAAACAGGAATATTTCTTTCATTGAACTGAATGACGGATCGACCATAAAAAACATACAGGTAGTTGCCAATGCTGATAATTTTAATGAATCCCTTTTAAAGGAAATAACGACCGGAGCATGCCTCGCTGTAACAGGTAATCTGGTTGAATCGCAGGGAGCTGGACAGAATGTTGAAATCGCTGCAGCTTCCATTGAGCTCTTAGGGAAAAGCGATGCCGAGATATACCCGCTTCAGAAAAAAGGACACTCGATGGAGTTTCTCAGGGAAATCGCTCACCTGCGTCCCCGAACAAATACATTCAGTGCGGTTCTGAGAATAAGACATGCAATGGCATTTGCCATACATAAATATTTCAATGACAAGGGCTTTTTCTATCTTCATACTCCAATCATTACAGGAAGTGATGCTGAAGGTGCAGGAGAGTTGTTTCACGTTACCAGCTTTGATCTTTGGAACATACCACGTACGGAATCGGGAGATGTTGATTTCAGTAGTGACTTTTTTGGAAAACCCGCAAATCTTACAGTTTCCGGCCAGCTTGAAGGAGAACTTGGAGCGCTGGCACTCGGAGATATATATACATTCGGACCCACTTTCAGGGCAGAGAATTCAAATACTCCCCGCCATCTTGCTGAATTCTGGATGATTGAACCCGAAATGGCCTTTTACGACATTAATGACAATATGGACCTTGCCGAGGATTTTGTAAAATATCTCATCAGGTATGCACTTGATAATTGCACCGACGACCTGGAATTCCTGAATAAAATGATTGACAGGGGATTGCTGGAGAGACTTAAGTTCGTTATTGATAATGAGTTTGTCAGGAGCACATATACCGAGGCCGTAAAGATACTTGTTGACTCGGGAAAGAAATGGGAATACCCGATAGCCTGGGGCAAGGACCTGCAAGCTGAACATGAGAGATATCTTGTTGAGGAACATTTCAAAAGACCGGTGATATTAACTGACTATCCGAAAGAAATCAAGGCATTTTACATGAAGCAGAACGATGACGGAAAAACCGTAAGAGCTATGGATGTACTTTTTCCCGGTATCGGGGAGATCATCGGAGGTTCGCAAAGAGAAGAGGTGCATGAAAAGCTGCTGACTCGAATCAGGGAGTTAAAGATCCCGGAAAAAGATCTCTGGTGGTATCTTGAAATAAGGAGATTCGGGACAGCTCCCCACAGTGGTTTCGGTCTGGGTTTCGAGAGGATGATACAATTTATTACCGGTATGGCTAACATCCGTGATGTAATACCATTCCCACGGACACCAAAAAACGCAGAATTTTAAAGATATCATTTCGTTATATTACGTAAAGCAGGAGGATGTTAAAGCAGAAGTTACAACAGAAATTGCTTCAAAAGCTTTCCCCGCAGCAGATCCAGATGATTAAGCTGCTGGAGGTTCCTACTTTGCAGATAGAACAACGGATAAAGAAAGAGCTGGAAGACAATCCTGCTCTTGAAGAGGGACCGGAAGAGGAGGATCTTTCTGAAGAAAATAATGATGATGATCTTTTTGATAATGATGATGCCGATCAGGATGAATTCACCATTGATGATTATATTGAGGATGATGATATCCCTGATTACAGATTGCAGACAAGTAATTACAGTAAGGATGACGAAAAGAGAGCCGAGATCCCCTTTTCTACCGGGTCATCATTCCATGAACACCTTGAAGCACAGCTGGGCCTGAGGGATCTGACCGACAAACAGAAGATCCTCGGGGAATATATAATAGGAAATATAGATGAAGACGGATACCTCAGGAGAGAACCTGCAAACATAGTCGATGATCTGGCATTTCTGCAAAATGTTCAGACAACGGAACAGGAACTCGAAGAGGTTCTTAAGATAGTCCAGGACCTGGAACCGGCCGGTGTGGGGGCCAGAACACTCAGGGAGTGCCTGTTGCTTCAGCTTGAAAGAAAGGATTATTCAGAACCACCGGTGAAGCTGGCATATTCAATTATTGATCAATACTTTACAGAATTTTCCAAAAGACATTACGATAAAATTGTAACAAGACTGGGGATCAATGAAAACGACCTGAAAACAGCAATTGAAGAGATCCTTAAGCTCAATCCCAAACCGGGAGGCCTTTTCAGTAATCCTTTTACAAGATCTGCTCAGCCTATTATTCCTGATTTTATCCTTGAATATTCAGAGGATGGCTTTGACCTTCACCTTAACTCACGTAATCTTCCGGAGCTGAGGTTAAGTGCCGCATACAGCGAGATGCTTAAGACTTACACCAGGGATAAGACAAGCAAAAAGGAGATGAAGGATGCAGTACAGTTTGTGAAACAAAAAATCGACTCTGCAAAATGGTTCATCGATGCTATAAAACAAAGGCAGAACACCCTTCTCCTGACCATGAATGCAATACTGGAATATCAGCAGGAATATTTCATCGATGGGGATGAAACAAAACTAAAACCGATGATCCTGAGAGATGTTGCTGAAATGACAGGACTCGACATTTCAACTGTTTCCAGAGTTGCTAACAGTAAATATATACAAACACATTTTGGCATACATCCCCTGAAATTTTTCTTTTCGGAAGGATTACAGACCGACAGCGGCGAAGAGGTTTCAACACGGGAGATAAAAAAAATCCTCCGCGATTGCATCAATAATGAAGAGAAAAGGCGCCCTCTCACTGACGAAAAACTTACATTGATACTGCAGGAAAAAGGATACCAGATAGCTCGCCGGACCGTTGCCAAATACCGGGAACAGCTTAATATCCCGGTTGCCAGATTAAGAAAGGAAATCTGATGATATCAGAAAGAAATAAATATACCGGCGATCTTCTGGCAAAAATTATTTCAATAATTATTCATCCTTTGCTTATTACGGTCTATGGGCTCCTCATCATCTTTTCCGCGCCTACTTTTATAGGTTATATTCCTTTTACAGTTAAGAAAATCCTATTAATAATAATAGTGATCAATAATCTTTTTTTGCCGCTCTCGATTATCCCTTATTTTAAATTCAGAAATATCATAAGTTCCTGGTTCATTGAAAAAAGGCAGGAAAGAATATTACCCCTGATAACTACATCATTTTTCTATTCTGTTACAGTTTTTATCACCTTTCGCTTTCATATCCCTGAATTTATAAAAGCTTTTTTAACAACGGTTGCTTTTCTGGCTATTGCTGTAACTGCAGTAAATTTCTGGTGGAAAATATCAATTCACTCAACAGGGGCAGGAGCCCTTACAGCCCTGGTTGTAATTCTTTCAATAAAGATGCATACTCCGTTGACCTGGTTTCTTATTGCAGCAATACTTACGGCCGGACTTATTATGTCGGCAAGATTATGGCTTAATTCACACACTCCCCGTGAAGTATGGACAGGTTTTTTACTGGGGTTCCTCACTTCAGTCCTTCTGCTCTACCTTCTTTAACATTTCATCCAGTGCCTTTTCAAGAAGCAGGCGGCTGTTAAGGATTAATTCGTCCGGCCATTCTGGTTTAGCTGAAGACAAGGTGTTCACATCTTTAATATCCTTTTGCAATATGGTTGTGAACCAACCCATTTTTGAAAGCCGTTGCGCAAGATATTCCTGTTCCGTCTGGCCCGGAGTTGGTATTAGCAAAGCGCTGCGGTAAAGGCTTATAAGTTCCATTATTAGAGTATATCCCGCCCTTGTAATTACGAGATCACTATTCATAATCACCTCCTTCATCTCTGATGAAGTAAGATGATCAAAAAAGATAATATTTCCGGACTGTACCGGTGATTCAGAACCGGCAGGATCTCCTCCTAAAAAAACTGTATGAGGCTCCCTGTCCTGTAAAATATCAGCAAGTAGTTTTTTCAGGATGCTTTTCTGTGGTTCGGGTCCTGACAGGATTACAACATTATGCCTCTTATTTACAGGATCTTTATCGTCTTTTTTAACCAGATCAGCGAATCTTGATAAAATACCTGTATACCTCACATTAGCGGGTAATTTGATCCCATGCGATAATCTTCCGGATATGTTAAGCTCTCCGGGCAAATCAGGAATAAAACAGAAAGAGTATTTTTTCATCACGTTCCTGTGAAGCAACACCCCTGCAAATTCCAGGAATGAGAAGGCTCCGGGAAAAGGAATACGTGGCATATGAGTCACATAAACTGATATTATTTTCCTGTTCCAGAGACCGAACCGGTTGTCGCTTATAACAATATCAATTGAATGCTCCCTGATGATCTTTTTTAACCTGATATGTTCACATATGATATGAAATAAAAGAACCGGGGTGTCAAGCAAAAGCTTTAAAAACTGCGGGAGGAATCCTGAATATCGGGGCCTGTATCCCGGAAAATCAATATAGGTGATACCGGGCAGTTCTTTTCTGAATAGAGACAGGTGTTCTTCACCGGCACCGATGAAGATATTGTTATTCATCTCCCGGAGTTTAGCAGCCAGGGGTATCATACGACCGGCATGTCCCAGTCCCCATTCGAGGGGACAGATCAATATGTTATGGGTTTTGTTCAATATCAGCCTGAAACCTGTGTTTTTATGCCAAGCCTGTTAACAACTCTCCTTCGTCGGGAGTATCCCTCAAAATTGTATATATCATCAAATAAGAATGTAGCCAGATCTCACTGCAATAACGGTTCAAAATTAGTATAAATATTAACCTTTAATGAAGCAGAAATAAAAACTTACACAGAGTTCCTGTATAACTTAAATCAGTCTCGTAACATGAGACTCAGGTAAAAGTCTGAGATTCAAAAGATCAATATCCTGAAGAAGCAGCAGACCCGGTTTTTTACCTGGTTCGATTTTACCGAAATTCTGATCTTCTCCGAGGGCTTTTGCTCCGTTAACTGTAGCCCATTGAACCATCTCCTCAAGACCAATATATGGAAAATGTTCCTGAAGAATACTTAGTTCCGAGAGTATGCTCAGTTTCCGGTTCGAGGCAAGGCTATCGGTACCTACTACTATATTGCATCCTTCAGATATAAGGATATCGACCGGAGGTATTTTACTACTTATGTACATGTTGGAAGCCGGACAGAGGCACCAGAATATATTGCTTCTTCTGTTAATCTCTCTGATAGTCTTCCTGTCAGCAAAAGTATTATGCACAAGTATCAGATTTCCCGAATCAGTTACTTCATTAAGTATTACATCAGCATGACTTGCCGGAGTCTCGGGTTGTTCAGGCATTATCCCTGATTTCTCGTACGATTCCCTAAGCGGACCTGAATGATCTGAAAGAAATTTCTTCTCTTCTTCTGATTCAAGAAAATGTATCGAGGTTACTTTGTTTGTTTTTGATTTCTCCTTCAGATATCTGAAAAGAGGCAAAGAGACAGAATAAGCAGAATGCGGGGTTAGTGAATATTGCAGTCCATGTCTTAGTGCTTCTGCTTCCACTTTGAGTATCTCTGTAATCCTCTTATGTGTTCTTCCCGGATCAATCCCGTATATTTCGAGCAAGTTATAATAACTGACTGAACTTTTTTTCTTCAGTTCGAATGTTACGTCAGTATTACAGATGTCAGCACAAAGTACAACCCCCTCATTATACAGTTCCCTGTCAGCATCTTTTGCCCGTGACAAAATATCTTCTGTATTAATATCCCTTGTATTACGCAGCTCCATGATGAAGTGTGCCAGCCCCTTTCCCCCTGTAATGGCTCCTTTAAGATGCGAAATCTCCAGGTGGCAATGACAATTAACAAATCCCGGTATTATTATCCCGTTATGAAATTCCACTGAATGGCTCTCGATAAGTGTATCATCTACACTTATTATTGTTCCGTCATCGTTAGTCGTTATTCCTCCTCTTTTTAAAGGGGGACCTGTATTTGTAAATATGAACTGAGATGAAAAGTGCTTCATCTTATGGTACCGGAATATAAGAATGATATGTTTTCAATCCTTGAATGAATTTTTCCGTAATCCGGATCGCTGAAATAATCATAGAAACTGCCTTTGAGGATAACGGGTACTTTACCGGTCAACTCACCTTGAATCCTATATTCATGAGGCAGGCCGTCTTTGATATATTTTAAAACAGGCAAATTCTTTTTCTTTTTGAAGTCGGGAGTATCAGCATATATTAGATTGGCTGTACAACAGGGATTAAATGACTGATCATCAGGAAATACTGTAGTTGTGAATTTTAGTATAAAGTCCCCGGGAGGTATCAGTGTCAGTTCAAACTTACTTTTTTCTGATTCCCCTGTATAAAGCAATTCAAAGAATTCATCGCCAGGCCACTGATTTAGGTTAATATCTTTGGGCTGCAGAGTTTCAATCTCCAGCCGTGATTGCATTTCGGTGAATTCACCTAATATCTGGTCATAGATCCTTATAAGCTTTTTGGGCTTTTTAATATAATAATACTGTAGTGTGGTATCCATTGCTTCTTTGGTATAGCCATGGCTCTCTATTATCTCTTTATAGATCCTGAAGGTATCACCCTCCATGTATTGGATTCTGATCTTTGGAATAACAAAAAGCGCATTGCTCAAATGTAGTTCTTTAAGTATTGAAACAAATGACTTTTCCGGAATGATGCTTTTGTGTTTGGCTTCTCCGTGTCCTTTAAAGAATGATACAATAATAACGGAGCAGAGACCCAGTATCAATATCAGTTTCAATAAAAAACGGGCACTATTCATTAGTCTTTTATTCATTCTCAACAAGATATTTTTTTGTAAGATACCGTACAGGATACCAGGCAGCCCAATAACCGATGAGAAGAACTGTCGCAGGAACGATAATAAAATCTTTCATCTTCATCACCACGGGATATGCTTCCATGATCAGTGAATCGCTCTGTAATTTAACAATCCCGTATGTTTGTTGCAGCCAGCAAACAAAAAATCCTAAAATCATGCCTGCCACTGCTCCCAGTATGGAAATAAGCCATCCTTCAAAGATGAAGATCTTCCGTATCAGCTTATTATCTGCTCCAAGACTTTTAAGTATCTCAATATCCCGTTCCTTTTCAATGATAAGCATGGTAAGGGATCCTATAATATTAAACGATGCAATGATAAGAATAAGTGTGAGGATGAAAAATATAGCAAGCCGTTCCGAACGCATTACCTTATAAAACAGCTCCTGTTGCTCAAACCTGTTCTGAACAACAAAATCCTCTCCGAAAATTTCTGTAACATCTTTTTGTACGGTATGGGCATCAGCGTCATCTGAAAACCTGATCTCGATAGAGCTGATTCCGTTATAATTTTCAATAAGTTCCCTCACGAATTCCAGAGGTACGTAAATATATTTTGAATCATAAGACTGTTCGATCTGGAAGATGCCAGACGGGTATATGTATTCCCTGTTATAAGCATTTTCAGGATTAAGAGTGCTTTCTGCCGTTTTCCTAAGGACATAAATGAAGAGAGGTGTTATAAAGTTGACCCTGATGCCCAGGTATTGGGCAATACCAATACCCGGGACAGCATACGGACGCCCCTTTTCATTTTTCAGCATGAATTCCCCTTCCCACATTGCACTGTCGATATTGGTAACACTGATGTAGCTGTCATCAACTCCCTTTATTGTAGCAACAAATTGCCTGTCAGAATATTTCAGAAGAACATTCTCTTCGATGGTCAGAGAATAGCAGGAAACTCCATTAACCCCGGCCAGCAGATTCAGCTTTGACGTATCGGCAACAAAAGTCTTCCCTTCAGCGGCAGTGATCTTGAGATCGGGATCAAAGGTATTGAAAATGGAGGTTACCAGGAGTTCCAGGCCGTTAAATACTGAAAGCACTATTATCAGTGCCATTGTTCCTACAGCCACTCCGGTAACCGACACGGCGGAGATCACATTTATCGCATTCCGCGATTTTTTTGCGAAGAGATATCTTTTTGCTATATATAATGAAAGCTTCACTTTTTTATTTCCGGGCTGTAACAAGTAATCCGGTTCCTGTGTTATGAGTTAAATTCAGATCAAAAGTGTTAAGTATTACTGAAACGGGGAAACTTACAAGGTAATAAAAAGGCAAAAGAATGAAAAAAAGATATGACATGTTAAGCATTTTAACGGGGTATTTCATCAAGAGGCGCCAGGAGATGTTGCCCGGCTTCCCATAGGTATAAAGTGCTTCAACATTCCTGAATCCTGCCCTGGTCAGTTTGTCAGTTATTTCAGTAACAGAATAACCATTTCTTACATGCTCGTCGATAAAAGATTCATCTTCAGCCATATGTGCGTCCGATCCTCCTTTATCCGAAGGAGTAGAGATAAGGAGGAATCCCCCGGGCTTTAGCGATTCATTAAAATTCATGAAGACCTTTTCATCTTCCCTGATATGCTCCATTACATCAACCGAAAGTATCAGGTCATAATGTCCCGGTTCCTTAAAGTCAGAAAGGTCAGCTGTGCGGAATTTCACTCTCTCTGACAATCCTTTTTTATTGAAGAAAGTTGTGCAATCTTCAACCTGTTCATTGTCAATATCCACTCCGTCTATTTCCCAGTTCCTGTTCATCCTGCACATGCGCCAGCTATATTGCCCAAGTCCCGAACCGGCATCCAGGATACTTGCATTGTTATTTATTTCATTACCAATTTTTCTTAATGCTTTCTTTACATGCCATGTACGAAGAAGCAGAATGTCGAGGAGCAGATAGAGAGCCCTTCTCATACACACTGTGCCTGAGAAGAATCTGCCCAGCGATCTTTTTATGGGTTCGTACTGCATATATATCAGGATTTCAGCAACTTATCTATATTATCAATGTAATCGAGGCTGTCGTCAATATAAAAGACGATATCAGGAACAATACGAAGCTGGGAACGGATCTTATGGCCCAGATCAAACCTGATCTTTGAAGCATGATCCTGAACCGAATGTAATATGTCGGCTTTATTGTCTGACGGGTATATGCTCAAATAAATCTTTGCAAAAGAGAGATCAGGACTTATTCTGACCTTTGTTATTGATACCATCTTTCCGGGGGCATACTCGCTGCCCTTACGTAAAAAAATTTCCGCTATCTCTTTTTGTATCAGTCTGGATACTTTTTTTTGTCTTGTTGATTCCTGTGATTCCACAATTGCTAATATTATTAATCTGGCAAAGTTACGCATTTTTACCCCCCCATCCCCCCTCAAAGAGGCTAAATTTCGTTCGCATATACTCACCCCAAAAAGCCTGAACGAAGTGAAGGAAGGGGGTGAGTACGTGTAATTAATTACAGTAAGCAGGCATTAATAATAAGGAACTGTTTCTAAAAAAAAGTTAGCTTTGCATGAAATTTATAAGCATAATATGGAGACTGTAGTCAGCGGCATTCGATCAACTGGAAATCTGCACCTGGGTAATTATTTTGGTGCACTGAAAAACTTTCTGAAAATGCAGACAGAAAATAATTGCTTTTTCTTTATTGCTGATTATCATTCACTTACCACGCATCCAAAACCGGATGATCTGCATGGTAACATAAGGCAGGTGCTTGCCGAATATCTTGCCTGCGGCATTGATCCGGAAATTGCAACGGTCTTTGTTCAGAGTGATGTTCCTGAGGTTACAGAGTTATATCTTCTGCTCAACATGAATGCATATGTTGGCGAGCTTGAAAGAACAACATCATTCAAGGAAAAAATAAGAAGCCAGCCCGATAATATAAATGCCGGATTGCTAACCTATCCCGTATTGATGGCTGCTGATATAATAATCCACAGGGCCAATAAAGTGCCGGTGGGAAAGGATCAGGAACAGCATCTCGAAATGACAAGACGCTTTGCAAGGAGGTTTAATACGATGTATGAAGTCGATTATTTCCCTGAACCAGATGCTTATAATTTCGGAAAGAAACTCATAAAGATCCCCGGACTTGATGGTACCGGTAAAATGGGTAAAAGTGAGGGGAACGGTATTTTCCTTGCCGACACACCTGAGGAGATAAATAAAAAGGTGATGCATGCATTGACAGATGCCGGACCAAAAACACCGGGAGAAAAACCATCTGAACCGGTGCGGAACCTCTTTACAATTATGAAGGTCGTTTCAGATCCTTCCACTGTTAAATATTTCACTGAAAAGCATGCCTCCTGTGAGATCCGTTACGGCGAAATGAAAAAACAGCTTGCCGAAGATATCATTAAGGTTACCGATCCCATCCGGGAAAGGATAAATGATATTCTCGCCGACAAAAAATACCTCGCAAAAGTAGTAAAAGAGGGTGGAGAAAAAGCAAGGGCAAGCGCTTCGAAAACAATAAGGGAGGTACGTGAAATAATCGGTTACAGATCCTTCTGAAGACTATAAAATGAAAGCCCCGAGTACTCGGGGCTGAACTTGAAGGATCAAGTATATGATTGAGATTGCCTGTGTAATAATAACTTCAAATAGCGTGCCAAAAAGTACGAATTATTGACTAAACTCAGGTAATGGGAAAACGGATTGGTATAATTCTGGTCATTATCCTTATCGCAGGACTTGCTGTACTGGGATATTATCTCTACCAGGGACGGAAGAGTTTCTTTACCGATCCCTATAGAGCTGTTGCCCCCTCAGCTTCCTTTGTTATAGAAACAATAGATCTCCAGAGTTTTATTAATTCACTTACCACAGGAAAAGGTCTTTCCGGTGAGATTGAGGAAATTAACGAGTTTAGCAGCTTTACAACAAGTATGACGTTTCTTGCCGACCAGATAAATAAGCCATCATATGAGAGATTAATGACAGGAAACTCATCCGTTATATCATTTCATGCTGACGGTACCGGTAAACTAAGGCCTCTGTTGGTAATGACAATCCCCTCTGAGATCAGGATACGGCAGTTAAGGGTGATGCTCCGCTCGGCGGGGATAAAAACGATAAATGAAACTGAGATCCAGGGCAATAGCGTTCTTATCCTTCCGTTTAATATTGGAGAAAGTAATGAAACCGCTTTTATTTCGATTATTTCAGGATTACTGATCTGCACTCCTTCTGAAGAGATAATGAAAAGAGCAATAGAACAGACAGGCAGGGATAATGATATCAGAACTAAGCCCGGTTTTTCAAGGGTGCAAGAAGCATCAGGGAAAAATGAGGATAAGATTTTTGTTGTTTTCAGTAATCTTCAGGATCTGTTCAAACCTATCTTTAATAAAGAACATGCCGCAACTGCTTCACAAATCGGTACTCTGGCCGGCTGCGCGAGCGGTGATATTTATCTGAGTGAGAACGGCCTGGTACTGAACGGATATACCGAAAGTGTAAACTCCTCTGATATATTGTTCAGATATAAAACAGGAAAAGTGGGAGTATTCCGGACATATAAGATACTGCCATCTAATACTGTACTGTTTGAATCAGTTTTTCTTGAAGAGAAGAGTCCTGTGGCGAATTCCTCCGGGAGCGCCGGGGAGGCTGCAGATTTGGCCGGAAAACTTGGTGAATATACCGGCGAAGAGGTCACAAAAGCATATCTCGATCTAAAAGACAGACCTGTAAATGAGAACAAGCTGATAATATACGAGCTTAAGAACAGAGTATATGCCGAAAAGCTTTTTCTTGATGAATTCACAAGCGAGTCCGGGAAAACAAATGTCATATTCTTCCAGCCCGACGAACAAGTAAAAATCCCTGTTTATGAAACTCCCTGTAAGGGTTTTGCTGAAGCTGTTGTCCCGGGTTTTGCCAGTGATTTTGATGATTCATGGTTTACATTCTATGATAATTTCCTGATCACCGGAAGTTCATATGTTACCATATCATCTCTTCTATATGATAACCTGCTGAATAAAACCCTTGCAAATGACCTGATTTACAGGGATTTTGAAAGCACATTGCCCTCTGTTGCAGGATATTTCTTCTATTGCGTGCCATCACATATCACGGATTACCTGAAAGGATTTCTCAGTAATGATATAATGGAGGGCATATTGTCGAATAAGCCTTCCCTTGACAAGATCCAGGCTGCCGGATACCAGATGACTTCGAGCAACAACATGATATATAACAGCCTGTCAATCCGTTTCAGGGAGGATGTAAGAGAAGAATCAACTACTGAATGGGAGACTTTACTGGATACCGTTACCGCTATCAAGCCTTTCTTCTTTACAAACCATATAACCGGGGCAAAAGAGATATTTGTTCAGGATATGAAAAATAATGTCTACCTGATCAATGCTGCAGGAAGAATTTTATGGAAGGCCCCTGTCAGAGAAAGGATCAACGGCTCTGTCTATATGATCGATTATTACAAAAACGGAAAATACCAGATCCTCTTTGCAGGAAAGAATTATCTCCATCTTCTTGACAGGAATGGCAATTATGTTGAGAGATATCCTGTCCGGTTGAGGTCTCCCGCAACCAGTTCGCTTGCCCTTTTTGACTATGATAATAACCTCAATTACAGGCTTTTGATTGCAGGCGAAGACAGGCTTATCTATGCTTATGACCGGAGCGGCAGCGCTGTTAAAGGCTGGAAGCCTTTCAGGACTGCCGGTACTGTGAATGCGGAGGTAAGCTGGTGCAGGATCTCAGGGAAGGATTATCTGATTGTTGCTGATAATACTTCATTGTACTTTCTTGACAGAAGGGGCAATATCAGGCTTCGCCCCGGTCAGCCGGTAACAAAAGCTGCCAATTCAACATTAAGGCTGTCGACAGGATCATCACCTTCGCTTGTATGCAGTTCCCCTGATGGCACCATACAGCATATTTATTTTGACGGCAGTGTGAAAAAATATAGCTTAAGAAACTTTTCTGTTGACCATTCATTCGATTTTTTTGACATAGATGGTGATGGTTTTGGTGAATACCTTTTTTTAGATAAAGGTATATTGTATCTTTATGATCATAACAGAACTGAGATGTTTACAAGAGAATTCGGTTCTTCAGAATCGGGAGGACCTATAACTTTCATTTTTTCTTCTTCCGACAGGAGAATCGGTGTTTTTGATATTGAAAATAACCTGATTTATCTTATCGACAGAAGAGGAAATGACACAAAAGGATTCCCGTTAAGAGGCGCTTCGATGTTTTCAATAGGTAAATTATCGGAAAGAAGCGGCTGGCATCTTATTGTCGGCGGTACAGACAGGTTCCTTTACAATTACAGGTTGGATTTACAGAATTAATGATCCCGCTTATGGAAAGAAAAATAATCGTATTTATTTTAATCGTGATACTGCTGGCTTCAGCAGGTTGTGTCAAGGAGACCTATGACATAGACAAGTTCTCCAAACAGGTTCATCTTTCTCCGGCTTTCGGGCTACCGGTTGTAAGAGGCAGAGTGACCCTCAGCGATTTTGTTGAACCCAGTGATACCATAATCTTTGACAGCGATTCAGTGTTTGTTTACGCTGAAGCCGAAAATGTTATAAGATTTATCTTTAGCAAAGACTCAATAATCAGCTTCAACCTTGAAGACTATTATAATTTTGATGATATGCTCTCCTACAGTAAATCTTTTGTGGTTGGAGAGCTGAATCTCGGTTCCTTTGCCGATACAATCGGATTTTCACTCGATGAGATCAGTATGAAATTCCCGCAGGCTGTAAGGGATGCTCTTGTTCTCCTTGATAAAAAAACCGGGGATTTCCCTCCGTTTCCTGCTGTGACCCTTGATGAAAAAACTTATGATTCTTTTACAAATTTTGAGTATGCTACTTTCTCTGACGGAGTTATAGAAATCACAGTTACCAATAAGCTTACAATACCAATTACGGATCTTAATATTCAGCTTTATAATGCTGCCGGACCCACCCCTGTTGGCGATCCCTTTACCTTTGCATCGATCAATCCGGGGCAGAGCCTTTCCGACAGCATTGATCTTGAAAACGTGATATTAAGCAATTCTATAACTGCTGAAGTAAGCATTGGCGCTAAACTGGGAGCTGATAATGTATCCATAGATCTGGAAAACAGCGGTATAGAGATCGCTATAGCCGGCCGGGATCTGAAAATAAAATCCGGCAGGGTAGTCATACCTGTTCAGAAATTAACTGCTTTTCAACAGTCAGATACTATATCCCTTAATCCCGGTACCGATGTTGAAATAGAAATGATTAAGATATTATCAGATAGTCTTTCATATAATATAAATTCATTAATCCCCATACCCGCTTCCTTTTCATTCACAATGCCTTCAACCTTACGCGATGGCATTCCAATAACCGAAACCATTTCCGTAAACTTAAATTCCACTGTCAATACAAATATATCATTCAATAATTCAACCATAGATCTGGGTACAATAACAACTCAGCCGTATAATATGCTGCCAATCAATTATAATGTTGAGGGAAGCTCGAATGGTGAGATGGTTAATTTCAACAGCACCGATGAGGTGAGCATTGAAATGGAGATGCTTGATCCCGAAATAGATTATATAAAGGGTTATTTCGGGCAGTACGGTGATACAATAGATACTGACACTCTCGACCTGGAAATTGAAGATGTCCTTCAAAACATCACAGGAAGCTTTAGTCTCTTAAATCCTTCAATATCATTAAACTATCAAAACTCTTTTGCCATTCCTGTTGAAATAGACCTTGATGCTGTGGGATATAAAGGTAATGACTCGGTTGATATCGATCTGGATCCGGAAATTCTTGGATATCCGAATGCCCCGTCTGAACGAGATGTTAATGATTCTTACACAATAAACTCGGCCAATTCACAGTTGCCGGAACTTATTTCCATGCTCCCCGGGAAGATACGTTTCGGAGGCTCTGCTGTAATGAATCCCGATGGTAACACCGGCAGCAGGGATAATTACATTTTCGGTAACAGCCGTTTTCTGGGAGACCTTGAAATAGAGGTGCCGCTGGAACTGCGGATAAATAATCTTCATTTTGCAGATACAGTTGATAATTTCATGCAGGATGCAGAAATTGATGAAGAGAGCCCTGTTACACCTGAAGATGTTGAATATCTGCGTATTCAATTTACTGCCGAAAACGGGTTCCCCCTGGGTATATCCCTGACGATGAGTCTCTATGATTCAACTTCTGCCTCAATAAAGAGTACAATCGATGCGACTGATATCCTGGAAGCCGCCAGTGTTGACAGCAACGGACGTGTTACTGAGCCTGCAGAGTGCTCAACAGAGCTTGAAATAACAAGTGAATTCTGGGATGCAATCAATGATGCCGATAAAATCATTTTCAATATCACCCTTGTAACCACGGACGATGGGACAAAGGATGTAAAAATATATTCCGATTACTATATCGAATACAGAGCTGCTCTTCAGGTAAAAGCAGATATAAATGCAAATCTTGACGATTTATAATTATATTACTATATGATCAGAAGAATCAAATATATTTTCTTGCTGCTGCTGGTTGTGTCGGTTTATGATTCCCATGCACAAAACAGCCAGGTGATGTATCATATGAATCTGCCCCAGAGACATTTTCTTAACCCAGCGCTGCGGTCAACCAACTCCGTATATATCGGGCTGCCGGTTATCTCCGGCATCAACCTTAATATTAATAATAATTTTATCAATTTCTCCGATGTTTTCATGAACAGCGGGGATTCAGTGATATCAATTCTCCACCCCGGTTACGAATTAGGAGATTTCATAAAAAAGATCAAGGATGTGAACGCCATTGAACCGCAGGTTATGCTTCAGCTTTTCGGACTTGGCTTCAGTGCAGGAGGTGACCTCTATGTCTTCCTTGATATAAATGAGAGAGTTGAGGCTAATATTGCTCTGCCGGGCGACATTCTCAGACTTGGTTTCCTTGGCAATGAACAGTTTGTAGGCAATAAAATGGATCTTTCATCCCTCAGAAGCGACGTAATGTGGTACCATGAGGCAGGTCTTGGCTTCTCAAAGAATATTACAGACAGGCTTCGCATCGGGGTGAAGGGGAAGATGTTGATGGGAATAGCTACGGTTTCTGTCGATAACAGATCACTGGGAGTCACTGTCAATGAGGATTATACCCATATTTTTGATGCCGACCTGACAGTAAATCTCAGCGCTCCTGCAACAGCTTATATGAATGCCGAAAATACCATAGACAGCGTGGTGTTCGATGACTCGGCCTTCGATGAGACATCCGGTATCATCGATTATTTTCTCAAAACAGGTAACAAAGGATTAGGCCTCGATATTGGAGCAGAATACACCTTCAGCGACAGATTGAGAGCTTCTGCTTCCATCACTGACCTCGGCTTTATAAAATGGAAAAGGGATATTACAAATCTGAAGGCTGAGAGCCGGTTTGAATTCAGCGGTCTTGACATGCTGGAAGTCTATAACGGCACTATTACTTTCGATTCACTGGCGAATGAAATGCTTGATTCTTTAAGCAATTCATTTTCAGTTGCCCGGGATAACACACCGTTCACCACATATCTCCCGTTCGGAGTCTCTGTGGGAGGAAGCTATAACCTTACAAAGAATTTCTCCGTTGGTGTTTTATCTTATACAAGATTCATAGGGAAACAGGTTAAGGAGGCTCTCACCCTGTCAACCAATGTTAATCTTGGTAATGCACTTTCCACAACACTTGCCTATACTGCTGCAAATCACAGGTATGATAACCTTGGCCTGGGCCTTTCATTAAGGGGAGGCTGGTTTCAGTTCTATTTTCTTGCCGACAGAATACCGGTTACATGGAACACATTGAAATCATCCGATTTTGAGACTCCTAAACCTGTCAGCGCGTTATTCGGCGAAAATGCAATCCCGTTACCGTCAAGCTGGAACACAATACATTTCAGGTTCGGGCTGAACCTTGTCTTCGGGAATAATGTTAAGAAGAAGGCCGATAAGCCTATGGTGGTTGTTCAACAAGAATTGGAGGAAAAATGATCATATTGCTGAGAATTATACTCATAGGGATAATTATCTACCTCCTTGTGAGATCATTTAACAGTTACTTCCATCAGGGGGAAGAAAAAGAACAGAAACCCGAAAATAAAAATCCCTCTCCCCCGAAAAAAATATCAAAGGAAACCGGTGAATATATTGATTACGAGGAGATAGATAAATAAGTATGCCGCTATTTCTCTGACGATTTCAATTGTTTTGCCAGCGCATTGGCAAATACAAAATCGTTCAGTATCTCACAATCGGAATGAAGTATTTCCTCTTTAGTCCCTTCCCAGCATTTCACACCCTCATGGATAAAAACGATCTTTTCTCCTATTTTCATTACAGAATTCATGTCGTGGGTGTTCACTATTGTTGTCATTTTATACTCTTCGGTCAGCTCTTTTATAAGCTCGTCAATAAGAATGACGGTTATGGGATC
>Ga0307430_1001434_pt1 | contig 17586 bp, 18 predicted proteins | sample SalMarWE160130MG_FD_202159 | JGI IMG/M metagenome (GOLD analysis project Ga0307430, IMG submission 202159) | Salt marsh sediment microbial communities from the Plum Island Ecosystem LTER, Massachusetts, United States - WE1603-130 | ecosystem: Environmental > Aquatic > Marine > Intertidal zone >... | reverse complement strand
GGCCGAAAGGGAAGGTCGTCGACGCGCTCCGCATGAAGCCCGTCGGTGACAAGCTCGCCGAGATCATGGGCAAGCCGGTGAAGACGTTGACCGACTGCATCGGCGCCGAGGTTGAGGCCGCCGTCAACGCGATGCAGCCGGGCGCCGTCGTGCTGCTCGAGAACCTGCGTTTCCATCCCGAGGAGGAGAAGAACGACGCCGGTTTCGCGGCGGCGCTCGCCAAGCTCGGCGACGTGTACGTGAACGACGCGTTCGGCTCGAGCCATCGGGCGCACGGGTCCGTCGTCGGGGTCACCGAGCACATCGCCCAGTGCGCGTGCGGCTACCTGATCCGCAACGAGATCGAGTTCCTCGACGAGGCGCTGCGCGAGCCGAAGCGCCCGCTCGTCGTCATCCTCGGCGGCGCGAAGGTCTCGAGCAAGATCGGCGTGATCGAGCGGCTCATGGACCGGGCCGACGCGTTCCTGATCGGCGGCGGGATGAGCTACACGTTCGTCAAGGCGCAGGGGCACAACGTCGGCGGCTCGCTGCTCGAGGCCGACTACGTCGAGACCGCCAAGGGGCTGCTCGAGAAGGCCGCCGCGAAAGGGATCACGTTTATGCTGCCGGACGACTACGTCGTCGCCGACGCGTTCGACAACGGCGCGAACTCGAAGGTCGTCGCGCCCGACGGGATCGACGACGGCTGGCAGGGCGTCGACATCGGGCCGAAGACGATCAAAGCGTTCGGACGTGTCATCGCGGGCGCGGGGACGATTTTCTGGAACGGGCCGCTCGGGGTGTTCGAGATGCCGAGCTTCGCGCGCGGCACGTTCGAGGTCGCCCACCTCGTCGCCGAGGGCGGCGCCGTGAGCGTGATCGGCGGCGGCGACTCGGCGAGCGCGATCAAGAAGGCGGGCCTCGCCGACCGAATCACGCACATCTCGACGGGCGGCGGCGCGTCGATGGAGTACGTCGAGAACGGCGAACTGCCCGGGATCAACGCATTGACCGACGCGTAGCGCGCCGCGTGCGATAGGCAGACAGGGGGAGCGATGCGCCCTGCCAGAGGCTTCCTGGAAGAGTCGAACGAACACGGGCCGCCGATGCGAAAGCCGCTGATCGCCGGCAACTGGAAGATGCACAAGACGCTCGGCGAGGCGATCGACTACGTCATGGCGTTCCGCGAGGCGGTCGAGGACGTCATTGCCGTCGACGTGCTGCTGTGCGTGCCGGCGCCGCTGTGCAGCCCGCTGGCGAAGCTGCTCAAGGAATCGAACATCCAGCTCGGCGCCCAGAACCTGTACTGGGAGGAAAAGGGCGCGTTCACGGGCGAGGTCTCCGGGCCGATGCTCGAGAGCGTCGGCTGCAACTACGTCATCGTCGGCCACTCTGAGCGGCGCCACGTCTTCGGCGAGACCGACGAGGACGTGAACCGAAAGCTCCGGGCCGCGCTCGCCGCGTACCTCACGCCGATCTTCTGCATCGGCGAGACGCTCGCCGAGCGCGAGGCCGACGAGACGAACGACGTACTAACGCGCCAGGTCGCCGAGGGCCTCAAGGGCTTCAGCGCCGACGAGATCGCCAAGATGGTCGTCGCCTACGAGCCGGTCTGGGCGATCGGCACCGGGCAGACGGCCACGCCGAACCAGGCGAACGAGACCCAGCGCGTGGTGCGCGAGCTGGTGAAGGCGCAGGCCGGCGAGGAGGTCGCCGGCGCGCTGCGCATTCTGTACGGCGGGAGCGTGAAGCCTGACAATATCGTCGAGCTGATGCGCGAGCCCGAGATCGACGGCGCGCTCGTCGGCGGGGCGAGCCTCGGCGTCGACGCGTTTGTCAGAATCGTCACATACTACGAAACGACAGAAGCAGAGACCCAGCGCTAGGAGCTGCGCCATGCTCGGTACCGTGCTCCTGATCATTCATATCATCGTCGCCATCTCCATGTGCATCGTGATCCTGATGCAGTCGGCCAAGGGCGAGGGCCTCTCGGGCGCCTTCGGGCTCGGGCAGGGGACCACGTCGTTCTTCGGCGCCGACACGGCCAACGTGCTCGTCAAGATCACGGCCGTGCTCGCCGTGGTGTTCATGCTCACGTCGCTTTCGCTCGCCTACATCCAGTCGCGCAAGGCGCGGCCCGTCGCGCTCGAGTCCGAGGCCGGTGACGAGACCTCGATGACGGGCCCCGTGAGCGAGGAAGCTCAGGAGGCCGAGGAAGCTCCCGTGCCCGATGGCGGCGAGGTTGAAGGGCCCGGCGCGCGTCGTCGGGCGCCGAACCCGGCCCAGGCGAGCCCGTCGAGCCAGGCTCCGGCGAGCCCCTTGAGCCGACGGGCAGCGAGTCCTGAGAGGCCTCGCGGTGAGCGCGGTGACTGCACCGACTAGCAGCAACCGCCAGACGCTTGTCGACGTCCGCGACCTGTGCACTTACTTCCGTTCCGACGAGGGCGTCGCCAAGGCCGTCGATGGCGTGAGCGTTCGAATCCCGGCCGGGCGCACGCTCGGCCTGGTGGGCGAATCCGGCTGCGGCAAGACGGTCACCGCGCTCTCGGTCATGCGCCTCGTGCCGTCGCCGCCGGGCCGGATCGAGCGCGGCGAGGTCGTCTTCGAGGGGCGCGATCTGCTCAAGCTCTCCGAGGCGGCGATGCGCCGGATCCGGGGCAACGACATCTCGATGATCTTCCAGGAGCCGATGACGTCGCTCAACCCGGTCTTCACCTGCGGCAACCAGATCACCGAGGTGCTCCAGCTCCACCAGGGCCTCGGCAAGCGGGAGGCGCTCGAGCGCGCGATCGAGATGCTCGACAAGGTCGGCATCCCCTCGCCCGCCCAGCGCGTGCACGAGTACCCGCACCAGCTCTCGGGTGGCATGAAGCAGCGCGTCATGATCGCCATGGCGCTCGCGTGCAACCCGAAGCTGCTGATCGCCGACGAGCCGACCACCGCGCTCGACGTCACCATCCAGGCGCAGATCCTCGACCTGCTCCGCGCGCTCCAGGACGAGTTCCACATGGCCATCCTGCTCATCACGCACGACCTGGGCGTGATCGCCGAGATGGCCGAGCGGGTCGCGGTTATGTATGCGAGCAAGATCGCCGAGTTTGCCGACGCGGGCGAGCTGTTCGGCAACCCGAAGCACCCGTACACGCAGGGGCTGTTCAGCTCGCTGCCCAAGCTCGGCACCAAGACCGAGCGGCTCAACGTCATCCCGGGCGTGGTGCCGAACCCGATCGAGTTCCCGTCCGGCTGCAAGTTCCACCCGCGCTGCCCACATGCGTTCGACCGCTGCGCGGTCGAAGAGCCCGAGCTGCGCATCGTCGGCCCCGGCGGCCACGTGGCGGCCTGTCACCTGTACGGGGGGAACTGAACGATGAGAGGCACCTATCCGTGTCATCAAGCCCCGGCAGGGGCGTGTGGTAGTAGCCTCGGGCGCAAGCCCGTGGGGCATGGCCCGACACGACATGTCGGAGCCCCTTCAGGGGCGATTGAGACTCCGGCCTCGTCGAGCATGTATCAATCGCCCCTCACGGGGCTCCGGGGGGAACGGGATGCTCCATTCCACGGGCTTGCGCCCGAGGCTACTTCCAATCGCTCCTGCGGAGATCACGCGCTGACACACAAGACGCGCCCGTTCTCGGGCCCGTGGTTTCCCCAGCAGCCGGGCAACCTGCGGATCGGGGGAGGCGGTCCATGAACGGCCCACCTGTACAGAACAGAGTCCCGTCGGTCGACGGCGCCCTCGTCCAGGTGAGGCACCTCAAGAAGTATTTCCCCGTCAAGAAGGGCCTGTTCTCGCGCATCATCGGCCACGTGCGCGCCGTCGACGACATCTCGTTCACCGTCGGTCGCCAGGAGACGCTCGGGCTGGTCGGCGAGTCCGGCTGCGGCAAGACGACGGCCGGCCGCACGATCCTGCGGCTGCTCGAGCCGACCGCCGGCGAGGTGATCTTCGAGGGCCGGCCGGTCTTCGCGCTCCGGCGCAAGGCGCTGCGCCGGGTGCGGCGCAACATGCAGATCATCTTCCAGGACCCGTACGGCTCGCTCAACCCGCGCATGACGGTGGCCAACATCGTCGGCGAGGCGCTCGGCGTACACGGCATCGCCCGCGGCGCCGCGCGGCGCGAGCTCGTCAAGGAGCTGCTCGACAAGGTCGGCCTCAACCCGAATCATCTCAACCGCTATCCGCACGAGTTCAGCGGCGGCCAGCGCCAGCGCATCGGCATCGCGCGTGCGCTCGCGCTTCGGCCGCGGTTCATCGTGTGCGACGAGCCGGTGAGCGCGCTCGACGTGTCGATCCAGGCGCAGATCATCAACCTGCTCGAGCAGCTCCAGGACGAGTTCGAGCTCTCGTACCTGTTCATCGCGCACGACCTTGCCGTCGTCGAGCATATCAGCGACCGGGTCGCCGTGATGTACCTGGGCGAGATCGTCGAGCTCGCCTCGAGCGACGAGCTCTACCGCGACCCGCTCCACCCATACACGGAGGCGCTGCTCTCGGCGATCCCCGTGCCGGACCCGAAGACCAAGGTCAAGCGCATCATCTTGCCCGGCGATGTGCCCTCGCCCGTCGATCCGCCGAGCGGGTGCCGGTTCCATCCGCGCTGCCCGAAGCGGTTCGACCCCTGCGGCGGCGTGCCGCCGCCGCTCAACGAGGTGAGCCCGGGCCACTGGGTCGCCTGTTACCTGCATCCCGGGAACACCTGAGGGGCTCGGCCATGAAGATCACGATTGATCCAAAACTCCGGACCCCCGTCTACCAGCAGATCGTCGACGAGGTGAAACGCCTCGTCGGCTCCGGCACCGTCAGGCCCGGCGACCGGATGGCCTCGGTGCGCGAGCTGAGCCGCGCGCTCGGCGTCAACCCGGCCACCGTGGCCAAGGCGTACCGCGAGCTGGTGCGCGAGGGCCTGCTGCGCACCACGTCGACGAGCGGCACATTCGTCGGCGGCGCCGCGGGCCGGCTCTCGCCCGAGCTGTCGCGCGCGAAGATCGATCGGGCGCTCGACCGCTTCTTCGCCGAGGTCGCCGCGTGCGAGCTGGGCGAGAAGGAGATCGCCGCCGCGTTCCGCCGCCGGCTCGGCGAGTTCGCCTCCGGCCGCACGGCGCGGCCGCTGCGCGCACGGCAGGAGGCCGCCCCAGCGCGCGAGCCCTCTGCGCCGCGCCGCGCCGCGGCCACGCAGGACTGGGCCGTCTGGTGAGTCACAGCGCCCGCTGGACGGGGCGGAACCGCCAGAGAGACCACGGGTGAGCCGGCGCTCTGGAACCCCTCGCGGCAGCCTCACTCATTCCTCAGGTCGTTCGGCCGCGCTCTCTACCGGATACCTCAGGATCGTTTTCAGTCTCTCGGGCTTGGCTCGACGCGGATCTCCGAGATAGATCTCGTGGTGCTTCCCGCGAAGCGCGTACCCATTCTCTTCGGCGAACGTCTTCATTCTCTCGATGGTTCGCGGCTCTTCAGAGTAGGGCCCGATATGCATAATCTGCATGCACGGGCCTTCGCGGAACCTCTCGAAACGGGTCCTCGAGAGGGCCGGGTTGTCCTTCTTCTTCTTCAGGCCTAGCAGTGCCGCTTGATACATCGCCTCGGTGATGTGGTCCGGCTGCATGATCATCAGAGTGTACTTCCATTCGCCCTTCTCGCTGAAACTGAGCTCCCCGGTGTCAGACCACCACAGCCCCTCCAACGGCATCACCGTGTAGTCGACGGGATTCTCTTGTCGCAGCTTTGACGCGAACTTCAGCGTGTACGACAGCCCGTACAGCGCGCCTATCGCCTCTTGGAACCCCGGAGACGTTCCTGGGCTTTCTCCGGGTTCGATCTGCCCGTCAATCATGATGAAGTTGAGTTCCGGCACATCAACGACCACCACTTCCTTGGCAGATGGCGCGTACAGCTGCTTCAGTTCCTTGCGCAGATCAACCTTGTCCACGAGCGCTTCTCCTTTCGTACGAGGGCCCCCTTCATCCTGTGTGGGGCTGAGTGCGGGAATCAGAACCAGAACCACGCACGCTGCCGAGCACGCGAGGAATCCGAATAGCCCTCCATTCAAGTGCTTCCTCATTCCGCCTTGTCCTCGGTGTGTGGTCCCTTGGAGTCTTTAGTCGCTGCCTCGATCGGGCCTTGCGCCTCCATGCGCTTGATGAATCTGTCGACCCATTGCACTTCCGTCTCGACCGTCGTGACGCTGTAGTCGAACATCGCCTCGACGAAGTAGGGCAGAGGTTTCTGGGCTTCCCACCTAGACTGCAGGTGGTCCCGGCGGGCGAGCAGCTCATGACGGTACCGCTGCAGCGCCGCGATTGCCTCGTCGGGCGAGATTCCGGGCAGGTTCGCCAGTCCTAGGTGAAACGGCTGGCAGCAACGATGAGGCACAGAGAGCGCTTCGAGCACGCCCGCGCGCGCAGCATCCCATCCTGCCGGGGTGGGGCGGTAGATCTTGCGCGCCGGGCCGCATTTGGTTTCTGTCAGTTGCCCCTCGATCAGCCCCTCGTTCTCCAACTTCTTGAGTTGGTAGTAGATGGAGGAGAACCCCACTTCTGTCCACTCACGCATGCCTCGGCTTTGGATCACCTGCTCGATCTCGTAGCCATGGCGGGGTTTCTCGCCGAGGAGGGTCAAGACCGCCAATTCCGCATTTTTCACTGTGCTATTCCTACTTTAGGATACTCTTAGGAGAGGATACCAGCAGCTTGTCTGCCTGTCAAGTGCCTTAACGACAAAGCCGCCCTCCTCTCCCTAGGGACCCGACCCTGGCTTCGTCTCCGACAGACTTGACCGCTGTCGTGGTGCTTGCGGCCTAGCGCTGGGCCGGATACACTACGCCACGTTGTCAAGCCGCGTCGCCGCGATTTGGCATCTCGTGGCAAGAGTGAGTTCACAGAGGTTCTTGCAGACTGACAGGCAGTTGGGCCGGACCCGTTCCGATTCCAGCGTGGTCTGTGAGAGCCCTTTCACTTTGTGGTTCCTCAGAATCGGGCTTGTACCACGGGCCGCTAGCGGCTTCCTGGAACCCCGTTGAGGCGGGCGGGCCACCAAACCGGCAGACGGAGTCTGAGGCCGTGGGGATGACGGCACGTGAACGCAGAGCGCTGATCACGGGCGCGAACGGCTTTGTCGGCTGCCACCTTGTCCGCCTGCTGCGGACGAAGCACGTCGTGCTCCACGGCGCCGTATACGGCGCCGAGAACGCAGCGATGATCCGGCACTTGCTGCCCGCCGGCCGGCGCCACCAGTGCGACCTGCGGGTCAAGAAACACGTGCGCGACCTCGTCGCCGCGGTGAAGCCGGACCTCGTCTTCCACCTCGGCGCCCAGAGCCACGTGCCGACCTCGTGGCGCGACCTCGATCTCACGTTCCGGATCAACGTGCTCGGTACGATTGCCTTGCTCGACGCGCTCGCCGATCTGGCGCCCGCCGCCACCGTCGTGCTGATCTCGTCGGGCGACATCTACGAGATCGCCTCGGGCACGACCAGCGAGATGACGCCCTACCAGCCGAGGAACCCGTACGCGCTGAGCAAGCTGGCCGCCGATCTGCTCGGCGAGTACCGGTTCCTGAGCGACGGGCTCCGCGTGATTCGCCTCCGGCCGTTCAACCACGTCGGGCCGGGGCAAGGTCCGATGTTTGTGCTGCCGTCGTTCGCGCGGCAGATCGCCCGGATCGAGGCCGGCCTCCAGGAGCCCGTGATCCGCGTCGGCAACCTCGACGTCGAGCGCGATTTCACCGACGTGCGCGACATGGTCCGCGCCTACTGGCTCGCCGCGCGCACGTGCGAGCCGGGCGAGTGCTACAACGTCGCCTCGGGCCGGGCCGTGAGCATCCGCGCCTTGCTCGACGCCCTGCTCGGCATGAGCCGCACGCCGATCGCCGTCGAGGTCGACCCGGCCCTGTACCGGCCGACCGAGAACGTGCGCCAGTGCGGCGACAGCTCGAGGTTCGCCCGCGCCACCGGATGGGCGCCCCGTATCCCCATGGGACGCACGCTGAGGGACATTCTGGTATACTGGCGGCGAGAGGTGCGCGCGTGAGCGAGTCTTCCGCGAAACGAATCCTTGCCGTCATTGCATCGAGGAACTTCCGCGACGAGGAATACCTCGTGCCCCGGCAGGTCTTCGACGAGGCGGGCGTGGCCACCACCACCTGCTCGAGCTCGCCCGGCACCGCCATCGGCAAGCTTGGCGCCACTGTCGAGGTGAACCTTGTGCTGGGCGACGCCGTGACCAACGAAGCGTGGGCCGATCATGACGCCGTCGTCTTCGTCGGCGGGCCCGGCTCGAAGCGGTACTGGGACGATGCCGACGCGCAGCGGCTCGCGCGCGAGTTCGATGTGGCCGGCAAGCTCGTGTGCGCCATCTGCAGCGCGCCCATTATCCTTGCGCGCGCGGGCCTGCTCAAGGGCCGGTCGGCGACGTGCTTCGACGGCGACCGCGCCGAGCTCGAGCGCGGCGGCGCAACCTACACGGGCGGCGAGGTGACCCTCGACGGGCGCTTTGTCACCGGCAGCGGCCCAACAGCGGCCGACGCGTTCGCGCACACCATCGTTGAACGCCTCGGCGCGGGGACGTCGCGAGACGCGGGGACGTCGCGAGACGCGGGGATGTCGCGAGACGCGGGGATGTCGCGAGACGCGGGGATGACCGCATGACGGGCCGGGGCACGTTCTGGACGTGGGTCAAGGAGCACCGCAAGCCCCTGTTTATCCTCGGCAAGGTCGTTGTCGGCGGCGGTCTCATCGTCTTCGTGCTGTTCCGCTTGCTCAGCAAGTGGGACGAAGTCAGCGGCTCGATCACGAACGCCCTCCAGCACTACCCGCACTACCTCGTGCTTGGGTTGGCGGCGTTCGTGGGGGTCTATGTGCTTGGCAACGTGCGGTGGTTGGTGCTGTTGTGGTCCCACCACGTGCGTTTCTCGTACTGGCGGGCGAGCAAGTTGTGGTTCATCGGCCACTTCTTCGCCCAGTACATGCCGGGCGGCATCGCCGGCGGCGACCTGATCAAGTCCTACTACGTCGCCACGCACCGCGAGGCGCTTGGCCGCCGCGCCGAGGCGGTTTCGACGGTGTTTCTCGACCGGTTCCTGGGCATCATCGGCCTGATCAGCGTGCTGTTGATCGCCGTCGTCGTGAACCTGCGTCAGAGCCCGGCGTACCGCGCCTACTGGGTCTATGCGCTCGTGCTGCTTGGCGTTGCCGCGCTCGTCGTGCTGCTTCTGTTCAACAAGCCGCTGCTCAAGAGGTTGCCGCTCGTGATGTGGCTCTACACCCGGCTGCCGCACCGCGACCGGCTCAGGCGCGTCTACGACGCGTTCCACTTCTACCGCACCCGCCCCGTCGAGCTCGTTGTGGCGTGGCTGATCTCGGTCTTGGTGCATATGACGACCGCGCTCGAGGCGTACCTGTTCGGCTCGGCGCTCGGCCTGCACTATACGTATCCGGAGTACATGCTCCTACTCGCGTTGGCCAATTTCGTCGGCGCCATCCCGGTTTCGCCCGTCGGCAACGTCGGCACCCTCGAAGCGGCGTGCATCGCCTTCTTCGGCCAAGGTGTGGCCGAGCTCGGCGCGCTGGCGCTCGCGCTGGCGATCGCGATCCGCATCGCCTACTTGCTCTGGGGCATTCCTGGGCTGATCCTCTACGTGACGCACCGCAAGGAGATGCCGCACGAGCCGGTCGAGGAGACCGTCGACGTGATCGAGCACGACGAGGTGCCGCCCGGGCACGTTCAGACACAGGAGGTCCGTGCCGATGATTGATGGTGTCAAGATCAAGCAGCTCCGCATTATCCCCGACGAGCGCGGGCGGCTCATGGAAATCCTGCGCGCCGACGACCCGGAGTTCGTCAAGTTCGGCCAGGTCTATATGACCACGGTCCTGCCCGGCGTCGTCAAGGCGTGGCACTACCACACGAAGCAGACCGACGGCATGGTGGTCGTGTCGGGCCTGGCCAAGATCGTGCTCTACGACGGGCGCGACGGCTCGCCCACGCACGGCGAGGTCAACGAGTTCTTCCTCGGCGAGCACAACCCGATCCTCGTGCAGATCCCGAACGGCGTCTACCACGGCATGAAGGGCGTCGGCGAGCGCGAGGCGATCATCGTCAACACCGTGACCGAGCCGTACAACCGCGAGAAGCCCGACGAGTTCCGCGTCGATCCGCACGACAACGACATCCCCTACGACTGGGCCCGGAAGGACGGTTAGCGATGAAAGGCATCGTCCTCGCGGGTGAAGCCCGCGAGGCGTTTCGCCTGCAGCGCCGCTGCGTGCTGCGCGATCTCACACTGAAGGAGATCTAACGTGAAAGGCATCGTCCTCGCGGGCGGACTTGGCACGCGCCTCAAGCCGCTCACGGCGATCACGAACAAGCACCTGCTGCCCGTCTACGCCAAGCCGATGATTTACTACCCGATCGAGACGCTCGTCGAGGCCGGGCTCGACGACATCATGATCGTCACCGGCGGCCAGCACGCGGGCGAGTTTCTGCGGTTGCTCGGCAACGGCAAGGAGTTCGGCCTCACGGGCCTCCGCTACGCCTACCAAGCAGGCGAAGGCGGCATCGCAGAAGCGCTCGGCCTGGCCGAGCACTTCGCTGACCAGGACCGCGTCATCGTCATGCTCGGCGACAACATCGTCGAGAAGAGCATCCGCCCCGACGTCGAGGCGTTCGCCGAGCAGCCGCGCGGCGCGAAGATCCTGCTCAAAGAAGTGCCGAACCCGCAGGAGTTCGGCGTCGCCGAGGTCGAGGGCGACCGGGTCGTGCGCATCGTCGAGAAGCCGCCATCGCCGAAGACCAACTACGCCGTCGTCGGCATCTACATGTACGACGCGCGCGTGTTCGATATCATCAAGACGCTCCGGCCGTCGGACCGCGGCGAGCTCGAGATCACGGACGTCAACAACGCGTATATCGAAGCGGCCGAGATGACGTTCGCGTTCCTCGACGGCTGGTGGGCCGACGCCGGCGAGTCGTGCGAGGCGCTGCTGCGCACCTCGCAGATTGTGGCCGAACGCGCCCGGCGAGACGCGGCGTCGTGACACCGGGGTGTGATCGATGGGCGAGACGCCGGTCAGCGAGAAGATCCTGATCACCGGCGCCGGCGGGCTGCTCGGCGGCGACCTGGCGCGGGCGTGGCACCGGCGTCCGATCGTGGCGCTCCGGCACGCTGAGCTCGACGTGACCGACCGCGGCGCGTGCCGCCGCGCGCTCCAGGCGCACGGGCCCCAGGTCGTGGTCAACTGCGCCGCGCGCGCCTCACTCGATTTCTGCGAGACGAACCGCGACGAGGCGATGCGCGTCAACGCCGACGCGCCACGCACCCTCGCCGAAGCCTGCACCGAGGCCGGCGTCCGGCTTGTGCACGTGAGCACCGACTACGTGTTCGACGGCACCAAGGGCGAGCCGTACGTCGAGCAGGACGAGCCGCACCCGCTGTCGGTCTACAGCGAGAGCAAAGTGGCCGGCGAGCGTGCCGTGCTCGACGTCTCGCCCGAGCATCTCGTGCTGCGCGTCGCCTGGATATTCGGGTTCCACGACAAGAGCTTCGTTCGGACCGTCCTGCGGCGCGCGGCGCGCGCGCCGGCCGTCAGCGTTATCGCCGACCAGCTCGGCAGCCCAACGTATTCGTTCGACATCGCCGAGGCGATCCGGCGGCTGCTCGAGGCGGGCGCGACGGGTATCGTGCATTTCACCAACGAGGGCCTGTGCACGCGCTACGAGATGACGCGGCACGCCTTCGAGCGCCTTGGCCTTGACGCCGATCGCGCCCATGCGATGAGCTCACGCGAGCTGCCGTGGGTCGCGCCGCGTCCGGCCACGCTCGAACTGTCGAAGGACACGTACCGCCGCATCACGGGCGCGCCGGTCCGCCCGTGGCGCGGGGCGCTCGACGCCTACCTCGACGCCGACGCCGCGTGCGCCGAGCTGGCGCGGGCCGTGGGCGGCTGATCCGGGAGCGGCGGCATGCGCGTCGGTCTCGTCACAGGCATCTTCCCGCCGGACATCGGCGGGCCCGCCACGTACGTGGCCGCGCTCGGCACCGCGCTCGTCGAGCGGGGTCACGCCGTCGAGGTCGTCACCTACAGCGACGGGCGCGGGCGCCGGTCCGACTGGCCGTTCCGCGTCACGCGCATCCGACGCGCCTCGCGCACCCGGCGCGCGCATGCCGTGCTGCAGATCGCGCGGCTGGCCGCGCGCAGCGACGTGCTGCTCGTGGGCGGGCTCGTCGAGGCGGCCACGATCGCCAACGCCGTCGCGCGCCGGCCGTGCGCCGTCAAGGTCGTCGGCGACACCGCGTGGGAACGCGCGCGCAACCGCGGTCTGACGACCCAGGAGTTCACCGCGTTCCAGCGCGCCGAGCACTCCGGGCCGCTCGCGCGCTGGCAGCGCGTGCGCACCCGTTGTCTGCGGCGCGCCCGGGCCGTGATCGTCCCGAGCGAGTTTCTGCGCACCGTGGTGGCGGCCTGGGGCGTCGGCGCGCGCATTCGCGTCATCCCGAACGGGGTGACCGACGAGTTTCTGCACGCGGCCGCCGCGGCGAACCTCGACGCGCTGCGTGCCGCGCACGATCTGCCGCCGCGCTTCCTGCTCTACGCGGGGCGCCTGACAAACTGGAAGGGATGTGACACACTCGTCCGCGTGCTGCCGAAGCTGCCCGAGGACGTCGCGCTCGTCCTCATCGGCGACGGCCCGGAACGTGCCGCCCTTGGCGGCATCGCCGAGCGGCTGCGCCTTGCCGACCGGGTGCGGTTCCTGCCGCCGAGCGGCCGTGCGACGGTGGCGGGCCTGATGCGGCTCGCCTCGTGCCTCGTGCTCAATTCGGGCTACGAGGCCCATCCGCACGTCGTGCTCGAGGCGATGGCCGTCGGCACGCCGGTCGCGGCGGCGGCCGAGTGCGGTACCGCCGAGCTGGTGCGCGACGGCGAGAACGGGCTGCTGTTCGACAAAGACAACTCGCCGCAGATCGTCGAGGTGCTCGCGCGCGTCCTCGATGATGCGAGCCTTCGGCAGCGGCTCATCGAGAACGGACGGAGCACGGCGCAACGGTTCCCGTGGTTGGCCACGATCGACCGGACCGAGGCGCTGCTGCACGAGCTGGCGGGGAGACGGCCGTGAGCGAGCTGCGAATCCTCTCCATCACCACGGGCACGGCGCTCCTCGACGAGCGCGAAGGCGGGATGCTCAACTACGAGCAGCGGCGCCAGGCCGCGATGGCCGAGCTCGCCGACGAGTACACCGTCCTGACGCGCACGCTTGGCCCGACGCGCCACGCCGAGCGCAAGCTGTGGCACAACTGCCTGGTCGTGCCGTCCAACTCGGCGTCGCGCCGGAGTTTCCTACGCGACGGCTTCGAGATCGGTGCGCGGCTCATCAGGCAGCGGCGCGTCAACGTCGTCTCCGTGCGCGATCCGTTCTCCGTCGGTCTCCTCGGCGTCAGGCTCAAGCGCGCCCACGACGTCGCCCTCGTCGTGCACGTCATGGCCGACATGATCGGCAATCCCTACTTTGTGCGCGAGCGGCTGCGCAACCGCCTCTTCGATTTCCTTGGCCGTCGTGTTCTGAAACGCGCCGAGATCGTGCGCGTCTCGACCTCGGCCGAGAAGCGGAAGCTCGACCGGCTTGCGCCGCGGCTGGGCCTCGTGCCGGCGCAAATCCATCACGTCCCCTTCCTCGTCGAGACGCACGAGCTTCTGGAAGCCGACGGCCGCATGGTGCGGCGCAAGTACTCGGGCGGCGCGCGGCGGCCGATCGTGCTCTTCGTCGGCCGGCTCGCGCGCCAGAAGGACCTGCCGACGCTCCTGAAGGCGATCGCCATCGTGGCCGAGCGCATCTCGAACGTGCTGCTGCTCGTCGTGGGCAACGGCGCCGAGCGGCAGCGGCTTCGGCAGCTCGCAGCGCGGCTGGGCATCGGGCGGCACGTCGAGTTCGTCGGCCGGATCGACCACGATGAGCTCAGCGGCTACTACGGCGGGTGCGACGTGTTTGCCATCACTTCGATCTACGAGGGCACGTGCATGGCGCTCGTCGAGGCGGCCGCGGCCGGCAAACCGGTCGTGGCAACCGACTTCGCCGGCGCCCACGATGCGATTCGCGACGGCGAGACGGGCTTCATCGTCCCGATCGGCGACGAGCTCGCCGTGGCCGAGCGGCTCATCTACCTGCTCGAGCACGACGAGCGCCGCGAGTTCGGCGATCGCGGCCGCGCGCACGTGCGGGCGGCCTTTGAACGGGGCGCGGTGCTCGCCAGGACGCGCGCGATGTGGGAGGCGGCGTTCGAACGGCAGGTAGCGGGCCGTGGAGATCTCATCGAGGAGACCTGAGATGGGCGGGCTGCGCGGTGTGATGATCACCCAGACGGTCGACGCAGCCGACCCCGTCCTGGGCTTCACGGTCGGGTGGGTGAACGCGCTCGCGTCGCGGCTCGAGCGGCTCGACGTGATCTGTCTGGCGCGCGGCGAGGCGAAGCTCGAACCGAACGTTCGCGTCGAGGCGTTACCGTCGGGCCGGTTCGCGCGGTATCGCCGGGTTCGCGCCCTGCTCCGTCGGCTCCGGCGCGAGGGCGCGCTCGATTTCGTGCTCGCGCACATGTGCCCGAGCTACGCGGTGGCGGCGACGCTGCCGACGAGACTCGCGCCGACGTTCTTGTGGTACGCGCACAGCAGCGTCACGCGCATGCTGCGGCTCGCTGAGCACGGGTGCGACCGCGTCTTTTCATGCTCGGCGGCGAGCTTTCCGCTCCCGAGCCGCACGCTCGTCGTCGTCGGCCACGGCATCGACACCCAGCACTTCACGCCCAGCAATGAGCCCGGCGATACCGCTCGCTTCCGCATGTCTGTCGTCGGCCGGATCGCGCCGGTCAAACAGATCGAGGGGGTTCTTGCGGCGCTCGAGCTGTACCGGGCGGAGCGGCCCGAGACGCCGATCACGTGCCGGATCATCGGCCCGACATGCTCGCCGGCGGATGAGGCGTACCTCGAGCAGCTTCGACGAGAGCGAGACGACCGAGGGCTCGAGAACACGGTCGAGTTTGAGCCGCCGGTCGGCTACAGCGACGTCCGAAGCGTGTATGCGTCGTCGGATCTGCTTATGAACACGACTGGGCGGCGGGCGGTCGACAAGGTCGTGTTCGAGGCGATGGCCTGCGGCTGTCTTGTGCTGACGACCGGGCGCGCGTTCACGTCGCTGCTCGGCACGCACGCGGCGCGCATGGTGTGGCCTGGCGCGTCGCCCGAGACCCTCGCGCACGCGCTCGAGGAGTTCGTGGCGTTGTCCGTCGAGCGCCGCGCCGAGCTCGGGCGGGAGCTCCGGCAGATCGTCGTCGCGCAGCACAGTCTGAAGCGGCTGATGGACCGCATCGTCGAGGAGATCCGGACGGTCCGCGCGGCGAGGGAGAGGCGATGAGCATCAGAGCGGTGCGACGGCTCAGCTACCTCGCGGTCGCGCGGGTGCCGGGCACGCGCGCCCACAGCATCCAGATCGCCAAGACGTGCGAGGCGCTTGCGCGGCGGCTCGACGAGGTCGAGCTCGTTCTTCCGCGTTTCATCGGGGGGTCCGGCGATTCGCCGGTGCCGCAGGGCGTGCGGCTCGTCCGTGTTGTTGCGCCCGACTTCCTGCCGCTGGCCCGCTGGGTGGCGCAGTGGCTCATGCGTCTGCTGTTCGACGTGCAGAGCGCCGCGTTCGCGCTCGTCGCGCTCATGCGCGCGGTTTTCCGTCATCGGTTCGACGTGTATTACACGCGCAGCCCGTTCGTCGCGCTCGCGTTCGCGCTCGCGTTCGGGCGGCGCACCGTGCTCGAGCTGCACGTGCCACCGCGCAGCGCAGCGCGCGTCGGCCTTCTGCGGCTGGGGTGGCGCCTCGGGTCCCGCCTCGTGACGATCTCGAACGCGCTGCGCGACGATGTGGCCCGCGTGCTCCGCGTGCCCGTCGACGAGATCGGTATAGCGCACGACGGTTTCGACCCCTCGCTGTTCGAGACAGCTCCCGACCGGGTCGCCGTGCGTCGGCGTTATGGGCTGGCCGAGAGCGCGTGTGTGTTCTGCTACGTGGGGAGCGCCGCGACGCTCGGCGCGGGCAAGGGCGTGCAGCTCCTCGTCGAGACGTTTTGCGCCGGCCGGCTCGACAACGCGGCCCTCGTCCTGCTCGGCGTGACGGAGGGCGCGACGCCGAGTCGCGCACCGGGCGTGCAGTACCGGGCGCGCGTGCCGCCGGGCGAGGTCGCCGCGCTGCTGCGCGCATGCGATGCCGCGCTCATGTCGTTCCCGGACGATGCCGTGTATGCGCGCGCGATGTCGCCGCTCAAGCTGTTCGAGTACATGGCCGCCGCGCTGCCGATCATCGCACCCGACCTGCCGAACCTGCGCGAGGTGCTCGACGAGTCCTGCGCCCTCTTCGTGCCGCCGGGCGACAAGGTTGCTCTCTCCGATGCGATGCGCCGGCTCGGCGCTCAGCCCGATCTGCGTGCCCGGCTCGGCCAACGCGCCGCCGAACGCGCGGGCGCCTACACGTGGGATGCGAGGGCGGAGCGACTGGTCGCGTTCCTGTCAGCGCGTGGCCGATGAGCCGACAAGGTGCTCGAACACGCCGAGGTAGTCGCTCGCACACCGCGCGGTCGTGAAGCGTCTCTCGACCAGTTCGCGCCCCGCCGCACCGACCCGCACGGCGAGCGCGGCGTCCTCGAGAAGGACGCCGATTCGCCCGGCCAGTTGCTCGACGTCGAGCGCGTCCACAACGAAGCCCGTGCGCCCCTCCTCGATGATCTCACGCGTGCCGGCGAACCGCGAGACAACCACCGGCCTGCCGGCCGCCATCGCCTCGAGCGTCACGGTCGGGAACGCATCGAGATAGACGGACGGCACGACGACCACGTCGGCCAGACCGTACGCGGCCGCCAGCTCGGCGCCGGCCAGGTGCTCGGTCCCGACGAGCCGCGGCGCCCCCCTGGGCAAGGCCGGCCGCGGGGTGCCAACGGCAAGCAGCACGACGTCGGGGTGCTCGAGGCGCACGTGCTCGATCGCGTCGCGAATCTGCACGTGTCCCTTCGAGCCTGTCAGCCGGCCGAACGTCGCGACAACTCGACGACCAACCAGGCCCAGACGCTGGCGCAGCGTCTCGATCGCGTCGGACGTGCTTGGGAACTCGTCGAGCCGGACGCCGTTGTGGATCACGTCGTGGCACGGGACGCGGTTCGCACGGAGCGCGCGCCGGAGCAGGCGGCTCACGGCGATCACGCGCGCGCCGCTGCGCTCGAAGAGGCACCGGATGCGGCGGCGCCGTCCCGGCACGTATCGCAACCGGTAGCGCCGCAGCAGGTCCCATTCGGTCACGACGAGGGCGTCGTCGTTCGTCTCCCAGGCCGGCCGATCGGCGATCTCGACGAGCTTGCCCTGGTGGAAGCTCATGCAGTCGTGCAGCGTGAGCACAGTCGGCACGCGCGCGCGGGCCAGCACGTCGAGTGCGGCGAATGAGAACGTCTCGTGGAGGTTGTGCGCGTGCGCGACGTCGGGACGCTCGTCTGCAACAACACGCGCGAGCTGGCGCAGCGCGCGGCGGTTGCGCACACTGCGCCATCCACGGAGCCGGGCACTGACGGGCGCATTGACCCAGTGCGCCCGGAGC
>Ga0307430_1001433_pt1 | contig 17591 bp, 15 predicted proteins | sample SalMarWE160130MG_FD_202159 | JGI IMG/M metagenome (GOLD analysis project Ga0307430, IMG submission 202159) | Salt marsh sediment microbial communities from the Plum Island Ecosystem LTER, Massachusetts, United States - WE1603-130 | ecosystem: Environmental > Aquatic > Marine > Intertidal zone >... | reverse complement strand
CTTCATGGATGAGAAGGACAAAGTTAAGAAAGCCATAATCCAAGTCAAAGCGGGGGGAGTTACGGTTAGTCAAATAAGAGACTTGATAGGTGTTATTCAAAGAGAACAGGCTGAGATGGGTGTCTTTCTGTGTTTAGAGTCTGCTACTAAACCAATGCAGACAGAAGCGGATTCTCAAGGCTTTTACCACTCACCTTTAGGCAAGGACTACCCAAAGATACAGATATTCGCCATTGAACAACTTCTAAAAGGTAAAAACCCAGATATTCCACCATGGATAGCTCCAGTAGATACACCACCAACTGCAAAGAAGATTGAGGGTAAGGCTATCAAGATGCTATAGCTAGGTCACCGATGTATCATAGCCGATTGAGGTTTCAGCGGTCAGTCATGTTTGAGGAGGGTTAGTTGAAAATGAAGGTGAAGAAATGGTTTAAGGATAATTGGGTATCTTTTCCTATCATCATAGCTCTGATTTTACTTGCCATAGCCTTGTTCATAAACCCTGCAGGTTTTCAAAACCTGGCTTGGTATGGACTTGTTGCTCTTACAGCCATATATGCTTACGCAACAATGAGGCTTGTGAGGGAAAACAAACGAACCATAGAGGAAATGAAACAGTCTCGATTGGATGCAGTCAAGCCCAGCCTTTCGTTACAGGTAGTGTCCCGACCTCCTCCTAATTTTGATATCTTGTACCTTACCAATTCAGGCGGTGTTGCCAAGGATGTGAAAGTAGACATCCAGGTAACCACTCCTGAATCAAAAAAGTTGGCGTTTGTTCCTGCGATAGATAGAGACCATAAGGTGTACCTGCTAGAAAGTAATGAAGCTCAACGCCAAGGTGGTATCGTAAAGGTTGATGTGCATTTTAGGGATGGATACCACCAGAGTTTCACTGAGTCCCTCTCAATAGACTTTTCTGATTTGGAGCGAGAGGGTAGAGAAGTCTGGTCGCAAAAACCATAAACTGTCTGAAGTTAGAAGAGCTATAGACGAAATAGCACGCTATACTGACCATATTGCAAAGGAGCTGAGGAGATAGTACGCTTGAGTTCGGCTGAATTGAACCCTTACTGGATTTTTTTACGAGCCAATCATGTCATTGCTAGTCGTAGGTAGCACCAAAGCCCCCAGGGTACACCCCCTTGTCTAGTGAACACTTAGCTATGGCTTCAAGTTAACGAATATGATTACTAATCATATTTTAAAGCTAACTGGTTAACTTTTGGTAACCTCTTTGTAAAGCTCTAGGCAATCGTCAAAGGTAATGCTGCGAGTGTATCTGGTCACCATGTCCAGACTAGACCACCTTCCCAAGTTCATTATTGATAGTGTTGATAGACCTCTCTTATGAAGATGACAGGCAAAGCCTCTCCTGAAGCTATGGGCATTACAGGGGAAGCCTACCTTCTGGGATAACCTTGTGAGCATATCCTGGATGCCTCTTGGCTTCATGCCAAACAGGGTATCATAACCACTAGTGATTAAGTGCTCTTGTAAGAGTGTAGCAGTTCTGGCAGTAAAGGCAGCCTTAGCTTCTCGGTTACCTTTGACCACTACCCTGATAGTATTGTTGCTCCAATCTATATCACTAGGCTTGATAGCACATAGCTCACTGAGCCTGAGACCACTATCAAAGAGAAGGCTTACAATACACTTGTCTCGTTGGCTCTCAGCAGCTTTGAGGAGTATGTCCAGTTGTTCCTCTGTAACACTTGGTAACATCTTCTTAGCTATACTTGGACTGTCCACTAACTTGATAGGATTGTCTTTGAGGTAACCTTGCCTATGTAGCCAATTACACAATGCTCTAATAGCTCTGTAGTAGCTATACTTACCATTGCCACAATTCAGGCTATGTAGGAATTCATTGATGCCATCTGGAGTCAGAGAATAACCGACAAACCTTCGCAGACAAGTATGGTAAAATGCAATCGTGTGTTTAGAGATGCCTTCTCTTCTACTAGATAGGAATGATGATAGAAGCTCAGAAGTTAACCTTTTTGGAGTTAACCAGTGGTTAACTTTTTCAGTGGTATCATCTGTAGCTAACTCAGCTTCACGGGGAAGTGTCGGAATTGGCAGACGAGCATGACTTAGGATCATGTGCTGAAAGGCGTGGGGGTTCGAGTCCCCCCTTCCCCACCATTCGATTTTAGTTCAGCTTCGTTCGTCGGCACTTGAATTACCTTATCCTCTGAAGTGTATCCTCTTCTTCGTTTGCGTTCCTGTCTCGACAGGGAATATAATCTTGTGGAAGAATCTGCAAAGCTCTGACATAGTTACCGACAACGGCAGCAGGTAATCACAACAAGTCAAGCCATCACTTGACATGAATATACAGGAGGTCAACACGATGAATGGACTGAATCTGCAAGAAGTGGACAAATTGGAAGTTACGGTGTTGGTAGACAATTACACAGACGTGTTCTTGCTTCAGGGCACAGACATGGTCAAACGACCAATGACACCTCCACCGAATTTTCCGCTGGCAGAACATGGATTCTCATGCATCCTCAAAGTTTACAGAGGAGACGAAGAACATGTGGCACTACTAGATGCGGGCGTGTCGTCAACTTGTTTTTTTCATAATGCACGCGTTTTGAATACGGACTTGAGCAAAGTTGAGGCGGTGGTTCTTAGTCACGGTCATCCCGACCATTTTGGAGCTCTAGTAGAGTTTCTAAACAAGGCTGCAAAGGGTATACCAGTTGTCCTTCATCCAGACGCTTTTCTTCAGCGGGGTCTAAATAACCCCATTACCGGACGGCGGGTAGAATTCTACCGCTTAGATGAAGTGGCCTTAAAAGAAACAGGAGCCGTGATTCATAAAGGTAAAGAGGCTTCTACTTTGTTCTCAAACCTCATCCTGATTTCAGGAGAAGTACAGCGGTTAACGGATTTTGAGAAAGGCTTTCCCTGGGCCGAAGCGAAAATTGATGGCAAATGGGTTGTGGACCCCTTTCATGATGACCAGGGGATAGCAATTAAGGTGAAAGGCAAAGGACTGGTGGTTATCAGCGGATGTTCCCATGCTGGCATCATTAATACGGTCAAGCATCTCCAGTCGGTTGCGCAAACGAGCAAGGTTCACGCAGTTCTGGGCGGGTTTCACCTCACGGGGCCGATTTTTGAGCCAATCATTGGTCCGACGATTGAGGAGATGAAGAAGATAGGCCCAGATTTTGTCATGCCTATGCACTGCACCGGCTGGCAGGCCATCAATCAGTTCGCCCGGGAGATGCCTCAGCAGTTCGTCCTCACAACCGTGGGAACAACATACGTTTTTCAATAATCATAATAGCAATCCAAACGTAATTGCGTTGGTGATTGGCATCCCGTTTTGCTTAACCCACTGCTTGGGTGCTTTCTGGTAACTGACCAGCAACTACTGCAGCGCCGAAACCAGACTCTTCTTTTCAAATAGAAGGTTGGTACTAAGCTGTTCCTCAAGGCGAAGAATCTCGTAACGCTCAGGACAAGTTCTGGGTCATTGGGTGACTGCTGAACGCCTCATATTTTACCAAAACGGCGCTGGCGGCGTTTGTATTCAGAAAGTGCTTCCTCAACGTCTTTATGACCAAAATCAGGCCATAAAACAGAGGTGAAGTAGAGTTCACTATAGGCAGCCTGCCAGAGTAGAAAGTTGCTTATGCGTCTCTCACCGGCAGTGCGTATAACCAAATCAGGGTCGGGAATGTCCTTGCTATATAGATACCGGGCAAAAACAGATTCATCTATATTATCACCAGGAATACCAGCACTGGCAATACGTCTGGCTGCCTGGACAATTTCATCGCGGCCACCATAATCGAAGGCGAGGCAAAGTGTAAGCCCGGTATTATTTTTAGTGAGTTCGGCTGCTGCTTGCACCTTTTCCCTCAGTTTATGGGATAGCCTGTCCAGCCTGCCCAGATGTACCAGTCGGATATTTTCTTGGTGAAAAGCCTGAGTTTCCTGCTCAATCTTCTTTGCCAGAAGACTGAGTAAACCTTTAACTTCTATCCTGGGCCGGTTCCAGTTCTCTGTGGAGAACATATAGAGAGTCAGGTATTTTACTCCATAATCGGCGAAAATCTTCACAACCGGGCGAATATTATCGCCACCAGCATTGTGCCCGGCAAGCCTGGGTAAATGTCGTTTCTTTGCCCAGCGGCCATTGCCATCCATGATAATGGCGACATGCTGAGGAGGATAATTTGCCTGAATCATGAACTGGCCTCACGGGAAAGAAGATTCCTGATTTTCAGCAAGGGATATGTAGAGCTATGTCTCAGGATAGATAAAATTAAACTGCTGTGCCAATCGAAGGAAAAACTGTTTGAATTGAGCAAAGCCTCAGCCGTGCCACCAGAATCCAATATGTTGAATATTCCCTCGATTTGGTGGTCGCTTAGCTTGGCATAAGCCCGTCTAGCCCAGTAGCCACGGGAGAGTTCCTTACCTATTTTTGACTTCCACTGCTTTTGATAGCGCGAAAGCTGGCCGGCGGTTAAATTATCACTGCCGAGAGCCTCGTCAAGTACCCCGGCTGCTATCTTAGCACCAATATGCCCGAAGTATATCCCTCCGCCGGTAGTCGGCTTTACCTGGCCGGCAGCATCCCCGATAACCAGTACCCTGTCTCCATAGCTGCGGGTTAAAGTCCCTACGGGGATAGCCTTTTGCTCGATTTCCACCTCCCGACTCGTTATTCTACCCTGGGAAAGCAGATTGTGGAGAAATTTTTGTAGATGTAGCTTAGCCTGGTATGTTGCTAAAAGGCCAACATATGCTTCATTTGTTGAAGTAGGCACAAGCCAAGCAAACGCACCAGGTGCTATTTCCTGACTAAAGTATACTTCGAGTTCGTCAACGTTTTCCGCTTCAATTTCGGCCTGAGCACCAACGAGGAAACTCTTGATTTTACCCAAACCCAGTTTCTGGGGCAGCTTGGGCCTGAATCCGTTAGCCAGAACCACAGCTCTAGCACTGAATATCTCCCTGGCGCCGGAGCATAAAGTTACAGTTTGTATACTATCCTTCCCGGGAATAATGTCAATAACCGGGGAGGAGAAGAAATATTGTGCTCCCCGGGACTGGGCTTTGGAGGCTATTGCTTTATCGAGTAAAAGCCGATTAATAACGTAAGCCTGAACATTTTCAGTTTGTACTCTTAAGTATCTTCCTGAAGGGGAGAAAAACTTGGCTGAGTTTACCTTGGTTAATATCCCATCTGTGGCGAGGTCCAAAGACTGGAAACATTCGGTACTGATTATTCCTGTGCAACAGGCATTAAGTCCTGGCGCACTTTTTTCTTCAAAAACAGCGACAGCGTGACCTAACGAAGCTAGTTCATGAGCGATGTAGCTTCCGGCTGGCCCCGCCCCTACTATGATGACATCGTAAAATTGACCCGACAATTCCCTGTAACCCTTTTGGATTTCTACTAAATTATATAACATATCGTTCAGACATACCTACTTGTTGATTTGATGTGTACTTTGCCGTGTACTGGAGTACTGCCCATTAATGACAGCGGTGTCGAAAGTTTTTTCGCTGTGGGTTTAAACGGACAATATGTTTCGTTATATCGGGATTATTGTGGAGCCTGTGAAACTGATCTAAGCTATCTAGTATAAGTAAGGTGAACTACCATAATCATATGGTCTTTACTTTCCTCTTGCCCTGACCTTTGGCTTCGGAAGTGGATGGCGAAATGTACCTGATCAACTGTTCCAATAAATTGGCATGGCACTCGGCCTCATTTTTCATAATTGCCTCTATGTCCACTCCGGGATTGATATACTCAAGTGCCTGGTGTTTCACCGTCTCGAGCAGATTAACGAGGGTATGCCTGCTCTCATGTGGTAGTGGCGACGGGAATTCCTGTATAAACTTCCAGGCTGCCTGGGTTGCCGGCTTAAGGGCACTCTCTCCCTTGCTGGTGATGAACACATTTACTACTCTACGGTCACTCCTATCCCTTACTCTTCTGACCAGACCAGCTTTGACCATACGGTCGACTATCATACTGACGCTGTTGGGGCTACGTGCTAACCACCGGGCTATAACAGTTGGCCTTGCAGGCTCACCGAGGTATTTAATAGTCACCAGCACTGAAAACTGCTCCGTAGTAAGATTGTATTCACCGAGTACTCGATCCTCACCTGTCTTAAGCAGGTCGGAGACTCGGTGAAGCAGTAACCACAATCTCAAAAGTAGTTTTTCAGACTCGTAATTTACCGTCATATTTAGACTCCCTTGATTATTTCACAGGACCTTTACTCGTTTGGAAAATGAGCTATTGTAACAGCTTCTAAGATTTACAACAAATCAACGTGACTCAATAATAACTTTCTCCAATGCGCGCAGTCTCCCATTGCCACTCGTGTTACCAACAAGGACATTGTGCCACAATGAGAGCGACTGGAATGTGCTCCATTCAAGGCAAGCAAGCCAGGGGTAAATTTCCCCTCAAAAAAATTGACACAGCCGTGTCGAATAGGTGCTTGTCGCTTCAGAGTTCTTCACTCCGTTGGGGTAGCCTAAAGAGGTGGTGGCGGGAGTTTACCTCGCTCCCGCCGCCTATATGCAGAAAGGAGGTAAATAGTGAGAAAAACTGGTGATTGCTCCCTTGTATTCCGCCTGTAGGGGATACATAGCTACGTGGTGACGGGAGTTTAGCCCACTCCCGCCGCCTATATGAAAAGAAGAGAGGTAGGTGATGAGAAAACTAGTTAATTGCTTTCTTGTGGTCCACATTATTACAAATACTGACTATAACAATGCCACCTGAGTCGGCTCATTTGCTTGGCACACTCAAAAGCGGAATACTATATGTGAGGATAGTTAATAAAAGTTAATATAAGTTAACAGGAGGATAACATTTTTTCAGAAGGATGTCAAGACCTAAATTATCTGAAATCTTACTGAAGGAAGAGTTGTTAAATCATAAAAAATCTAACCCAAAAACTATTATGATTTGGCCTGAATAAAACTTCAGAAGGAAGTAAAGCCAGGCTATGCAGAAGATGGATACGCATTCGAGGTGATATAATTGAAGGTAGGTTTGCATCGCTTCGCTTGTTGGGGGGTATTTGCTGTTGAAACAAGGCTACGATGTAATTGTTGTTGGTGCTGGTCCGGCTGGGGCAACACTGGCTTACGAGCTGGCAAAGAGAGGGGTCGGGGTATTAGTTTTAGAAAAAGAAAAACTGCCCCGCTATAAGTGTTGTGCTGGCGGAGTCACCAGCAAAGCGGCAAAACTTCTGGATTTCGATATCTCCGAGGTTACAGAAGACGTAATTTATGAACTTAGCTTTACTTTTAAGCTGGGAAGACCTTATCTGGGCCAACATAGTCAACCACTGATATATACAGTGATGCGTGATGTATTTGACTATTTTCTGGTAAAGAAGGCACTGCAACTGGGAGCTGTGCTCATTGATGGCCAGAAGGTAACGCAAATACAGGTGAGCGCTGATTGGCTTGAGATTTCCACTACTGACAACATTTTCCGCTCCCGACTCGTGGTTGGGGCTGATGGGGCTTATAGCGCAGTGGCAAGAGAGCTGGGCATGGGAAGGAGCATCGAATATCTCGTGGGTATAGAGTCGGAAATTATTGTACCCGAGGAAGAGCTGGTAAAATGGAAATCGCGGGTTTATATAGACCTGTGGTGTATTCCCGGGGGTTATGCCTGGGTATTTCCCAAGCGTAACCATCTCTCTATTGGGGCTGGATGTCTTGTCTCAAAGGCAAGAAGTTTGAACCGCCGCCATCAGAAGTTTCTAAACTCACTTAGTATGGGTAATTACACCATTGCCAGGTCAAGTAGCCACTTGATACCAACGTGTACAGAAGGGAGGCTTGTTTGGAAAGATAAAGCCTTGCTTCTGGGGGATGCGGCTGGGCTTACTGACCCATTAACTGGTGAGGGCATTTATAACGCCATCCAGAGTGCCCAACTTGCCGCACCAGTGATTGAGAACTCTTTAGTGGGGAGCAAAGTCGGGTTGCAGGATTACCAAGAGATTGTAGAGAGGAAGATAATGTCTGAACTGAGAATAGCGCGTAAGCTGTCAAAAAATTTTGTCCGCTTCCCTCGTTTGGCGTTTGGAATGTTCAACCAGAGTGAGGGGGTATGGAGGGCTATATCCGGATTGACGCTTGGCGAGATAGACTATGCTGCTGTTAAGGGAAAGGTAGGCGGATTCAAGGGCATATTTAATCGCCTGTTGCGACTTTAGCACAGCAACCTTAGCGGCCGGAGCATGCATACGAGTATAATTTGTTATAATTTAAAGTAGGAGAGTGAGGTGTCTAAGATACTGGACAGAATAAACAAACCCGGCGATGTTAAGGGATTGAACCAAGATGAACTGGGTGAACTTTGTTCCGAACTCAGGGAGTTATTGGTAAGCAGGGTTAGTGAAAATGGAGGGCATCTGGCATCTAATCTGGGAACAGTGGAGCTTGCCGTTGCCTTGCACCTGGTGTTTGATAGCCCGAAAGACAAGATAATCTGGGACGTGGGGCACCAAAGTTACGTTCATAAGCTATTAACAGGAAGAAGGGAGCAATTTCCCTCCCTTCGCCAATACCAGGGGCTCTCGGGTTTTCCTGATAGAGATGAAAGTCCTCACGATGCTTTCACTACGGGACATGGTGGCACCTCCATTTCAGCGGCTTTGGGTATGGCTCTAACTCGCGACCTTACTCGCGGGGATCACCATGTAGTAGCTGTCATTGGCGATGGCTGCCTTACCTGTGGTATGACTTATGAAGCGCTGAATCACGCCGGACATTTGGGCACAAGGCTTATCATGGTGCTCAATGATAATGGTATGTCCATTTCGCCTACTGTAGGAGCGATAGCCAGGCGGCTAAATGTAGTGCGAACAACCCGTGGCTATATACAGACTAAGAGGCAGACGAATCGGTTTCTTAATCTGGTGCCGGGAGGGAAGAGGCTGCAGTGGGCATTGCGCCGTCTTCGGGACGGAGTAAAAGCGGTGGTCATGCCCACCATGATGTGGGAACAACTTGGCTTTACTTACCTGGGACCGATAGATGGTCATAACATTGCTGAACTGGAAGCAGCTCTGACTCAAGCCAGGGATTACTACAAACCAGTAATTGTCCATATCTTGACTACCAAGGGCAAGGGTTACAAACCAGCAGAGAATAATCCCACTCACTTTCACGGGCTATCTCCTAAGAGCGAGGGTTCGGGCACAATACCTACTTACAGTCAGATATTTGCTCAAACAGCCGGGGGTTTGCTCAAGGACAATCCCAAGGTGGTAGTGATAAGCGCTGCCATGGTCGAAGGCAATAAGCTATCTTCTCTGGTTAAGGAGTTTCCTCAACGCATCTACGATGTGGGGATTTCTGAGCAGCATGCTGTTACCTTAGCCGCCGGTCTAGCTACCCAGGGCTTTATACCTATTGTAGCCATATATTCCACTTTCTTGCAGCGTGCCTTTGACCAAGTATTGCACGATGTTTGTCTCCCTGATCTGCCCGTCATCTTTGCCCTCGACCGCAGCGGCATTGTCGGAGAGGATGGCAAAACACATCAGGGGATTTTTGATTTATCCTACCTTAGTTTGATGCCCAATATGATTGTCTGCGCACCTAAGGATGGAAATGAACTTCAAGACCTGCTCTATACTGCCCTCAATACAGAGCATCCTATGGCAATTCGTTATCCTCGGGGTCATGGAACAGATGTTCCCTTGGCCACTGAACCTCATCAACTTCCTATAGGCAAAGCTGAGATAATGAGGCGAGGTGAAGATATAGTCATAGTAGGCATCGGCTCTACTGTCATGCCTTCTCTGGCAGCCGCGGAACATTTAGCTCTGGAGGGTATTGGTGCCATGGTAATTAATGCACGGTTCGCTAAGCCCCTGGATACAGAGCTTATTTTAGATGTAGCCAACCACACCAAAAAGATGGTCGTAGTAGAGGAGAATGTTCTTAGCGGCGGTTTTGGTGCTGTGGTGCTGGAGCTGCTGGAAAGAGCTGAAGCCTCAGATGTTAAGGTGAAGCGATTAGGCATTCCTGACGAATTCGTAACCCATGGAAAGCAAGATTTTCTTCGCTCTGTCTATCATCTGGATGCCCCGGGAATAGCCAGGGAATGCGTCGATTTTCTGGCTCAAGTCCAAGCCAAGGTGTAGGAAAAGTTCCCCATCACTACCCTTTAATCAGAGTTGGCTTCTATATGACCATTCAATCCGGTGGGGAGTCCTTATTATCCTGAGCCATCCGCTTGAGTTCATAGAGTTTGGTGATTGCTTCCAGAGGGGACATGGAATCGATGTCAAGCTGGCTAATTTCATCAGTTAATAGGGAGTCTTTCTGGAAAAGAGGAATCTGGAGCGATGCTTTCTGTCGAGGGACTTTCCCTTTTTTAGCAGCGTGGCTTTCCAGTTCAGCTAAGACTTCCTGAGCTCGAACAATTACCGATTTAGGCAGGCCAGCCAGCTGCGCCACGTGGATACCATAGCTCCTGTCGGTGCCTCCGGAGACAATTTTGTGTAGAAAGATAACTTTATCTCCTTCCTCCGCCACCGACACGTTAAAATTTTTCACTCTGGGCAGGATATCAGCCAGGTCTATCAACTCATGATAGTGAGTAGCAAAAAGAGTCTTCGTGCCAAGCTCAGGGTGGTTATGGATGAACTCGACTACCGCCCAGGCGATGGAAAGCCCGTCATAGGTGGAAGTGCCCCGCCCAATTTCATCAAGTATGACAAAGGAGCGAGGGGTAGCATTATTCAGGATATTTGCCGCCTCAGTCATCTCCACCATGAAAGTAGATTGGCCGGCGGCTAAGTCCTCCTGGGCACCAATGCGTGTAAAGATGCGGTCAACAATTCCAATATCCGCTGAATCGGCAGGGACAAAGCTTCCTGTCTGGGCTAAAAGGATAATTAAAGCTACCTGCCTGAGATAGGTGGACTTTCCTGACATATTGGGCCCAGTAAGTATGATGAGTTGATTATCCTTATTACATAAATAAGCGTCGTTAGGGACGAAATTATCGCCGCCTATGCTCTGTTCCACAATAGGGTGGCGCCCTCCCTTAATATCTATGATGTCTTCACGGGTCAGTGTTGGCCGGACATAACCATGACGCACTGCCACCTCAGCGAGGCTGGAGAGGGCATCAATTTGAGCTATGGCTATAGCGGTGGTTAAAATTTGTCCCCCAACAGCGCTTATTTGCTGGCAAAGCTGCCGGAAGATGGCGGCTTCCATGTCAGCGATCTTCTCCTGAGCATTGAGAATCAGCGATTCATACTCCTTAAGTTCAGGAGTAAAGAACCTTTCCGCTTCCGCTAATGTCTGTTTACGAATATAGTCTGTAGGAACTAAGCTGAGATTGGTCCGAGATATCTCAATATAGTAGCCAAATACCCGGTTGTAGCCTACTTTTAGGGATTTGATCCCCGTACGCTGTCTTTCCCTTCGTTCCAGACCAGCCAGATATTGCTTGGCTTGCCGGGAATTAGAGCGAATTTCATCCAGCTCCGGGGAGAAGCCCTCCTTTATCACACCACCTTGCTCCAAATCTCCCGGTTCATCAGCAATAGCCCTGGCAATTAAGTCCACGATGTCCGGGCAAGGCTTAAGTTCGGCGCTTAGCCAATTTATGGCGTTCCCATCTGCCATCGCCGCTTTCAAGTCTGGCACCTTTTCCAAACTAGAGCGCAGTGTTAGCAACTCTCGGGGCATCACTCTGCCACTACTCACCCGGTTAACCAGCCTCTCCAGGTCAGCGATATCCGACAAGAGAGAAATAATCTTTTGTCGGGCCATACCATCTTGGTTAAACCAGGCAACCGCTTCTTGCCGCTGATTCAATATGGTGAGGTCCAGAAGGGGATGCCCCAGCCAATTCTTGAGCAGCCTGCCACCCATGGCTGTCTTGCTCAGGTCAATGATGGAGAGGAGAGAGTGTCCAGTTTCTCCCCACCTGCCGCCCTGAAAGAGCTCCAAATTGCGGATGGTCTGGCCATCGAGGGTCATAAAGGAATCTGTAGAGTAGGTGGCAAGCTTGTTTAGCTGGGGTAAAGTTTCCTTTTGTGTTTCCTTGACATAATGTATAAGTGCGCCTGCGGCTCTTATAGCCAAAGGCAGTTGAGTGCAGCCATAGCCTTCTAGAGTAGCTACGTTGAAATGTTCAAGCAAAGCTTCCTGGGCAATCTCCATGTCAAACCAGTAGTCATCGAGTCGGCTTATGGTGAACAGCAATTGAGCATAATGGTCGGCATCTTCGGGAATAAGAACTTCGCTGGGCTGAAGTCGCTCCAATTCAGGCATGACTCTTTCAGCAGGAAGCTGAGTGGTGGCAAACTCGCTCGTGCTTATATCAACATAGGCGATTCCCGCTTCTTCACCTTCAATAACCAAGCTGGCTAGATAGTTATTACTCTTGCTCGCAAGCAGATTGGGCTCGACCACTGTTCCCGGCGTCACCACTCGGATGACGTCCCGTTCTACCAGTCCCTTGCCCGGTGGAGTAAGCTGCTCACAAATAGCCACTTTATGCCCCCGGTTGATGAGCTTAGCCAGATAGTTATCTAAAGCGTGATGAGGTATCCCTGACATGGGCACCCTCTGCCCCTTGCCCATCTCCCGGGAGGTCAGGACAACGTCCAGCTCTCGCGAAGCGACTTTGGCATCTTCATCGAACGTCTCATAGAAGTCGCCTAAGCGGAAGAAAACGATAGCTTCGGGGTACTTCTGCTTAACCCTGAGATACTGCTTTCTAAGAGGTGTTACAGTCATCTATGTTATTTTACTAGCTCTTCCACAACATATAAAGCGGCGGAGGTAAACGCAGGAAGGAAGGCTTCAATAAAAACGGCCAGAGCAGTATAATGATAATATATATAATAAAGTAGTCAAGAGTTGGTGCTGTTACTATGGGAGTGGAAGAGAAATTTCGCATATAATGAAGGTGTATGCAATATGGAGGTTGAACAATCGGTAAAGTCACCCTAAAGGGGAAACCCGCAACCCGAATCATAGATGGGGAACGGAAGGACATAGTACTGCTAGACAATAGAACATTCGAAAAGTTTAGCCCTCATGTACTACGTCTTGGAGATATATGTTTGCCCTCTAAAGAAATAGAGGCTCTTGCTGTAGTATTTGATCTGTCTGGATTCACTAATTTTTGTAGTAAAGTTGATCCGCATCTTTCAGTTCCCGAATATCTTAGTAAATTTCTGTATTGGCTGTTTGACGAAATACGAACAGAATTCACTGCAAAGGGTTACCGCAAGTCCAAAGCACTATGGTCTGAACTACCGTTTCTAGCCAAGTTTTTGGGAGATGGCGTTTTATTCCTGTGGGATACTTCAAATATGACCGAAACTAGGATTTGCAATATTGTGGTTTCACTTCTTTGCATTTGTCGTGCATACAGAAACACGTTTCACCGAGAAATAAAAACAATAGTAGGCAGCCCGCCAAAAGTGCTTAGATGTGGTATAGCACGGGGTAGAGTATTTTCCGTAGGAAATGGTCAAGATTATGTTGGTTCCTGCATTAACATAGCATCAAGATTACAAAAATACAGCGACCTGACATTTTGCTTTTCTCAGAGGGGCTTTGATATTGAGCAAGATATGCAGGAAGTCAATAGGCGCAATTTTGTAGAAAAGCTTGTTACACTTCGAGGAATTGGAGAGGAGCTAGTGTGGGTACTTAAGAAGGAATTCAATAATCTTCCGGAGAAAGAAAGGGAATTATTTAGAAGTCCTTGATCATTTCGAAAATACTGCGCCTAACATAGCCTATCTGAGTTCGCTTTTCTATGTAGAAATCGCTTTGAGGAAGCGTACAAACTTTGTCCACTTAAATTAAAGTGAGGCAATCACATTTAGCGGTAAAATAAGTTCTTGCCATGTTAGAGGAAATTGAAATTTTCGTTGAGGAGAAATTCTGGGGGCTGGTGGATGGAGCTTGGGTTAAGAAGATAGTCCAGCAAGTCCTTAAGGCTGAAAAAGTGGAGCCTCCTTACGAAGTGAGCCTGGTTTTCATCGATTCCGAGACGGTGAAACAACTTAACCGAGACTACCGGGAGGTGGATGAGCCGACGGATGTGCTTGCCTTCCATATGCTTCCTCAGAAGGGAGTTGATGATTCCTTCGCACTACCTCCTGACGGGGTAATCAGGCTAGGAGAGGTAATCATCTCTTATCCCCAAGCGGTGAAACAAGCGAAAGAGCAAGGGCATTCACCCGAAAGAGAACTGGCATTGCTGATTATCCACGGGATACTACATCTTCTGGGCTACGACCATGAAGAACCAGAGGGAGAAAGTGAGATGAAGAAAAAGGAAAGAGAGCTCCTGGAGCGATGTTTGGCAGGGTAGTGATATAATATACGTGCAGAATGGGGTTGAGGATGCCAAACCGCTCCACTTATTCAATGAGTGGTATTCCACCGTCATTTAGTGCAGGCACAAGCGGGACTTAAGCCGGGTATTTAAAGTGCAAAACAAGCGCAGAGGAGGTAAAAGATGGCTAAATTCGTAATGCTGACGACTCTCACAGATGAAGGAAGAAAGACTATCACAGAAAAACCTGGAAGGATCAAGGAAGTCAACAAAGAAGTGGAGGCAATGGGGGCAAAGATACTGGCCCAGTACGCCGTGCTAGGACCGTATGATTTCGTAAACATTGTAGAAGCCCCCAATAACGAGGCAGTGTCCAAAGTGGCGATAGCGTTGGGTTCAAGGGGTACGCTTCAAACCATGACCTTGGCTGCTATGGACATTGACGCTTTCATTGGCGGTATCAAGAAATAAATGTGACGCTCGGTTACCCGCTTGTGCCATCAAATTTCGAAGCTGATTGGAATTTCACATTAAAGCATTACTGGTAGAAACACCAAACCGTAAAACTGCCAAGCTGCTCAGTGCTCCGGGTTGAGGGCTTAGAGGTAGTTGAGAATTATGGTTTGTGTGCTGCTGGGTAGGGAAGATGAAGTAATCGAGAGTTTGGGCTTTGCTTCTAGCTCCCGAATTCTCATTTTATCCAGGAATTTGTCCACAGGACTCAGATCGCCAGTGAATGACTCTGTCTTATAGTGCATGGGGATGACGATAGGAGGCTCTAATTGCCTTACTATTTCCACAGCTGTGTCGATAGGCATAGTAGATACCTCGCCGACGGGTAGAAATACTATATCAATATCTCCGATTTCTTCTATTAAATGTGGGTTCAGGGGATGTCCCAGATCACCTAGATGACATAAAGTTACACCATCCATTTCGACAATATAAATGGTATTCTTGCCCCGTAAGTCCCCCTTCATATTATCGTGGAAAGTGGCGACGCCTGTAATAAAAGTCCCTCCTATTTCATACTCTCCGGGGCTTTTTATTAGTTTCGGCTCATTGGCGATGCCTTCGATGTAGTTATGGCCAGGGTGGAAATGGCTCTGTGTCACTATGTCCGCAGCAGGTTCACCCAGACGGTAGCCCAAACCAGGATGATACGGGTCTGTGATGATAGTTTTTTCTTTCCCTCTAATCAGGAAGCAGGAATGCCCTAGCCAGGTAATCTCCATCGGCGTCTAAAGGATAACCCTTTTCTTTAGCTTTGTCTATAGCAATACGACTCTATTGGCTAGAAAATGCGTCAGCTTTGTGGGTGCGATTGTCTTTTTCTACAGGGATTATTAAAAGGGTCATTCCCTCTATGCCCACAACGGCAATTTCCTCCCCGGCATCTATAGTTGAATTAGATGAAGCTTGCCACAATTCACCGTTAACCCGAACATAACCTTTGGGGGAAACGGGCGTCGCTGCTCTACCTCGACTACCAATGTTCAGAGAAGTCATCGGCTTCTTAACTAACGACTTCTTGCCAAGTCGGTAATTTATATAATTATATACCCCGAGAGCAATCATCATAAGGATGAGACCCCAGAGGGGGATATTTATCGTAGCCCTTGGCAGCAGCCAGAGCACGACTGCCACTAAGGCTGCCTGTTCAAGCAAGCTTGTTGTAATGGCGAGTATTGTATATCTCCTGTATTTCATTTTGGTATTGATATAGAGGGTAATGATATGTAAAGCAATAGGAATAGTCAAACAGTAGGCAATTGACAAAAACCAACACACTCGTTAACATTCGGAGAATGAAGGTTAACGAAACGAAAGCACTAATCTTGAAAGCTCTTCGAAAGTGTGGTGGTTATCTTTCTGGCGAGATACTTTCTGAGCAGCTTGGTATCTCCAGGGTTTCTATCTGGAAACATATTCGCGGCTTAAAAAAAGATGGCTACGTAATAGAGGCCTCGCCCAGGGGGTACAGACTCGTCTCCTGTCCGGATTCACTGCTTCCTTACGAATTCCCCGATTTAGAACAAAGAATTCACCACTTTCAAGAGATTAGCTCGACCATGGATGCAGCGAGAGAGTTAGCTAGAAAGGGAGTAAGGGAAGGGACAATCGTGATTGCCGAAGTCCAGGCTCATGGCCGAGGAAGGTTAAGCAGGGAATGGCTTTCTCCAAAAGGTGGGATATACTTCACTCTCATTTTAAGGCCCAGTATAAGTCCCGCATATGCCCCGAGGATAAACTTGATGGCCTCTGTTGCCGTGGCCACTACAATTAGAAAGCTCTTTGGGTTAAACGCTGAATTAAAATGGCCCAACGACGTCTTGATCGGGGGCAGGAAGGTGTGTGGAATACTGGCGGAAATGGATGCCGAAATGGATTTTGTAAACTTTGTGAACGTCGGTATAGGTATAAACGCCAATACCTCTATTCCCCAATTTGAAAAAACGGCGACCTCTTTAAAGGATATGCTAGGAAGGGAAATCTCTAGGAAGGAATTTTTAAATGCACTGTTAGTGGAAATAAATCGACGGCAGGCTCTATTGATGGAAGCAGATTTGCTTGAGGAGTGGAAGAAACTCTCGGGGACGTTAAATAAGGATGTAAGGATATTATCCCCAGCTGAGGTAATAGTAGGGCGGGCAATTGACATTGACACCACCGGAGCATTGATAGTAAAGGAGAAGGATGGCTCTTTGAAGAAGGCAATGGCCGGCGATTGTATTCACCTGAGGGAAGAAGCGCCAAATACTGATATAGGAGCGGTCAACCCTCAGCATTCAGTATGAAGCTGATAGCTGAAAGCTACATCGTTGTGAGATGTTACAACTAACTATCATTGCCGTCTATTTTATCGCCATAATTGGCATAGGGGTGTGGAGTAGGAAAAGGGCAGGAAGTCAAAATGGCTTCTTCGTTGCCCACCGCCGGGGAACTCTGCCCCTTATCACCGGCTCACTTGTAGCCACTGCAATAGGGGGGTCAGCAACCGTAGGGATGGCTGGCCTGGGGTTTAAGCAAGGTTTGACTGGCGCCTGGTGGCTTCTTGTTGGCTCCATCGGACTCGTGCTTCTGGGGGTTTTCTTTGCCAGGAAAGTAAGAGGTGCTGCGCTTTATACTCTTCCAGAGCTGGTAGAAAGGCAGTATGACCGCCGTATGAGTTTGGCGGCTTCTATTCTTATTGTTATCGCCTGGGTGGGGGTGGTGGCAGGACAAATCGTTGCTGCCGGGACAG
>Ga0307430_1001431_pt1 | contig 17597 bp, 21 predicted proteins | sample SalMarWE160130MG_FD_202159 | JGI IMG/M metagenome (GOLD analysis project Ga0307430, IMG submission 202159) | Salt marsh sediment microbial communities from the Plum Island Ecosystem LTER, Massachusetts, United States - WE1603-130 | ecosystem: Environmental > Aquatic > Marine > Intertidal zone >... | reverse complement strand
TCCTGTATGGCTATGACAACACCACGGGCTACTTCCGTGTCTCCCCAGAACCCCAGACGCACGGTGGAGCTGATCCTGGCGACATGGAAGTAGGGTATGGTTACTGGCTCTGGTTAACTACTAGCAGTGGTACCATCGTCCCGCCAGCCTAAGATTAATACTGGGAAGGAAAGATGAATCGAATGAAATTAACTAAATTCCTAGCCGGAGTCGTAGTGGTATTAGCTCTGTGCTTATCTATGGCGGTGCCGGCGTTTGCTGCTACGCCAGCACCTGAACCTGTTTCAGTAACGGATAACGCCGTTGGTGAAGAGGTAACCTTAGAGACCTACATCATACCGGCATTAGACTTTACGGTTGACCCCGGCAGCATAGATTTCGACACAGGTGGGCCGCACACGGTAACCATAACCAACACCGGCGCATGGGACTTGTTAGTCACCTGCCGCGTTAACGGTCTCTATGAGGACGGACCCAAGCTGGATGGCGAACCGTGGAGTTCGTTTAATGCCACTATCAAAAGGGACGGCCATCAAGAGATTGACATCACGCTGACCGTTCTTGAAAGTTACCCCGGGGTTGGTGAGAGTGGGACGATAATATTTTGGGCGGAGGAATCACGCTAACACTATATGAGAGGATTATATGTGATGCCCTTTCTTGCTAGTTAGAAGGAGAGCTGCTTAAGAGAAGGTATATTCAAAAGGGGATGAGATGGGAAAAGAAGTACCTAAAGCTCAAGCTTCTGCACCAGAGGCGAAACGGGTAGAGGTAAAAATATACACGGTCGCTCCGGTGTGTACCGGATATAGTGATGTTCCTCTTCGGCGAAGGCTTCTGGATATCCTTAACGGCGTTCACCTTGGTGAGTTGTGCGTAAGCGAGGAGTTCTTGCCTGTCAGCGAAGCCAGATTCAGTTCTTTAGACGGAAGCGAGGTTACCGTCCAAAATGCCTACTTTAACAAGGCTAATATTCTGTTTGTAAAGGAAATTGGGGGTGAGGAAACCAAGGGACTTGGCGGCGAGGTTGGGAATAAACCGTATCCCTTTGTGGAAAAGCTATCTGCACCAATAAGGCTCCTCATGCCATCCTTCATCATGACTGGCCGGATGTACTATGCCAAAACCCAGCACCTACGGGATGTGCTGAAGTCAGAGACGAGGTTCCTACCGCTAACAAATGTCGACATATATCCCGCGGAGGGCGAAGGCGAGTCCGGGGTGAGCTTTGTAGCTGTGAACAAAGAACAAATCATCTCCGTGCAAGAATTGTGAGGCTTGGCATAATGGAGGTAATTGGCGACTCGCTAGTAATTGGAATGAGTGCTGCTCTTCTGTGGCACTTCTCCAATATCTGGCGTTACGGTCAGCACTTGATCCAGGAGCCAAACATAATAATCTTAAGCCTGGAGACGGCGATGTTGTTGCTTATCTTCGCCTTCGGTGTGTACAAACTTGTGGGTGACTTCAGGAGGTAAATGTGGCGGCTCTGCCAGAGGAAATTGAGGTGCTATGAAACTAAAAACAAGGGTCTTTAAGTTATCTAACGGGAAGTATGAGAACCTAAAAGGGTTAGCCCGAGCTATGGGAATATCGCTAGCGCAGGTTTACCGGGTGAGAGAGGGCAAGCGTGATATCGGCGAGAAGTTCATCATCGGGGCGGTGATGGCCTTCCCTGGAAATAAGCTCGATGACCTGTTTTATGTTGCCCAGGGGGAAGAGGGGGAAATCCGGAATGACTCTTAGAGATGAGGCAGTTAGGTTGAGGGAGAGCGGTCTAACTTATGCTGAAGTCGGGCGCAAATTGGGCATATCTAAGCAGCGGGCGTGGGGAATTATCAAGGAAAAACCGGAACAAAAACCTGCCCCCGACTCTAATGGCATGCTGACAGCGCGCGAGATAGCTCGCTTTCTCAATGTACATATTAACACGGTAAGACGGTGGAGTAATCGTGGAATGCTAAAGACATATCGTATTGGCTCCCGGGGCGATAGGAGGTTCTTGCGGGAGGACGTGGTCGCCTTTCTCAAAAAAGGAAGGAGAAATTGAGTAATCCAGCGGGAGAAGGCTAAAGGTGGCAAATGGGAACACAAAATTTAATAGAGATATACCAGGCCGACAATATTCTGAGAGGCTATATGATATTCGTGAAATCTGCCGATAAAGTAATGAAGTATGCGGACGCTCGTCTGCGTGAAACAGGTTTCTCTTTCATAAAATACATGGTGCTACATATTATAGCCGCCAATGGGGGGATGATGACTCCTTCTGAGATAGCGAATCGGACGTTCAGGAAGCGGAACGATATCACTACATTAGTACGGCGCCTGGCGCGAGATGGATTTGTTGTGACCGAGCGCAGTGATAGAGACGGAAGGTTTGTCAATGTCACACTGACGGATAAGGGGAGAGGTGTGCTGCCACAGATCATATCGGTAGTAAAGGGGATCGCTGACCAAGTGATGTTGTCAATTAATGAAGCTGATGCTGTTGTGCTAGAAAAGTTAATGGGAGTATTGGGGCAGAACGCAGACGATGGCCTGGAATATGTTAGTAGGGTTTGCCAGCCTAAGTCAGACCTCGACTCTAAAGGAAGGAGAGATTGAGTAACAACCTAGGCAGGATACTCAAGCAGCAAAGGGTCATGGTGCCGCTGACGCTACAGGAGCTGGCCCACGCTTCGGGTATCTCCCCGTCATACCTGGGCCGCATAGAGAGGGGGGAGCGCTTTCCCTCGGCCCATGTTCTACGGAAGATGGCCAGCCACCTGGGCCTTACGGAGAGTGAGCTATTTATTTTAGCTGACTACCTGTCTCCCCACCCTTCCACCGGGGCTGAGAGACGCAGTGTTGAGAAATTGGACCCTTATGTGGCCGCGGCGCTGTCACAGGAGCCGGTGGAGATACAGCGTGCTGCTGTTGCAATCCTCACCATCTTGAAGAGCATGGCTAAGAGGATATGATAATAAGGAACAAATCATCTTCATGCAAGAATTGTGAGGCTTGGCATAATGGAGGTAATTAGCAACACGCTAGTAGTTGGAATGAGTGCTGCTCTGCTGTGGCACTTCTCCAATATCTGGCGTTACGGTCAGCACTTGATCCAGGAGCCAAACATAATAATCTTAAGCCTGGAGACAGCGGTGTTGTTGCTTATCTTAGCCTTCGGTGTCTTCAGACTTGTGGTTGACTTCAGGAGGTAAATGTGGCGGGTGACCATAAGTCCATTATGTGTTGTGGATAACAGCAATCCCGATTACCACAGTATCGGCTTTAGCTCCTTCCTATCCTGAACATCTTAGTCCCACATACCGTGCAGACGCCCTGAGTTGCCGGCTTACCATTTTTCATGGTTATCGCCTTGGCATCCTTCATTTCTCTCTTGGTTCGACATTTCATACAGTATGCTTGCATGAGTCTACCCCCCTTTTGGTACGAAGCATAAGCTATTCGTTTCTACAATGTCAATATATACTCATCCAGTTAAAAGTTAACACAAGCTTGTATTGTAACCTGAGGTCAAAAAAAGGGCAATTGTGAAACACTTACTTGCTCCGTTACTTCGTTCCACAAGACATCGTTTCGTTCAATAGCGATAGGATTTCGCTGGCGGCGTAAAAGAGGCTCCTAGGTATGAGGGCAAGCAGGGAGCCTTTGATTTCACGATGACAGGCGCACCAGAATCAAAATCTGGGCGTTTTTCCGGGGTGGCCAACGGTTCTTATACCTTGGTGATTTGGGGGGTAGTGTTTAAAAGACAAAAAGGGGGCCGGGGATTTGAACCCCCGGCCCCCTACTCTAGTGGTATATACTAAGAAATAATATACTCTTAGTATATTACTATAAGTCAAACAGCGCCGGCTGCAGCGCCTTCTTTTCGGCCACGGCTGCCTCTCTATGCTCCCTCCGATCGGCGCGGTCCCGCTCCTGTCTCACTTTAACCCGCTGCCGATAAATCCAGCTCTTAAGGCGGTTAAGGTCGTCCTCCTGATTGCGGGTAAGTGATTCCACCCGGATGTCCTCGGGCATGGTTACCCCGGACTGCGGTGTCCGCTGTTTCTCGTATACCTTGCCGGCGATGTAGAGGTAGATTTGAGTCCAGTCGCTGTCTATCGGCTGGGTAAGTGAAGTCGTATAGAGATAGGCGCAGGCCTCGGCATCGGTGCCGGTCATCTCTTCCCCCTTGGTGGCCTTCACGTTCTCGATAAGGCGCTCAAGGGTAATGGCGCCTTTGAGCCATTCCGGGAGGGTATCGCCCCATCCTCCGGGAAAGACAATAATAGGGTCAGTAAAGACACCTGCGATATCGGAGATGCCTTTCTCCATGGTTTGATTATTCAATTGTTATCTCCTGTTTCTTATTTACTGCACGGGCACGTTATAAAAGAGTTCAACATGATTCTGGCTTTCGGCCTCTGCCCCCACCTCTATTCCCAGTTCCTTACTCGCTTCGTTAAGGGCAGTCTCAGCATTATCTATGTCCAGGAAAGCTTTAACGCCCGAAGGGACTCCCCGGAACACAGAGACAACCACATGAATCGGCACTTTTTCACCCCCTTTCTAGGCACAGTTACCCCCTTGCCAAACCGTTGTATTTCAACGGTTTACCCGTTAGTCCTTGAATCTGGTGATGTGCAGGCAGGCATAGTGGGACTTAAACCCGTCAATTCGCCAGTCATAGAATCCGTTGCGGAAGTCAAGAAGATAGTGCCAGTAGCCCTGGTACTCCTGCTCCCGGATGGCTACCAGGTAGTCGGTGAATATTCTGATGCAAGCGCCGCGGCTTCCCCACAGGACTATGACGCTGGGGATATAATTCTGGTCATCCCGGAATCGGCTAGGATGAAACTCAAGCTGTAGCCTGGGCAGCTTCAGGTTATCAAGCCAGAAGTGCCGGCCGCCGGCATCATACGAGCCAATCCAGATATCCTTGCCCTCGAGGTCTGCAAGGATTTCCATTAGCCGATTGCAGGCTTCACGTCGCTTTTTGCGTAGCGGGATTTGGACACAATGACGGCCTACCTGGAGCTTGGTTTTTGGCTCTGGCTCTTCCACCTTGACATCGGCCTTGCCGAAAAGGTCAGGCTGGTTTGACACGGTATTACCTCCTTTTCTCTTTGATTTTGGGCATGGGTTTTCCCTGGAAGTGATACACTTTGCATCAAAATGCATCACTTTGAGACAGTTTTAGATAAGAGACTGTGTGCTGCCGTACTTCCGGCTGGTCTGGGCTTGCTCGATGGCCTCGCTGGGGATATCTTTGCGCACCCTGTCGACGGCACACTGGATGCTGCCATCGTAGTGCTCCTGGTCACCCCAGCTATGCTCGCCGCCGGTTACCCTCTCTAGTTCACCAAGGATGGAGTTTAAATCATGTTCCATGTATTGGGGCAGGTTGGGCAAATTCTTAGCCTCCCTGGCAACATCACGGGCTTGCTCCAGTGGCTCGGCTGCCTGTTTGATGAATTCCTCAATCTTGTCGGCCGCCTCGCTCACCTTCAAGGCGCTCCATTTGATAGGCACAATATCACCTCCTTTCCCGGGCATGGGTAGCCCTGTAGATTTGAGCGTTAGCCCTGCTAGATTAGAGCTTGTTGAGTGCCATACTTCGCGGGGTTTTGCTCGTAGAGTTCCTGAGCCATTTCCCCTGCTAGTTCCTTCACTTCATCAAGTGAAGGATGGTAGTCAATAGGGAAGGGAAACTCAGAACGGTATCCTGTCTCTGATACCTTCCCCCGAAATTCAAGGTGGTTTATAAAATTCGGGGAATAGGTAATGTCAACCTTGTCACCAGTCTTGAGAATTACCACGAAGTTAATTTTATTTTCACTTGTCACAGTTTCACCTCCTTCCCAGGGCATGGGTAGCCCTGTAGATTTGAGCATTAACCCGCTCATCACCGGCCACCAGCTCCAGAGTTGGTGGCCGGGGTCAGTAGGTTAATGGTTTAGAATAGAGCCTGTTGGCCTGGCGTTACCCGACTTTTAACCTTCAACTTGCCGTTAGACTTGTTCCGTAATTGATTGAGGTACTCCTGTCGCTGGGCCTCGGTGGGAACGTGCTCGGTTTTTCCCGACTCATGCTTTATTTCCACCCGGGTAAGTCCCCGTTCAACCCAGGGGTCTACCATGCGGTTGAAATCGGCAATAACCTTCTTTTCCTCTTCCAGCTTGTAGCCGCCCTGTCCCCACATACCGCCGTAGCCATAAGGGTTGGGGTAAGGCCTAATCTCGATGGTTTCTTCGACATAGATATAGTCGGTTTCGCCATCGTCACTGACGGCATGGGTAGGGGTAATGACGATGAGGGCGTAGCTCTTTTCGGTATCGAGCTTGAAGTTAGCGCTCTCTTCTTCTTCCGGTGTCGGGATGCCAGGCAATGTTGCCTGCCCTTGCATTTTTCACCTCCTCTTTCGGACTGATTCTTCTGCTTCGGTAAACGGGAGCTGCCTTAGCCTCTCCCGATTGGCAACTCGCCACTTCCGCCAGGCAATCTGTTTCTGGCGGTAGGTTTGATGCCTATTGGGCGGGGCTACCCCTTCAAAGCTAAGCTGGTAGGTTCCTTCGCCATTTCGGCTCATACAATCCCCCCTTTCCGCCACGCACAAAAAAAGGGGCACTCGCTCCCACGTAGGGGAACGAATACCCCTGAAAAAGACAAAAAGAGGCGGAGTTACCCCCGCCTCTTTTGCGTGGCTTTCTGTTCGGTCAAGCGTTCAATTTCGGCTTAAGCTATGCGGCTACTGGCTCTTTTGCCTTGCGCTTCCGCTTCGGCTTGTCGGCTTTGGTGATTTTCTCGGCTTCGGCAACCGCTTCCTTTGCCTCGGTGTCCTCTGGCTCGGTTGCCTCGGTTGGCTCTGGCTCGGTTGCCTCAGTTGCCTCGGCTGGCTCTGGCTCGGCTTCTGGCTTCTCTGAACCTACCAGCATCGGCATGTTGACTAACTGATAACCGTCAACCTGAAAAAGGACTGGCGAATTGCCATCGGTGAGCTTAAAGTCCACCATACCGCTACAGGCTTTCAAGGCATCGGCAAAATACTTGCCGTCAAGCCTTACCTTGTTAGCTTCCCCCTCAATATCGGCTGGCATTACCGCCCGCCCCTTATCATCGGGGCTTGACAGCATCACCAAACCGTTATCAAGGGTAATGTCTATCGGGTATGACTTGCTATCGGCAAGGGCTTTGAGAGAGCTAACCGCCTTGATAGCCTCTACGGTGTCAAAGTGGACAACGGTTTTTGCCTCGTTCGGAATGAGCTTATCATAATCAGGAAAAGTGCCATCGGCACTTGTGAAGCTATACCGTATTGCCTCAGTATCAATAATCAGCTTCGTTCCGTCAAGACTCTCACCGCTTGCCTCAAAGCTCAGGTTGACCCGCCTTGCTTTCCGCAGGGCGTTGGCGATACCTGCCAGGTCGTCACGGACAATCAGGGCTTCCCCCTCGCCGTCAAAGTCTATGCTCTGGACTGCCAGCCTGAAACCGTCAGCACTTATCAGCTTTAGCTTCCCCTCACCAGCCTTGAATAGCACACACTGTAAAACAGGTCTGTTATCCTCGGTAGCGGTAAAGGGGAGCGTTCTGTTAAGTGCCTCGGCAAGCTCCACATTCCCGATGTTAGGCTTGACGGTGTTGTTGGGGCTTACCCTGACCTCGGCTAGGGTCATGGGGGTTTTATCCCCCACCCATGCCATGTCCTCAAGGTAACTGGTATTGCTACCGCAAATCACCTTGAGGCGTTTCCCGATGCCATGCGACTCGCTATCAGCATCATTGGCGGGCACAACCTTGACCACGTTAGAACCCGCAATCGCCTTAAGGTAACCGAGTAAGCCTTTACGCCCTATGGTGAAGTCCATTAGCATCAGCCTTTCAGCCAATGCCCTTGATAGAGCGTTTACCAGCATAGCCCTGTGAGCTACAAAGCCGTTACCAGTCTGCTAAAGACAATTTCACTTTGAGACTTGCTTTGGAGGTGCCCTGATGTTCAAGGCACCTCCAACATTTCCAGTTACGCTAACAATCCTATTTTCTCCTATAGCCGACCTGTGTCCGAATCAGTGTGAATCAGTGAGGTGACCATTGGTGAGAAACATGAAAACTGGCGAATCTCAGTTCACCCACCCCAGAGGGGTGTACCCGAATAGTGCGGGTGGGGTCACCCCCCTGGAGCTTATAGAGGAGGTGATGAAATGAGCGCATAGCTAACCGTCTCACGGTGGTAGATATGAACGCCAGCTATGCTGAAGAAGAACTTAATGACTGCTTAGCTGTGCAAGCAACCGGAAAATAACTAAGAAAGGAGAGAAACATGACAGACCATAATCAAGATGAAGAAAACCTGGGACAGGAAGTGGATGAACTGCTGGAAGAAGGTGTTAACCAGAAGGAAATCGAAGCAAGAGGGTACTCACCTTCTCTGGTCAGGCAGCGTATCCGTAAGAGAGTGAAGGCAGGCAAGGAGCCTTTTGCCACAACTCCGTCGAAAGACGGTGCGCTTGCGCTTCGCAAAGAAAAAGAGTCGGTACTACCCGAGTGGCTGGAAGCTGATGTTGCTGAAATATTCGATGGTAATCTGAGAGACCGGAAGATATTCATGGCCGGTATGAGTGTTCCCATGATGGGTTTAAGGATGTTTACCGAGACAATCAAGCCACTAACTGACCTTTTGTCTACCTGGCAGAAGGGACAAGCGGAAGCAGCTCGGGCCATGCAAGGGAGCGGTGTTGAGACAGCCCAACTAGCAGCTCAGCAGGTCATATCACAGGCCATGCCGCAGATTCTTGGAGCAGTGAAGGAGCAATCAGCCGGTCGCTCGGCTAATCCAATGGGCGACATGATGGTCCGTCTTATAGAACCCCAACTACAGAATTTGATGGGAACATTTATGGGTGGGTTTGGCATGCCCGGGATGGGTATGATGCCGCCACCCGGACAAGCGCCGTCTGGTCAGACTTATCGGCCACCGGCATCACCGGGGAACCAGCCTGGCTCCCAACCATCGGGACCAGCAAGTGAAGTATCAAAAGAAGATATAGAGGAGGCATTCAATGACTGAGAACTTGGAACAACAGACACAACAAATGATAGAGCAAGGTAAGCAGGCTACGGCCGGACTTGTCAGTGGCGGCGAAGTGATCATTGACGCCGATCCGGAGAAAGGGTTTTTCCGGGTCAAACTGCGCAATATCCAGCCACCCCAGGCTATCCCTCAGATAACTACGGGGTTCTGTTGGCTACTGGTAAACGGCGCCGCCATGCTCAATCTTCAAGTGAAACAACACATAGAAAAACAAGGAGGAGAGAGCAATGAATAACTTGGAAGACAGCTTCAAGGCAGGCATGAATTTACTTCCAGCTTTGGTGTTCATAGGCTTGAGTGAGATGATCAGGCCAATAGTAGCTCCTGAGGTAGAAAGGAGAATGGGAAGAAGACTAACCGATTGGGAGTGGCGTTACTACATAATTGAAAGCTACCGGAAGAGAGAGGCAGAACGCCATCAACAAATAGTCAAGCAGTGGTGCCAGCGGTTAATTGATAGGAAGATTATCCGTGACTTTGTCTGGAATGGGAGTCAGGTGTAGTGTAAACGGTTGGTCATTAGGTTAGTGCCAGATGTCCTGATAAACCTGCTTCACAAACCAAGCAGACGTTATTCAATTGAACATAAGACAAAAGAGCACTATAATGGGGGCAAATATGGAATAAAACGAAGTACTTTACCTAATAATTGGAGAAAGGTGCGATGGGCATAGGTGGCACAGATTTCGGTAACCACCCTATACCGCTCTCAGGTATCAGAGATAATTACCAGCGAGGTACTGTTGGGGATTTCCTGAAAGCAAAGATTCGGGAAGGGTCAACCCTATCAATCGTTTCTGCGTATTTTACTATTTATGCTTTTGAGGCTCTCAAGGAGAAACTGACTAATATTGAGAGCCTCAAGTTCCTTTTTGGAGAACCTCGTTTCATTAAATCACTTGACCCGGATAAGAGTGACAAGAAGTCGTTTAGAATCGAGGATGATACACTAGAACTTGCAAATCGGCTACGACAAAAGTGTATTGCTGCAGAGTGCGCTCACTGGATTCGAACCAAGGCGGAGATTAGGTCCATAAAACAATCCAATTTACTTCACGGCAAGATGTATCATATAGCGCACAATGAAGTTGAAGACGCCATAATGGGGAGTTCCAATTTTACGGTTAGAGGGCTCGGTCTTGGTACAAGCGGCAACAATATCGAACTTAATTTGGAGGTTGACAGTAATCGGGATCGCCAAGACTTAAAAGTATGGTTTGAAGCATTGTGGAACGACCTGGATTTGGTTGAGGATGTTAAACAGGAAGTTCTCCTCTACCTTGAACAGTTATATCAGAATCACACTCCAGAATTTATCTATTACAAAACACTTTTTCATCTCTTCGAACAGTACCTCGATGACCAGGCTCGAGCAGACTTGCTTAGCGTGAAAAGCCAGATAGTGGATACCGATATTTGGAACATGCTATTTGAATTTCAAAAGGATGGCGTGAAAGGAGCCATCAACAAGATTCTTAGGCATAATGGTTGCATCATTGCGGATAGCGTGGGTCTTGGTAAAACTTTCGAGGCTCTTGCCATCATGAAATATTTCGAATTGCTAAATTACAAAGTTCTGGTCTTATGCCCTAAGAAACTACGTGAAAACTGGACAGTCTACCAAGCGCAAAATAACAGCGAACTTAACCTATTTATTAATGATCGATTTTCTTATACGGTCTTATGTCACACCGATTTGAGCCGGGATGGTGGGCTGAGCGGTGATATTAATCTCGCTACAATCAACTGGGGAAACTACGATCTAGTTGTCATTGATGAATCACACAACTTTCGTAATAACATTAGGGGCAAGCGCGATGAAGATGGGAACATCATTCGCAAAAGCCGATACGAACGGCTGATGGAGGATATTATCAAATCCGGTGTCAAGACGAGGGTACTTCTAATATCGGCAACCCCTGTTAATAATGACCTCAAAGACTTGCGTAACCAGCTCTATTTTCTGACAGAAGAACATGAAGATGCCTTTAAAGAATCGCTTGGGATTGCCAGTCTACGTGACACTTTAGCTACAGCACAACGTACCTTTACAGAGTGGACCAAGCAGAATAAGACGCATCAAACCAGTGAGCTCCTGAGTAAATTGAGTTCTGCGTTTTTTAAACTACTAGATGAACTGACTATTGCTAGATCACGCAAACACATTAATAAATACTATGCTGACTCCATTGCAGAACTGGGTGGGTTCCCCGACAGGCTTAAACCTATTTCCATAGTTGCTGAAATTGACAGTAAACGTCGTTTCATGTCCTATGACAGGTTAAACGATGAAATCTCTCGATACAGACTTTCTTTATTTAATCCTTCTATGTATGTCTTGTCACAGTATCAAGCGCAATACGAACAGGCAATCGTTAAAAACTTCAGGCAAAGTGACCGTGAAAATTATCTGGTTGGAATGATGAAAGTCAACTTCCTCAAGCGTTTGGAGAGTTCAGTGCATTCTTTCGCTATTACCATGGGGCGAACAATAGAGAAAATAGAAGCTTTACAGCAACGCATTGAACGATTCCAGCAAATTCGTGCTGAAAACCCCGAACTTGATTTTGACGACCTGGGGGTTGAAGCGTTTGAGGATGAGGAACTCCGAGATGCAATGCAGGTTGGTGAGAAGTTCATATACAACTTAGCCCATCTAGACCTGGTTAAATGGCTACAGGATCTAAAAAAGGATCTTGATGGCCTTAATATCCTTCGTGTCTCTGCCATCGATGTGACTCCCGACCGGGATGCTAAGCTAGCACAGCTAAAAGATTTGGTTTCTTATAAAGTAAACAATCCTACGAAGGACAAGAATGGAAACCCCAATAAGAAAGTCCTTGTATTCACTGCTTTTGCCGATACCGCAGTCTACCTTTACAATGAATTGCATAATTGGGCTGCCGAACAATTAGCTATCAATTCTGCCTTAGTTACCGGTGGTACAGTAGAGAACAAAACCACTTTCGGAAAGAATGATTTCAACCATATTCTGACCAATTTCTCCCCTATCTCAAGGCGTCGCGCCAAAATGAGTTCCATGCCCCAGGAAGGACAAATTGATCTGCTAATCGCAACAGACTGTATTTCGGAAGGCCAGAATCTTCAAGACTGTGACTATCTGATTAACTATGACATCCACTGGAACCCGGTACGAATCATACAGCGTTTTGGGCGAATTGACAGGATTGGCAGTATCAATCCTCACGTGCAGCTGGTCAACTTTTGGCCCACGGACAATCTGAACAAATACATTAATCTGAAGAACCGTGTTGAAGCTAGAATGGCACTGGTTGACATAGCAGCGACATTAGAAGAAAACCTTCTCAAGCCGGAAGATATTGAAGCCTTAATTAAAGACGAACTCACCTATCGCGACAAGCAACTGTTACGACTGCAGGACGAAATATTAGACATGGAGGATTTCAACGAGTCCGTTGCCCTCAATGAATTTACACTTGACGACTTCCGTATAGATTTAATGAAGTACATTGAAAGTAACCGTAAGCTCCTTGAAGATGCCCCTCTAGGTCTTTATTCAGTAGTACCACCAAATCCAGAGTATCCACTCATAGCTCCCGGTGTAATTTTCTGCCTCAAACAACAAGGAGATTCTTCAGGCAGCGAAACAATCAATCCCCTTCAACCCTATTTCCTCGTGTACATTCGCGATGACAAAACAGTGCGGTTTACCTTTGCTCAACCCAAGCAAATTCTCGAAATATGGCGCATGCTCAGTGCCGGTAAAGATACTCCTTTCGAACAACTCTGTAATTTGTTCGATCAAGAGACGCATAACGGCAATGACATGAGCAAATATTCAGACTTGTTGAATCGGGCTGTAGACTCTATTGTCCGGACATTCCAGAAACGAACTATCAGTCATCTCCAATCCGGTCGTGACGCCGTTATGGTTGACCGAGGCAAGCAAGCCCAAAAAGTTGATGATTTCGAACTGGTAACCTGGTTGGTAATCAAGAATGAATAATATTGATACCAAACAAGCTGTAATTGACACTCTCCATGCGTTTACTGCGGGGAAACTGGACGAGAACGCCATCAATCTATTTAACTCAATTGGATACGCGAGTGAGAAGCGCCCTACACAGTTTTCTTGTGCTCCCTCAGATTTCATAGATGACTATAATCATGCTGGAAGATTGAATACTGACAAAGCTCTTCTTAACCGATGGCGGGCTATCCATTTCCTGTTCCAACTAACCTCAGACGAAATAAAAACCGGTTCTCAGCTTATGCTGGATTTCGGGACCCAGAAAAAAGTAGACGATACCATAATTGAATCCTATCTTTTCTTTGCCATCGAATTGTTAGGCGATTATTATACACGAACCCAGCTTGCCAGCATCACTCGCGAGGTCAATAAGTTATTCCCGATGCCAGTTATGGTGCTATTCCGTCATGGGGATACCTTAACCCTTTCTATCATTAACCGTCGCCTACACAAGCATGACAAATCTAAAGATGTGCTTGAGAAAGTTACCCTAATCAAAGATATTAACTTCGTCTCTCCTCATCGAGCTCATATTGAGATTTTATTCGACCTGTCCTTAAATGAACTCTATTCCCAGTACGGATTCACAAATTTTGTCGAATTGCACCAATCTTGGCAGAAAGCCCTAGATAGCTCCGAACTCAATAAACGGTTCTTTAAAGAAATCGCTAACTGGTATTTCTGGGCTCTGCAAAATGTTACTTTCTCCAAAGATGCTGGTAAAGATGAGGAAATTCGGAATGCCACCAGCGTCATCCGGCTTATCACCCGGCTTATTTTCATCTGGTTCATTAAGGAAAAGCAGCTCGTACCGGACGACCTCTTTGACCAGCGTAAGCTAAAACGTATCCTAAATTACTCCGACACCAATGGAAGCACCTATTACAAAGCTATCCTTCAAAATCTCTTCTTTGCCACGCTGAACCAGGAGATGAATACACCTAGCAAGCCAGACAACCGGAAATTCCGCTCCCGTAGCAAGTCCCCCGACGGGCGCGATCCACACTACAATATCACCAGCCTGTATAGATACGAGGATTATTTCCAAAACCCATCTGAGGTTCTTAAGCTTTTTTCTGAAATCCCGTTTCTCAATGGCGGCCTTTTTGAGTGCCTGGATAAACCGGACAAAGATGATGCTTCCACCGTACTTCGGATAGACGGATTTTCTGACCGGCTTGACAATGAACTAATCGTTCCTGACTATCTATTTTTCTCCGAGGAGCGTGACGTTGATTTAAATGAAGAATACGGCACGAAGAACAAGCGCTATAAAGCCCGAGGATTAATCGATACCCTTAATCATTATAAATTCACCATTGAAGAGAACACCCCTATTGAGGAAGAGGTTGCCCTTGACCCGGAGTTACTGGGCAAGGTTTTTGAGAACCTCCTGGCAAGCTATAATCCCGAGACAAAAGCGACAGCACGCAAGCAGACCGGCTCCTATTATACTCCCCGTGAGATAGTTAACTACATGGTGGACGAATCTTTGATTGCCTATCTGGACACTCGTCTTAAAGAGACAGTGCCATCGCTGGCGGATATGGAGGAATTACCTGCACTATTGAGAGAGGTCTTTGCCTATACGGAAAAAGGACACCCATTCAATGAAGAGGAAGTAACAGCGCTTATTGACGCTATATATAATGTCAAGGTAGTGGACCCAGCCTGCGGATCTGGAGCATTTCCCATGGGTGTTTTGCATAAGCTGGTATTTATCCTCGGCAAAGTTGACCCTCAGAATGAGCTATGGAAGAATAAGCAACTGGCTAAGGCAGATGAGATATCTGACATCACAATTCGTGAGAAGTTGATCGCGGATATAGAAGAGTCATTTGAACGTAATGAATTGGACTATGGCCGCAAGCTTTACCTTATCGAGAATTGTATCTATGGTGTGGATATCCAGCCTATTGCCGTTCAGATAGCAAAACTACGCTTCTTTATTTCACTCGTGGTAGACCAGAAGCTGGATGATACGCGTGAGAATCGTGGAATTCTCCCTCTACCCAACCTCGAGACCAAATTCGTAGCTGCTAATAGTCTTATTGGACTAGACCGGCCGAAGCAACTTGTATTGCGCAATCCAGCAATCGATCAGAAGGAAAAAGAACTGGAAAGTGTTCGCCAGCGCCATTTTGCTGCTCGCACTCAGCGAACGAAGAAAAAATGTAGGGAAGATGATGCCCGCTTGCGTGCTGAAATTAGCGTTCTCCTTAAGAACGATGGCTTTTCACGTATTACCACTGAGAAACTAGCCCAATGGGACCCATATGACCAGAATGCCTCTGCTGATTTCTTTGACCCTGAATGGATGTTTGCAATGCGTAAGGGCTTTGATGTCGTAATGGCCAATCCACCATATTTAAAGGAGAGAGACAATAAGGATACATTTGTGATTGTTAGCCAATCAGAATGGGGTAAGAAATATCATGAGGGCAAGATGGATTATTGGTACTACTTCTTGCATAGAGCTATCGATATAGTAAGTGATAAAGGTACCATCTGCTACATTACTTCGCGGTATTGGCTAAATAGCTATGGAGCAAAGAAATTAATAGAGAGGATCAAAAGGGAACTAGCATTCATCACAATCGTTGACATAGGTAAGCTCAAAGTGTTTGACAACGTCGTTGGACAACATATGGTCGCGGTATATGCGAAAAGCAAATGTTCCGGCAAAGTGATATTGAAGCACCTGAGTAATGATTTGTCAGATATAGCGGCAAACACAAATACCGAAAATGTCACTATTAATATTGCCAGCAATGATACCTTTATTTCGGACGATTTTGAGATTAAGTTATATAAGGATACCATTCATTTCCAGAATACGGTTCCTCTAGGATCGGTCTGTGAAATATGTCAAGGGGTGGTTGAGGCACCTGACAAGATCAGCCAAAAAATGATCAAAGCCTTAAACAGAAAGAATGTTCAACCGGGGAAAGGAGTTTTTGTACTGTCGGACCAGGAATTGAATGAGTTGAACCTTAATCATCGTGAGAAGGAGCTTATCGTACCATATTTAGATCCTATGGACGTATTTAGATTTGGAATTGTTAACAGGCAAAAGCGTTATTTGATCTACAGTGACAAAGTAGCCAAGGAAAAGATCGCTAGCCAGGTTGGTTACTCTAACATTAAAAAGCATCTTGATAGTTTGAAGAGTTTCATTACTTCTTCTAACGGGCCATATGGTTTACATCGTCCAAGGGAGAGAAGCTTCTTTGAAAATCCCAAGATATTATTCAAAAACATGTTTGAGGAGAATGAGTTCGCTTATGATGAAGCAGGTTACTTTGTTGGATTCTCATTCTCTGTTCTCACAAATAGCACCTACGACCTGAAATTTATATTAGGAATTTTAAATTCGAGATTAGCACGATATTGGTTTTATAACAATGGTAAACATAGAGGAGCGGGAGTTGATATTGGGGTCAACAAGCTACGCTCTTACCCGACACCTCAGGTTTCATCACCGAACCAGAGGCCTATTATAGAAGTTGTTGATGAAATTATTTCTGCAAAATGTGACGACATCGATGCTGACACTTCCAATCTAGAGACTAAGCTTGATTCCATGATATACGATCTTTATGGTCTTAATGAAAAAGACATTAAAGTAATCGAGGGTGCTAGTGCGAGGGGTGGGGAAAGATGAAAGAAGCAGAAATGGCTCTTTTCGCGGTGGCAAGGCTAGAGGTATATAAACGTGATACGAAAGCTCGTAAGACTTCTCGGCTGGCTATTGGAACAGGATTCTTTTATAGAATTGGCAAGGACAAGTTATTCTTAATTACAAACCGGCACATGGTATATGATGAAGAAAAGCATCATTTCCCGGATAAACTACGATTATATGTGCACTCTGACAAGGAACACCTGAGTAAGACAAAATGCATTGACCTCAAGCTCTGGGATAAAGCTGGCAAGAGACTCTGGAAACACTCTTCCCGTTACCCAGTGGCTGACGTCGTTGCTCTAGAAGTACCTCTAGAAGAAATAGCGGGATGTTTCTTCGTTGCTTTTTCAAAAGATGACATTCTTGATGATAACGTTTACCTTCCCGGCAAGGCCATCAATCTGGGATTACAAGCGCTTGTGTTAGGTTATCCGTTAGATTTCTATGACCGAATGAATCATTTTCCTATGGCACGTATGGCCGGTGTGGCGACGTGGCCATGGTTCAATTTTGATCGTAAGCCTTGCTTCCTCATTGACGCCAGATTACATCCTGGAATGAGTGGCAGTCCTGTAATATCGTCTCGAGGGACGATTCAAAAAAAGAACGAAACGGAAGGCGCGAACGCTTCTAAAACCGACCAGGAAATCTATTTACTTGGGGTATTTTCAGCCGAGTGGGTAAGTCGTGGTGGCCTGCCCCCCGAAAATAGGTCCACCTTTAATGCGAGACTCCTGTAGAATAAATACAGGAGGTAATCGTGAAAACAAGAAGGTATTCGGAGGCGCAGGTATTCCGGATTCTCGAAGAAGTTGAAT
>Ga0307430_1001428_pt1 | contig 17617 bp, 10 predicted proteins | sample SalMarWE160130MG_FD_202159 | JGI IMG/M metagenome (GOLD analysis project Ga0307430, IMG submission 202159) | Salt marsh sediment microbial communities from the Plum Island Ecosystem LTER, Massachusetts, United States - WE1603-130 | ecosystem: Environmental > Aquatic > Marine > Intertidal zone >... | reverse complement strand
CTGACAGACTTAAGATAGTAAAGGTAATCACCACCTGCAAGGTCCCAAGGTTGATCAAGCAAATGTTGATAAAGTTCAAGCAGAATATTATATTGCTCTTCATAAGCCTTCATTGCTTCATAGCTGTCGGCGATCTGAGAAAGAGCGATTACCGCTGCAGGGATATTACCAATTTTTATTGTCTTGTTTTCCAGATCCAGCATCTTTTTGTATTCATCAATTGCTTTTCTGTATTCCCCCAGTTTAAAATAACAGCGCCCGATCCTTGACAGTAATAAAGCTCGTTCCCGGGAAGATGCTGAAACTGCCAGGGCTTCCTTGTAAAGTTTGATTGACTCAGTTAAATTTCTGTTTATGAACTCCGCCTTTTCCGCATTGCTGAGACTGGCCGCTGCTTTTGAATTCATTACAGGTGTTGATACTGGCCGGTCGTTCCATCCAAGGAAAACTGAAGAAGAGATCAAGCCACCGTCAGAGCTAACCAGAAACAGATTTTTGAAAGCCGGATTATCTGATTCTATGTTTTCTATCCAGGCTTTCAGTACGGAGGAATTGTCAGTTTCATGTGACAATTCGATGATACTGTTGCTGAGGTTTGCTTCGAGCCGTGATATTTCGTTTTCCAGCTTATCACGAACTAAGTTGACTGTGCCTGTGTATTTTGTCCGGAGATTCTCAGCTTTCTCTTTTATCGATTGCAGGCTCAGGTAGCTGATGATGGCACCAGGCACTAAAATCAGGATAAAGGCAACGAAAAGGATTTTCGTTTTCGGGGTGATATGCTTAAGGAATTTAAACATACCACAATTTACTAATTTATTGAGTTCAAATCAATTAATAAATTGTAAAAAGTTGTAAAAGTATGTTGCGGAATGTTGCCATAGGTAATGACCGGGCATGTCTGGCAGAAAAATAATCGATGGATTTGTAGTCATGGAAATTTTTAACCATGGAGTAACACGGTCCCGATAGCTATCGGGATCACGGAGTTGAAACACGGAGTTCAAAAACAACGTAACTCCGTGTCAACTCCGTGCGACTCCGTGGTTATGATTTTTTATTTACCAATTTTATCAAGTCTCTCAAGCTCCTGAACCAGGTTGTCTATTACCCTGAGCTCTGATACCCTTTCGCGGATTGAGAAAGCTACCTGATTGCCATCGGGATGAATATCAAAAAGCTCCACCCTATTCTCTGAACTCCACGTCTTTTCAGGTTTTCCTCCTTCTACAGGTACGCGCCACAGGTTGGTTTTGAGACTTTGAAGTTTTTCAACAAAATAAATATATTTACCATTGGGAGACCAAAATGCTGAAGCAATATTATTAGCATCCTGGGCAGTACATATTTCTTTTTCTTTTCCTCCTTCTGCAGGTATCGTAAAGAGCCGGCTTTTCTCATCACCCGGATATTCCAATCCAAAGAGCAGGCTTTTACCGTCAGGGGAAAGATTTAGTACGTGTGGTATGAAATCATTGTGTTTGTAAAGTATTTTATCTTCACCTGTTTCCAGATCATGTTTTACAAGCCGGTCTTTAAAGAACAAATAATAAACGCTCTTTGCGTCCTGAGACCACTCTATTCCAGATAGAGGATACATATCATCATCCGGAATATTGTATTCGTAGTCGGTCAAAAGAAAAATTTTATCTGTCTGGCCTGTTTTAACATTAACCATGAAGACACCTCCTTTATAGCCTTCTGACCGGTCTTTACTAGTTTCCCATCCTACAACAAGGATTGAATTTCCATCAGGCGACCATTTGATTTCCCAGGGAGTTAGTATGTTATTTGAAGGATCTTGTTCTTTACCTGTTTTTAAATCACGGATAACTAAACGGATATCATCATCAAGGTTCATATAAGCCAGATATTGTTCATCCGGAGACCATGTCATTCCAAAATTTGAACCTTTAAGGGAACTGCCTGATCCCGTTTCTATAACACCTTTTTCCGGATTAAAAGGTGTAATATTTGTGCTGAAATTACGTCTTACAAATCCGAAGTAACATTTGCCGTTTTGGGTGAGCCCTACTGATGATACTTCACCAATATCAGCATATATCCGCTTTGGCAGTCCGGTTGGTTTGCCATCATCAAGTTTTATTGCCCAAAGATCCCAAGTTCCCCAACGGTCGCTTAAAAACAGGAACTCTTTCCTTCCTGGAACCCAGCCAAGAACCTTGTCGTTAGCAGGATGAGTAATAAGAGGGATATCAATATTCCCATTTACCGTCAATAAGTTTATATCTGTATTTTCATCACCTTCACTGGCAACATCATAAGCTATGTACTTTTCGTCTGGGGAACAGGCTATATTTGGATAGCCCCTCTTCCCCAATGTTTTCTGAACCTTAAATGTCTTATCAAGGACATTGACTGATACAATCTGATCTATTTTGGAATCTGGTAAAGACCTTATGGCTATAAGTTCATTATTGGAAAGCCATGTAATAGGATACAATTCCTCACCCTCCTTGCTGTAAATAACGCTCATCGTTGGATTATCCACATCAACCAGAATTAAATCTGTTGTATTATGTGGTTTCCACCACACAGATGCGATCAGCTTGCCGTTCTTAGATATCGCTGTACCTAGTGCAAAATAGCTTGTATCACCCAGGGAAGCCTTATCTGTCAGTTTCTTTTTTTCATCGGTAATCAGATTCTGGATAGCCACATCTCCAACACCCCAGTCTACATAAGAGCGAAACCGTCCATCATAGGAAACTGTCCCAAGATCATCCAGATAAGGACTTCTCCATATTTGTCTGATCTTTAGTCCCTCCGGTTCTTCAGCTTTTATACCAGGTTGCTCCAATTTTGCCAGCCTTTCCCGGGCTTTGGCTACAATGTCTTTCTGCTCGCCATAGTTACTGATAACCTCCTGGTATGCTTTCATTGCATCCTGCCTGCCCAGCTTTTCATAGCACATACCCATGTGGAAATATGCTTCTGCAGAGACCTTCCTGTTACCAGGATAACGCTTTATGACCGACTGGTAGGTTTTTATGGCCTCATCCAGATCACCATTAATTTCCTCCTGGTAAACAGCTTCACTTAACAGCTTCTTTGCCTGCTGTTCCTGCCCCAATGCCATGATCCCCGGCATAAGGCAACAAATAATAATTAACTCAAGTTTCGCAGTTCTTTAAAATGTTGAAAACCAAGTAGAAATTGTTAAAAAATGCAGCACGATTATTAGGTTAATATACTGTTTTTGAGTATATTAACAAGTGTTACCATACACAAACAATCATGCTGCAGAGTAAAGATATTAATAAAATTTCAGAATTAAAAAACGGTTTTTCTCCAAGGTGGCTTGAACCGGATTTTATTTTCAGTTCTTTGAAATGTTTTTCATTTTCGAGCTTGTGCAAATGTCTGAACCCATTGAAGCAAAGAGGATATAGCTTTGAGTCGATATTCTCCTGTCTGATCTGCTTGCCTTTTCTTGGTTTGCAAACAATACATTCGTTTACTGGAAGTGTGTTGGCAAAACATATCGAGGCCCGCAAGGATGCATTTTACCGTTTGAAGAATAATCGGGGAATTTGCTGGAGGATGATTCTGTGGTTGTTTGGTTTAAAGTTCATCAAGCTGGTTGATTCAAATGGAACAAAAGATCCTGGAGCATTAAGGTGTCTCGTTTTTGATGACAGCACTCTTTCCAAGACAGGCAGGTATATTGAAAAGGTCTCCAGAATATGGGATCACGTGTTGAACCGGTGTATTCTTGGGTATAAGCTATTGGCCATGGGCTACTGGGATGGGGTCTCATTTATTCCTTTGGACTTTTCCTTGCATCGTGAAAGAGGAAGGAATGCTGACAGGCCATTTGGCTTGAAGAAGAAAGAGTACAGGAAACAGTATCGGAAGAAACGAGAAAACGGGACCCATTCCTGGGACCGTGCAAAAGAAACAGACAGCACCAAAATAGAGAGTGCATTAAAGATGTTCTGGCGTGCCATATCCCAGGGTGTTAAGGTTGATTATGTGCTGATGGACAGCTGGTTTACCTGTGAGGCGTTTATCAAGGCGGTTCTTAGAGTAAAGAAACAGACCGTGCATCTGATAGGGATGTACAAAACACCAAAAACCAAGTTCAAATATCTGGATCAGAGGCTTACTCATAGCCAGATCCGTAATAAACTTGGAAAGGTAAAAAGGTGCAGAAAACTGAGGCTGCAGTACAAAGAAGCAACAGTGGATTTTAATGGGGTAACTATAAAGATGTTCTTTAGCCGGCAGGGGAAAAACGGTAAATGGAGGGTATTTGTAACTACCGATACAGAGATTACATTTATCAGAATGATTGAAACGTACCAGATTCGCTGGACTGTGGAGGTTTTCTTCAAAGAAGCCAAGCAGCTGTTGGGACTGGGAAAATGTCAGTCCAATGATTTTGATGCTCAGATTGCTGACACGACTATTACAATGATCCAGCATATTTTACTGACTTTGAAATACCGGTTTGAACACTATGAAACAAAAGGTGAATTATTCAATCATCTCAGGGAGGGGATTATACAAACTCGCCTGAATGAAAGATTATGGGGATTGTTCGTAGAACTGCTAAGGATAATAGATGCGTTATTCGATGGAATAGATGAGATGGAAATATTAGAAAAGATCCTTAACGATGAGAAAGCGTATGATATGATAAACCGGTTGCTTCAAAATGAGCTGGAAATGAAAAATGCAGCTTAATCAAAAATGGAAACATTAAGATATTGACACACAAACATATAGCATATGAAATCTAGATATAAACAACTGTTTTCATGTACATTAAAAACAAGTGCGAAACTTTAATTATATGAGTATCGGAAATGAGTAATAAAATAAAATAATTATAAATATAATATTCTTATTGTGTTAAATTACAAATACTTACACTCTGTTTCAAAACTACCCCCTTTCCCGTTTCCCCCACGGGGGAAAAGCTTTGCTCAGTGCTCCTTCCCCCTCTTGGGGGAAGGTTGGGAAGGGGGTATAATAACTTATCAAAAATTGTCTTATGCATCATTCCGGATACTCATTATTAAATAAACTAACAATGAAACCTGCTAAAAAATTATCCTTTGTCCCGGAAATATTAGGTATAATTGTGACTGCAATAATGCTGTTAACTTTTGGTGCAAAGCTCATAATCGAAATCATAAATGATGGAGAAGGAACACTGAGAGAGATTTACAGTGCACTTTTTCACTGGCATGATGATCCGACAGCATTCTTTATCTTCTATATTATCGGGTATATACTTGTATGGTGGAGTCCGCCACTTGGTTCTTCCATTATAATCATATTAGGTATACTGGTATCTGTTAATAATCTCGATAATTTCGGATTTATAATCTTTGCAGTTCCAGCATTACTGGTTGGTTTTTTCTATTTCGAATCCTGGCATAAAGGGAAAAAAGCTGGCAATCTCCATTAACGATTGTTAATATAATAAGATTTCTCTGGAATGGACGAGAGAGATCCCTCACTTCGTTCGGGATGACAGCTCCTTTTTTGGTCACAGCAGACATATACGCCTCATTTACAGAATCTTCTGGCCTGTTCTTCTTGAATAAAGCTAAAGTTGTTGAGTAACCTGGGATTATTTTAATTCATCTCCACCCTTTAGGGTTTCGATAAGGATTACACCATTTGCTCCACGGGAACCATAGACTGCAGAACCACCATCTTTAATAACATTAATACTTTTAACCTCGATAGGCTTTATTGTATTTAATATATCACTATCCGATATAACACCATCTACAACAATAAGGGCGGCACTGCTGCCTTGAAAAGAATTACTGCCGCCTCTGATCCTTATTTCGCCATTAGTAACCTGAGCACCCGGAACCTGGCCACGAATAAGATCATACATATCTCTGTATCTGGAATAAGTATACTTATTCATGTTAAAACCAGCTACGGCATTTGTTTTATCCTTATCAGAAATATAACCATATCCAATGGCATATTCCTGTTGTTTTTCACTTGGCTTTAATTTCAGATTGACAGCCACTAATTTTATATTATTATTAATCTTAACATTTTGAGTATAAAATCCTCTTGCCATTATCTTCAGCTTATCTTCTGGTTTACAGGTAATTATGAAATTACCCAAGGAATCAGTTAAAACTGACTGTTTTGTACTCATTACTTTTACTTCAGCACCTATTAAGGGAATGTTTTCTAAAGTATTAACCACTCCCCGGATGATATGATCCTGTGCAATAAGCAGATTTGATATATAAATGAAAAACAGAATTATGCTTAATCTCTTCATGGCCTTATAATTAAATTGATATCTCCAGATTTATACAAGATCAAATTCTAATCACAATGTAAAGGTAATAATTAATAGTCAGATTAATGATAATTGAGGATGTTTCGAAAGTAAACCACCTCCGGGGTGGTTGTTCCCACTTATTCAACACCCCCTACTCCCCGCTAATGCGGGGCATGCTCTCCTCCTAGAGTGCTCGTACCAAAAACAGTGATCCCTTGTGGTTCAATGAATTACATTTCACCACAAGGGATCACAAATGTTTGCACCAGGTCTTAAAAAGTACTTTTTAAAAAACCCCGGTTTAATTAAATAATACTATTTTCCTCCTCTTTCACCTATAGCTTCCATAGGATCAACATTTGGCAAGCCAGGTGCCTGGACAACGTGTGTTAAAGGCTCCACATTCTTTTCAGAACCATCGTAACCTGTTGTCTGATTCAATATATTCTGAATATTACCTATTAGATAAGGTTCGTATACAGGCCAGAATATATGCATAGGATCCATTGTGTAAGCAATATCAGGATAAGTATCCCAGTGAATTTCATCTCTGAAAAAGACATTTTTCTCAATTACCCTGTCATAGTAGAAACTATTAGCCGACAATGAGACTTCTAAGTCTGTTCCGGACACTGAGTATGTTTTACCGTTATAGCTTTTTCCGCTTTTGGCAAGTATTACCGCCATACGAACAATTTCATCATGTCGATATTCTTCCCCATATAACTCGCGGCAACGCTCATCCAGTACAGCACCAATTCCATCTGCTGCCACATCGGCAGCGGTGTACATATGTATCGCATTTGCACGTGCCCTTATTACGTTTATATCGTCAGCACAACCGGAGAAGTCGTTTTGCCAGTATCTAGCCTCTGCCCTTATCAGATAAGCTTCAGCTATCCTGTAAACATACAAGTCCGTTTTTCCACCATCCTGTCTTTGAATATTATCTTCTACGTTCTTAGCGTAAAATTTATACATTGGATAACCATACCAGCAACGGATGGAATCCTGACACAACAGGACTCCATTGTATTCCTTCTGAGCCGGTTGCAGGTAGAACGGAGTTCCCTCAAGGTCCGGATTATCATACCATAACATATCCATGTCGAACCAGTTTCCTCTCTTATGACGATAATCCTGCCTGTCAGTTTCACCATTTTTAACCCATATTTCATACTGAGCATAGTCTGTAGGGCGTGCAAAACCCTGTCCACGGCCCCACTTATGCATTTGCTTTGAGACACTGTTTTGTGCGATATTCATTCCTGTAACTGTACCGGTGGGGGGTGCTTTTACTCCCTTATTTGTACTCACAAAGTTGGGACCCCATGAGCGAATACGTGCAGCCCTTCCCTGTGATCCATCAACAGCTGCTACATTAGTAAGATACCAGATGCCCTCCGGATTTGTGAGTTTTTGACTATTCTCGGTCATATGAAGTAAATTTACAGCATCGGCGGGTTGCTCACAGTCTAAACCGACAAGTAATTCTCCGGTATATGGATTAAGATTATTGCCAACTCTTACAGTTGCTACATTAACATCAGCATCAGTGAACAGCCTGGATTCACCATTAGTTAACACAATGTCCATTTGTGCTTCTGCATCAGCAAATCTTAAATTCATCATATAGTATTTAGCAAGCAACATTCTTACAGCAGCATTGGGAGCCTGCCCCCTTGGTATCTCACTTTTCAGTTTAACATGCTGTACTGCATATTCAAGGTCAGCAATCATCTGGTCCCAGATGCCCTGCATATGAAAGACTTTAAAATCCTGCCTTGATTCAGATACTACATTTAAAGGGAAGGCAACATTTCCAAACTGCGTTGTTAGCTGCAAGTAGAAAAATGCACGTAAAAAATAGGCGCTGCCTAAAAGATGATTCCTTTCAGGATCATTTACTCCACCAGCCCAATCGGGGATGTCGATATAATCAATCACCGTATTAGCAGCCTTTATATGGCCGTAATTATCTGCATAAAATGACCGGGCACGACCTGCATCATTATTTCTGGTGTTTTGAGGTGTTGCATATCTTCTCAGATCAACATAAGCATCCTGCTTATCAGTAGCAGATACTACAGTGGCATCGCTCATATTATGATTGAACATCAGCTCTCTGGTGTCACCATTCCACTGGTTAAATACTCCCTTCAATGCCGTATTCAAAGCTGTCTGTAAACCTTCAGCATCAACAAAGGTATTCTCGGGGCTCAGGAAGGACAATGGATTCTCCGTAAGGAAATCTTCACTGCACGATAATGCAAATGTGAGTAAGATCACAAGGAATATTCCTTTTATGTTTCGTATGTGTTTCATATCTGGTTTAATTTTTAGTTAAATATTTATTATTTCTAACAGGTTTTGTCATAGCTTTAGAAAGAAATGTCTATACTAAAGGAATACGTTCTTGGCATTTCGCTTTGTGACTCAGGGTCACCATAGATCCATTTTGTCATCACAAAAGCGTTATCAATATCAAATGCAACCCGGGCACGGTCAAACTTTAAGAAGTCTAAAAGACTTCCAGGAAGAGTATAGCCCAAAGAAACATTTTGTAAACGCAGATAGTCCAGAGGCGTATAAATCCACATATCCGAAATCTGTATAGAATTAACTCTTGCTGCAGTGTTAATTCCATTAGTCGGTGTCCAGTAAGGTATGTTATACCAGTTATGATTTTTAATGTATGTCTGATCTTCATTAAATGGCTCCCCAGAACCACCCAGGTAACCCAATTTCGCTAAAAATATAATACCAATATCGAAACCTTTATATTCTAAATCGTTCCTGAGGGTAATATACCATGGATTACTGCTTACTCCAAGGAATTTTTTGTCAGCTGAATTAATTACACCATCATTATTCTGATCAATAACCTTGAAATCGCCGGGATAGAGATTATATATGGCAGCCTCAGCTTCTTCTCCAACCTGATAAATACCATTCTGATCTAATTCCCATATTATATCTTTGTTCTCACCAATAAACCATCCATTATCAATATCGTCAGGCTCTTCCATAACGGGATTGCCATTGCTATCGAGTACAGGATTTCCGTCGGCATCGATAACCGGGAGTTTTTCTCCTGTTAACGACACAATCTTGTTTTGGTTATATGTAACATTTAAGGTGGTTGTCCATCGGAAATTGGAAGCTTCAACATTGACGGTGTTTATTTGCAGGTCGAAACCAGAATTCTTCAAACTACCCACGTTGGTTGTTATACTGCTGAATCCGGTAACTGTCGGTAATTTTTTATCCAGAAGTAAATCTGTAGTTATTGAAGTATAAAAATCAAAAGAACCACTCACACGGCCATTCCACAATCCGTAATCAAGTGCCACGTTCCATGACTGGTTTTTCTCCCATGCAAGTGTTGGATTAGCAATCCTGCTTATAGTCAGATATGGCGCCACAAAGTACCCGTTGTCCCAGTTAAGGTATTTATTATCACTTAAGCTGGCATATGCTGCATACGATCCTAATCCGCTACTGTTACCGTTTACACCCCAGCTTGCACGAATCTTCAGGGAGCTTAAAAATCCGGGGCGTCCTGCCATAAAACTCTCATTCGTAATCGTCCATGCTGCCGAGATGGAAGGGAAAGTTGCATACTGATTATCTGTACCAAAGCGGGAATAACCATCACGTCTCATTGATGCCGAGAAATTATAGCGATCGGCAAAAGCGTAATTAAGACGTCCCATAAGAGCATTTCTTGAAGTTGCCTGATCGTCTGAATCAACTCCCGGAATCAAAGCGAAAGGCAATCCATGATATCCAAGTGCCTCAGTAGGTGAAAACTGAGTCCCACTTGCATTTGTAAACCAGCTCTGGTTACGCTCTGCGTTTACCAGTCCTGTAACTGAAAATCTGTGTTGACCAAACTCTTTATCCCAGTTTAAGATATTATCAGATTGCCACTCAAACGTTTGATTATTCCTCCTTTGCACATAACCACCATGTCCCCATCGTGGGTTTGCACCATCCTCATATGAAAGTCTTCTTCTGAAATCCAAACGTGTTGTTAGATTTGAAGTAAGGGTAATTCCAAAAGGAAGTTTCAATTTTGCATACATAGTAGGGAATATTCTGTATCGATCGTAAAGTCTTGTCATGTATGCCGGATTCAATAATGGATTTTCCCTGTTCGAACCTGCACCCGCCTCTTTAAGAAATTCTCTTTCGTGCGGCATTCCATTCAGCCATGGCTGATCGTATGGTGAGGCTGTTCTGTAAGCACCGCCTCCTATTGGTTCCTGTCCCTCATTCTGATATGCGAAATTAGCCAGTATACCCAGACTCAGATAATCTGTTGCCTTAACATCGAGATTCAAACGTGAAGTAATCGATGAGAAAGTTTCTCCAACCTGAACCGACTCGTTATTGATATATCCCAACGACCAATAATATGAAACCCTGTCAGTACGACCAGAAATACTTAAGTCATAGTCCTGCCTTACCCCTGTTTGGAATAAAAAATCCTGCCAGTCGTATACAGTACCGTTAAGGAAATTTTCTTTTTCGTTTGGCTCAAAGCCAAAACCATCAATCCATGCTGTAGCAATCACAGTAGGGTCAGTTGCACCGGGAATACCATTTGCAATTAACCAGTCAGCCTGATTTGCTGCAGGAACATTTTCAAATTTATCAAATTTCGACCATTCGGCAGTAGACAGATCATTAATTGATTCATTCATATCTGTCAGCCAGGTCATCACTTCATCTCCTCCTTTAAAAGTTTCAAGTCTCCTGGATCCGGTTACAATACCTACTTTTGCACTTGCCCGAATGACAGGTGCGCCCAAAGCTCCTTTTTTGGTTGTAAATACAATCACGCCGTTTGATGCACGTGAACCGTAAATGGAGGCTGCACTGGCATCCTTCAACACATCAACACTTTCTATGTCATTGACATTAATTTCAGCCAGGTCTCCGTTAAAGATTACTCCATCAAGCACAATGAGTGGGCGGTTTGCAGCAGCTTCATCACCGGCATCTGATTTAATAGTATTGTCACCACGTATCTCAAAATCCGGGGTATTCCTGGCATCTGTGCTATAGGTTACCTTTAATCCGGGAACTGCAGATCGTAACATATCACCAACACCTGCTGGCTGGTACTTTAAAAAATCTTCAGCCTGAACGTTTACAACGGATCCGGTTAAGTCTTTCTTTCTCGCAGTACCATAACCAATAACAATAACCTCATCAAGACCAAAAGCATCTGTTTCTAATGCTACATTAATTGTCGTCTGAGTGCCAACAGCAATTTCCCGTACTCTCATCCCGACAAATGAAAATGAAAGTGTAGCATTATCGGGGACGTTCGGTAGAGAATATTTACCCTCGATGTCAGTTAGAGTACCCTGTGTGGTTCCTCTAATTATAACAGTAACCCCGGCTAGAGGAGTACCATCATCTTCTGTAACGGTACCGGTCACAGTCTTACCCTGACCATACGCTCCAAGTTGGAATATTAGAAATATCCCAACTAATAAAAATTTTACGAAGCGCATAAATCCGTTTTTATGCAAAAAATTTTGCGTAGAGTTTTTTTTCATAAAATTTAAGTTTAATTAGTAATATTTAGTTTAATCAGCTCGAGTTAATTTTGCCGGCAGGATTATATCCTTTTCCAAATGCAATCATAAATATCTAAAATTCAACTAAATAGAATAATACTATACAATCATTCTGTTCATGGTTTTTTATCTGTTTCTGCTATAAAAGATATACAGAAACTTAAAAATGAACAGCTTAGGTTATAATATAGATGTTAATAATCAATAAAAAGTTGCGTCAATTTCCCTTGCTTTTAATTGATTGTTAAAATATGTTAAAGCCAAAGTAAGGCATTTTTTTTTAAAACAAAAAAATATAAGTTTTAAGAAAAAAATGATTGCAAGAATTAATCTCCGTTTTCCTCTTTAACTGAATAAATTTGATCAAATAGTGAAATTCAAGCTCCCTCCTTTTTGGATTTTATATTGAAATAATAGTACATATTAAGTAGCCCATGGATGAGAATCTGGTTTAGCCACAATGTACCCCTCCATTAACATATATAGTTTCAACAGTAATAAAACCATCATATTTTGAAGCAAGCGAAGACAATTGATTCAATAGTTTTTAAAAATCATTTTTTTGAGATATCTTGTATGAAATTTTAACCATAAAAAACTTAAATATTTGAATTCTTAGTTTCTATTTAATTAAAATGTGGAGGTAAACAATGAAATCATTAAAACGTCGCGGATTTATCAAAAAATCAATGGTTGCATCTGCCGGAATGGCCATCGGAGCTCCTGCCTATATAAAAGGATTTGTCCAGACCAAGCCAAGTGATGTAATTAATATTGGTGTAGCAGGAGTTAATGACCGTGGAGGATACTATGGGGGATCAGGCCATGCAGCTAATTATACAAAAATTAAGAACTCAAGGGTAGCAGCTATCTGCGATCCTGATGAAAATGTTTTTCCAAAGGTTATTGCAGATATAGAGAAACTAGGAGGAACTAAACCGTCTACAGTTGTTGATTTTCGTGATATGCTTGAAAATAAAGATATTGATGCTGTTTCTGTTGCCTCACCCGATTATTGGCATGCGCTTCATACCATCTGGGCCTGTCAGGCCGGGAAAGATGTATATGTTGAAAAACCATTGTCATATAATATCGTTGAAGGCAGAAAAATGGTTCAGGCTGCAAGGAAATACAACAGGGTGGTGCAGGTAGGGACACAACACCGCAGTAACGTGATCACCCGGAAAGCGATTCAATTACTTCATGAAGGTGTAATTGGAGATATATACATGGGGCGTGCTACAGTATATCGTCATCGTCCCAGCATAGGAAGGGTGCAAAATTCTCCAGTTCCGGAAGGTGTTCATTGGGATCTCTACCGGGGACCAGCACCAATGATACCATTTAACAAGAACCATTTCCATTATAACTGGCACTGGTACTGGGATACTGCCACCGGGGAATTTGGGAACAATGGAGTACACGGGATGGACAGGATCCGGTTGGGGATGAAAAAAGATGTCCATCCAACCAAAATAAGTTGCGTGGGTGGATTCTATGCTTTTGATTCAGACCAGGAGGTACCTAACGTTCAGGTTGCCACTTTCGAGTATGATGACGGAGCAATTATGGAAATGGAGGTAAGGAGCTTATATACACCAAACGAAGAAGGATTGGTATTCTTTGGTTCAAAAGGATATTTGCTGCTCGGTGGTAACAGCTTTACATCATTTCTTGGCCCTAAAAAAGAGCCTGGCCCCAGTCTAACAAGTAAGGAGCTTGAGGTAAATGAGTATAGAGAAGCAGGTATTGAAACCCACTTTATGAATTTTCTTGACTGTGTAAAGAGCCGCAGATGGCAGGATCTCATTGCCGATGTAAATGAAGGTCACATGTCAACATCAATGATGCTTATGGGTAACATTGCCTACAGGACAGGACGCAAGCTTACATTCGACGGAAAGACGGAAAGATTCGTTAACGATGATGAGGCCAACAGCTATCTGACACGACAGGAGTATCGGAAACCCTACGTTTTGCCTGAAAACGTATAATTAAAACAGTTGTGAGGTGTGAGGTGTGGGGTATGACGGTATGGCGGTATAGCGGTATGGAGGTATGGAGGCATGGAGGTATGGAGGTGAGTCACTTTGGAAACACTTCCATTTATGAAAAAGCAATATTTTAAAATCTTAGTCTTCGAAATAGTATAGTATGTTCCATACAATAATAACCCTCGCCTATACTATTCCTAATATTTATGTTTTCATCAGGATATGGCAGCTCTTTATAAACAAAGGGTACAGACGCTATTATACTCTGATCTACATTATTTTAGCCCTGATCTATCCACTCAGCAACATCATTTCAGATGGAGGTACAGGTATTATAGCGAGTACTTTATCAGATATGGCAGACTATATACTTCCATTTTACCTCTACATTTTTCTTTTTGTACTTGCCTTCGACATTTTCCTTATTATAAATTTGCTGTTCAGGTTTCTACCGGCCGGTTTAATGAAGAGCTTTCTTTTTAAATTAACCGCTCTTTCAGTAATCCTGTCTCTTTCAGCATTAGTGGTGGTTTTAGGTGTTATTAACTTCAATGCTATCAGGACTTCTGAATACCAGATTGAAGTTCCTGCAAGAGCATCAAAAATGAGGAATTTAAGAATCGCCTTTGCAGCTGATTTTCACCTTCAGGAGGAGACAAATATCCGTTTTGTTGAGAGGTTTAAGCAAAAGATTTCAGATATAGATCCGGATATCCTGTTACTGGGTGGTGATATTGTGGAAGGAAACAGGCAGAGTGCTGATATGGTCAGAATCGAGATTCTTATTAAGCAGATCAAAACAAAATATGGAGTGTTTGCAGTTCTGGGGAACCACGACTATTATGCAGGACAAGGTGCCCAAAATTTCTTCAGGGAAGCAGGTATTAAAGTTTTACGCGATACAATTATTGTAGTTGACAGTTCCTTTAACCTGGCCGGGAGAGATGACAGCCGTTCCCGGTCAAGAAAATCAATTGCAGAACTCATTAAATCTGCAGACAACTCATTACCCATTATTGTAATTGATCACCGTCCTACTGAGATTGACCAGGTTAGCAAGACCTCTGCAGATGTTCAGTTATCGGGCCACACACACAATGGCCAGCTTTTCCCTATCAACCTGATTACTAACAAAGTATACGAATTAAGCTGGGGTTACATGAAAAAAGGCAATACCCATTTCTTTGTCACAAGTGGGATCCGTCTCTGGGGTCCTCCTGTAAGAACAACCGGCAAATCGGAGATCATGGTTATTGATATTAGCTTTGCTGACCAATAATATAATTGCACACACTAAACAGATATAAATCTAATACTTAAAAACATATGAAAATAATTACAAAATATTTCCTAAGGGGACTGCTATATTTAGCGCCCTTTAGCATTACTGTCTATATAATTTATGCTATTTTCAAATTTGCAGATAGCTTATTAAAAAGTATTCTGCTAAGAATCCTTAATGTGGATATCCCTGGTTTAGGATTACTAATAATAGTATTGCTTATAATTCTGACAGGTCTTATTGGTCATACATTTATTGCGAAACCAATCAAAGCACTTTTTAACCGGTTCATGGACAAAGCACCTTTTCTAAAAGTTATCTATTCTGCATTAAATGACCTGTTTTCTGCTTTTGTTGGTAAAGAGAGAAAATTTGACAAGCCTGTACTTGTCCTGGTAAATCCTGTATCAAATCTTGAAAAGCTTGGTTTTTTAACAGATGATGACCTTACAAAACTGGATGTTAAAGATAAGGTAGCTGTTTACTTCCCTCATTCCTATAATTTTTCCGGTGAGCTGTTCATTGTACCGAAAGAGAACGTCAAACCAGTTGATATAAATCCTGCTGACGTAATGAAATTTATTGTATCAGCAGGCATTTCAGGATGGGAGGAGAATGAAACAGGAGGCTGATCTATAATAGATTGCCAACTGTGGCCTTATTTGTTGAAATCTGCAAAAACTATGCCTTTCTCTTTAGGCAAAACTAATTCTTTTGAGATTCCATTGATTGTAATTTTATACGTTCCAAAGAATGCCGGGGTGGAAAAATTTCCATCGCTATCTGTAGTCCCGGATTCTTTGGTCCACCACTCATTATAAATAAGGTCCTGATAGGCTTTAGCTGCCGGAGTAGGTGACCAGTCGCGTTTATAGAATGAAGAAACCGGGATCCAGTTGGCACCTTCCCAAAAGCCCCACATCAATATGCCTTCAACTGCCGGATGAGCAAAACAGATTCTGTAATAATCAACAATCTCCTTTGCCTTTAACGCCTCATCGCCTGGTGTCATGTCAAGATTCCTGTCTTTGTAATACTTAGAACGCTGGCCGGGCATATTAAATTCGGTAATACGGATTGGCAATTTAAAAACAGCCAGTGAATCCAGAGCATTCCTGAGTTGCGTACGGTCGAATGTCTCCGCATGAAGATGCCCCTGGACACCAATACCTGCTATGGAAATTCCCTGTTTCAACAGATCGCGGATGTGAGCCATGTAGTCATCCAGTCTGTTGCCGGTTAAAATATCATAATCGTTCAGAAACAACTTAGAATCGGGATCACCATTATGTGCCCATTCAGCCATTAGTTTTGTTATCCCGGGACCAAGCCGCTCTTCGTAGTAGTTCCCGTGAATCATCTCATTATTAAGGTCGTATTCGACAAACCGTCCCTTATACCGTCTAGTTAGAGTCTCAGCCCTGTTCTGAATTGTCTGCCTGAGGTTAATGTCATCAAGTTCCTTAACCCATGGCTGTACAAACTGAGGGATCCCCCAGAAGAGATTATGCCCCCTGAGTGGAATATTATTCTCCTCCGTCCAGTTAAGAATTCCATCCACTACAGAATAATTGACTTCACCCTTTCGCCGCTCCATATTTCCCCATTTAACTGCATTTTCTGTTACAGCAGAATTAAAATTTTCAAGGAACTTTTCCTTGTACTGCCTGATATCACTTTCCGACATGGAACCTCCTGCAATACTGTTGGAAATTGCACATCCAAACCAGAATTCGTGGCTTAGCTGTTCAACAAGTACCTTATCGCCAGGTTTTGCCCTTACTATGATCTCCCCTTTGCGATATTTTACTATCGAATCATTAATACCGGTAGATTGTGCCAGAGATTCTGTCAAATATGAAATCTGAAAAATCGAAATGGTACAAACCAGGTAGATTACTCTCTTTATTTCAAAATCAAAATTCTTCATACCTTAAGTTTTTATGGCGCCCTGGCAGCCTTCTACTCAGACGACAATTTCAGATCAAATGTAAACCGGATTTCTCAAAAAACAATTATTTTCTCAGGCTGATTATAAAATTTATAAAAGTGTTATCAATAAATAAATGAGAGATATAATCCAAAACAGGTTGTTGCGCTCCTTCAGAGCTTAAAGGTCAGGTGGGCTTCCTTACCCCCGGTTGGCACCGGGGGTTATTCAAATCTGGCTCTTTCAGAGCCTGATAAGGTATTGCCCCTGCAATTCAGATTGACACCAGGAGTTATTCAAATGTGGTTCGTTCAGTGCCTGAGAAGACTATCTCCAACTTCGTTCAATGCTATTTGGTAATTATTTAGTTGGCCTGTAAAGATAGAGAATTGCAATCATCCAGCTATTAATTGAGTAAAAATATTAAAAACACAAGTGCTTTTAACAATTTTGCGTTTTAGTTATTGATAAGTTACAAGTTTTCAGCGATTTTATATACCTGACATTTTAATATTCCCGCGACAGGTA
>Ga0307430_1001427_pt1 | contig 17646 bp, 18 predicted proteins | sample SalMarWE160130MG_FD_202159 | JGI IMG/M metagenome (GOLD analysis project Ga0307430, IMG submission 202159) | Salt marsh sediment microbial communities from the Plum Island Ecosystem LTER, Massachusetts, United States - WE1603-130 | ecosystem: Environmental > Aquatic > Marine > Intertidal zone >... | reverse complement strand
AAAAACCAAAGTCAAATTTATTCATAACCTTATTATATATTAATAGCACATGTATTAATATTTCAAAGGTATCCGTAAGTTTTTTCGTACCGTTTTAAAAAATACTCTTTCGTAGTTATAATCAAACCCGAGGTTAATACACCTGATACTTGACATCTTAGTGAAAAGATTCTACGTTATAGTAACACGATTTTAATTTTCGTAATAACAATAAAGGAGTTACCTCACATGAAATATTTTCTAAAACAAGCATGTTTTATGATATTATTGTTATCACTCATTTTTTCATGCGGTAAAAAAAACGGAGACGCCGTACAGCAGGTAACGTATAAAACGATTACCGATTATCTGGGAAGAACGGTCATGATACCTGAAAAACCCATGCGGATTATCTGTTCGGGAGCGGGCTGCCTGAGGTATATAACATATCTGGAATGCCAGGACAGGATAGGTGCGGTGGATGATCTTGAAACACGGAGCAACCAATTTGATGCCCGTCCCTATGCCCTTTCCAATCCCCGGTTCAGGGAGCTGCCGATTTTCGGTGAGACGCGGGGGTTTGATAATCCGGAGCTTATTCTGTCGCTTACTCCGCGGCCGGAAATCATTTTCAAAACTTATCCGGAAATGGGGCATGACCCCGCAGAACTGCAGGAAAAAACCGGAATCCCGGTGGTTGCCTTGAATTACGGTGACCTTGTGGATGCGCGTGAGGATTTTTATTCCTCGCTCAGGCTTCTGGCAAAGATAATGGATAAACAAAAGCGGGCCGAGGAGATAATTGCCTTTGTCGATGCCTGTATTGCGGATCTTCATAACAGGACAAAGGACATTAAAAAACAAAGCGAAAAAACCTGTTATATAGGCGGTATCGCCTTTAAAGGGCCGCACGGCTTACAGTCAACCGAACCAGCGTATCCTCCTTTTGTGTTTATAGGCACGGAAAACGCAGCGCTGTCAGATAACAGCCAGGCATATATCAATGTTTCAAAAGAAAAAATCGTGGAATGGAATCCCGATATTATCTTTATCGATCTTGCCACCATGCAGTCCGACCCAAAGGCAAATGCCTTTTATGAGCTTCGGAGTGATCCGGCTTACAGAAATCTGAAAGCGCTAAAAACCGGCGAGGTTTACGCGGTAATCCCCTATAACTGGTATACGCAGAATTACGGCTCCACCCTGGCAAATGCCTATTATATAGGCAAGGTATTATATCCGGAGGCTTTCGCGGAAATCGATCCTGAAAAGAAAGCGGATGAGATTTACGAGTTCCTCGTGGGCAAACCCGTTTTTGCAGAACTCAATCACATCTTTAACAATATGATCTTTAAAAGAGTACGTTTTTAGGCCATGCATCTGAATCAAGCCCGGTTTCCGGTAGAATATCAAAAATATATCGGCAGAAAGATTATTTTCCTTGTAATTGGTTCCGCCCTGCTTATCATACTTTTTTTGCTTTCCCTGTGCCTGGGAGCCGTTACCATACCGGTTGTGGATGTGTTGAGAACACTCCTGGGTCTGTCGAACGATCTCAACCGGAATATTATAATCTTTGATATACGCCTTCCGAGAATTTTAACGGCCCTATGCGCCGGTATAGGTTTGGCCGTAAGCGGCGCGGTTATGCAATCGGTGCTGCGCAATCCGCTCGGCTCGCCCTTTACCCTGGGCATATCCCAGGCCGCAGCCTTCGGCGCGGCCCTGTCAATCATGACCCTGGGCAGCGGTGTCATGCGTTCGACCGGTGAGGACCCGGTTACCATTACGAATCCGTATCTTACCACAATTTCCGCGTTTGTTTTCTGCCTTATTACAACAGGGGTTTTGATAGGCATCACCAGGCTCAAGCGCTCATCCCCGGAGGTTATGGTTCTTACCGGAGTGGCAATGGGCTCCCTGTTTTCAGCCGGAATTATGTTTCTGCAGTTTTTCGCAGACGACGTACAACTGGGCGCCATGGTGTTCTGGACCTTCGGCGATGTGGGGAGAACAAACTGGAGGGAGTTCATGGGTATTTTTATTATCGTCATCCTCTCCGTGGTATTTTTTATAAGCCAGCGGTGGAGATACAACGCTCTTGATGCGGGCGACGAAACGGCGAAAAGTCTGGGTGTGCCTGTGGAGTTCGTAAGGCTTTTCGGCATGGTCGCGGCTTCGCTGGTAACAGCCGTTATTATCGCATTTATAGGCATTATCGGTTTTATAGGACTTGTCTGTCCTCATATCGTAAGAAGGATAATCGGTGACGATCATAGGTTTCTTCTGCCAGGTTCCTGCATTACCGGGGGGATAATCCTTCTTGCCGCGGATACCAGCGCACAGCTTGTCATGGCGCCGCACGTATTCCCGGTTGCAATCTTCACCTCTTTTCTGGGTGTGCCCGTTTTTGTGTACCTTATCATTAAAGGCCGTAAAAGATGATTTTAAGATTGGATAATGTCAGCTTCAATTACGCATCAAGAAATATTCTCAACGGTATTTCTTTTACACTTAGGAACAATGAAATCTTAGCCCTATTGGGCCCAAATGGAGTGGGGAAAACGACTTTGTTAAAATGCGTAAACAGAATCCTGAAAGCACGCAAGGGAACCATATTCATAGGGGAAGAGAATTTATTTAACCTGGGAAGCAGGGCAATCGCCCAAAAGATAGGCTACGTAGCCCAGCGCAATGAAACCTCGCGGCTGAATGTTTTCGACGCGGTGCTGCTGGGACGACATCCGCACATGAGCTTTAAAGTAACGGAAAAGGACCTGATGATAGCAAGCGCAATCATCGACCGGCTTGAGCTTAACGATTTGAGCTTACGATATATCGATGAGCTCTCCGGCGGCGAGCTGCAAAAGGTCTGCATAGCCAGGGCCCTGGTTCAGGAACCCAGAATTCTGCTTCTGGATGAGCCCACAAGCAGTCTGGATCTGAAAAACCAGATTGAAATACTTACGCTGATAAAGGAAATCGTTGCAGGACACGATGTTTCGGTCATTATGAGTGTCCACGATCTGAATATGGCCATTCATTACGCGGACAGGTTTATCTTTTTAAAGGATAATATCATTTACACCGTGTGCACAAAAAATGATATTACTGAAAAGTTGATACAAGATGTATACGGTATTTCGGTATCCATACACTATACGGAAGAGTACCCGGTTATCATACCGGCCAAGTATTAAGTACATTAAAGGTATTACGGAGGATGAAAAAAATGATAAAACTCGTACAGATCGGAACTGTGAAAAGCAGATTTAAAAAACAGGAAAGCCCCTTTGAGATGAGAAAACACGAAAGCACTATCGAGATTAATCCCCAATATCTCGAAGGACTGTTTCTTCTTGAAGAATCAAGGTATATCCAGGTGATTTTCGGTTTTCACCTTTCCGCTAATTACTCCTTAAAGGGTCCGATCTATAACGGTAAAATAAAGGGCGTGTTCGCTTCCAGAAGCCCCAGAAGGCCTTCAGGGTTGGGTCTTTCCACTGTCCGCCTGTTAAAGCTGGAGAACAATATCCTGCGTGTCCACGGGCTGGATGCGGTGGACGGTACACCTGTGTTTGACATCAAACCCTTTACACCGGTATTCGATTACGAAGAGGTTGAAGAAATAAACAGGGATTGGGTTTCAGATAATCCAAGAAACGAGATAATCAGGCTTATTAAAACGGGCGAGTTCTCCCAATGCCTTATCAAAGCCGGAGAGCTACACGGCCATTTCTGTCCCGGCCTGGCACTCGGTGTTTACGCCGCCGTGCGGGGCATGAAAGAGCTTGAGCACTGGTCTTCCGACGGAATAAGCGAAAATACCCTTGTTATCGTGGAAACAAACAACTGTTTTGCGGATGGTATTCAGGTTGTTTCCGGATGTACTTTCGGAAATAACGCCCTGCTTTTTAATGATCTTGGAAAAACCGCGGCAACCTTCGCCGTACGCGGCGGGAAAGGTTTAAGAATAGCGGTAAAGCCCGAATACTGGAATTTGTTGAACACGGATTCACCTGATTTTTCACTTTTATTCGATAAGGTGATTAAGCACAGACAGGGCAGCGATAAAGAACTAAATGATTTCAAGAATTTATCCCGGGAAGTTTCTTTTCGCATACTTGAATATCCTTTCGAAAAGGTATTTTCCTGCAGGGAAGTTAAACCGAAACTGCCTCCTTACGCGCCGATATTCGATAGTGTGGTGTGTGAAGAATGCGGGGAGGGTGTAATGCAAACACGGACAGTCAAAATAAACAGTAGAACTTTTTGTTTTACCTGCGCGTTAAAGGATTTTTCAAGCCTTCAGGGAGCCGGTATAATTTGTTCTCAAAATATTTAATCCGGTCACTATACCGTTAAAATTGAAGGCAGCGGGGACATGAGAGAGATACTGTATGAGCTATACCTGGATGTGCTCGATTTAAAAACAGCTCAAAAGGTGTGGAGCGGTACTTATCAGGTAAAAAAACCTTATAATCCGCAGGACGTTGAATTTTAACAATTATTCTTTCTCCCTCACTTTTTCGGAAGATGCAGGAAGACGGGGATCTCGATATAATCCCTTTCCAGTAGGCCACCTTGGAGGCTTTTTACATTTAATCCAATAGTCTTTTTTCACCTTTTAAATTTTGTATTTCATCAATATTCTGAGAAGCTTCAAGACATCCTAAATAATTGCCTTGATTGTCTCTTAAAGCATAATATTCAATTAATACTTTCTGCTTTCCACCATCAGGGGCAAGTGGAAGGTCTATCCAAAAACGTGCTTTATCCCTCTTTTTTTGTTTCATCTCATTAAGAATTATCTCCACTTTATCAAGACTTTTTTTAGGATGACAATTTCTCACATTCTTTCCAACAACTGTTTCCGGCCGTTTGAAAATTCGTGTTTCATGTTTATTCCAGGCAAGTACTTTATCATCTGCGTCTATTATTGAAAACTCGACAGGTAATGTCTCTAATAATGAATTTAATATATTGTCAGGTAGATTACCGATCATATAATCCCTCCTTGTATTTTATAGGTATTATATATTTATTGTTGATTTTAATTCAATATTTCAACGTATCTAATAGAAATTAATTTAATAAAATACTTTTTTCTTCATGTTAGCCCCAATATGAGGCATTATTGACTCGGCACGATCCGGCAGTAGCCTTTGTCCGCCAGCTCCTGGTTTAGGTACTTACCTTTCTCGGTCACAACCAGAAAATCTTCTTCATCCGGCTGGTAGAAAATATCGGCCAGGTATCGGTCAAACTTATCCCGCCAGTGGGTTTTTACAACGCTAAAATCTAAGGGCTTCAGTTTGTTGTTGAGGTAGTTCATGGCTTTTACGCCCTCGTCGGTTTCCACGGGCGGGGCGTCGAGTCTATGCAAGCGTATTTTTTGCCGGATAAAGATTTTAAAGCCCAAGCCCAGAACAGCCCAAAAGGTGTCTCCGTCCAGAACCTTTTCCACATACGCTTTGTAGGTATAGATTTTACTTATTTGAATATCTGTTTTTTGCAAGGTGTAGCGGTTATTCAGCTTTTTAACCAGAACCGTCTGGTCGGGGGAAGAATCATTTAGATTGGCTATATCCACGCCCATAAAGATATTAAATCCGCAGTCCACAGCCAGCCTGCTGTGAGCGGGCTTTAGACAATCTATCCTCTTAATTTTATATACAAAAGGTACGCCTCTTACATAGCTTAGCTTTTTCTTTCCCGGTTCGGTATCCGAAACAGGGGCTTGTTTCTGTTCTTCATCGGTTATGAGTTCCCGCAGTTCTCTTACGGATAAGGAGTCCTCTTTAATTTTATCTATGTATTCCCGTCTTTTTTCCCTATCTTTAACAGGCAGTAATGCTATATAATGACCCCAGGTCAATTCTGGTAACGTTACCAGATTCTGAAAGGCTTTATAGAACTTTACCATTCTGTAAAGAAGAGATTCTTCTATATTGATTTCCACGAAAAGATATGACGATCACCGCCTTATTTTGATCCTGCTACACTGAATTAACATTTGTTTTTTCTCTCTGCTGTGGGCTTATGGTTAGAGGTCTGCCTTTTTTATGGATCAGGTTATATAATTCTTATGAATTTAAAAAGGTTTTTCTTCACAACTTTCGAGAAATTATAACTTTCACTATCATTTACATATTAAGAGTTGAAAGCCACAACCTTATTTCTACCTATTATTAATTCATCACTTTTGCATTTAGAGCATTCATTATTATCAAAATTATACAATTTTTCAGAACTAAAGCCACATTTTTTACATGTTGTTTGTTTTGCTTTGTATAGCGACATATCAGCCATCTTTATTAAGATTTCAGAAATTTGAAATTTAATATTTTCTATTTTTTCCCAATCAATTCCGGTTAAATCATCAATTTCATATATATTTTTAAGATTGCTGATATTTAATTCTTTTTCAATATATTCTGCATTATCTTTTAAAGATACAACTCCAAAGCTTGAACTAATTGAAATCAGTTTATCATTATGTATCAATTTATTATTCAATAATTTTTCTGATAATACTTCTGCAACATAGCAGGCTTTTTTTATATCAGTGTCCAGTAATATTATAATGAATTCATCTCCTCCATACCTTCCTATAATATCATAATATCGGGTTGAAAATTTTAATAATTTACCTATTGAAGAAAGCAGTTTATCACCAACCTGATGTCCATATTTATCATTTATTCTCTTAAAATTATCCAGATCACAAAAAATTAATGATAAATCTCTATACTTTCTTATTGCTAACTCATGCTTAAGACTAGCTATTATAGATCTCCTGTTATTTAATCCTGTTAATTCATCTATTGTTGCAAGTTGAGATATTTTTAAATATTCAAAATATTTTTTTATATTTTCTTCAACAGTTATTATGAATATTTTTTCATCTATTGGTTTCTTTAAATATGCATTAGCTCCTTTCTGTCTTCTTTCTATAATTAAATTTTCATCTGCAATTGCTGATAAAAAAATAAATGGTATCTCTTTATACTTTGGATTATCTACTAATTCGTTATGAAACTCATCTCCTTTCATGTTCGGCATGTTATAGTCGCATATTATTAGATCAGGGGAGTATTCATATACTGCTTCGAGTCCGAATTTCCCATCAGATGCAGTAATGAAATTTTTGTAACCATAATTCTTTAAATATTTTATTACTATTTGTATAACGTTTTTATCATCATCAATTATTAATATTATTCCTTTTTTGTAATCTGCTTCATTCTCTTTATTTAAATCTGTAAAAAAAGTCATTATTTTTTCTTCATTTGATCTTGTTTCTATTTCTAATTCTATCAATACTTTTGCGTCTTCCCGTTTTATTTGTTTAATTTCTTCATCAAAAAAATCCTTTCCATTAAAAATATTTTTCCCTTTTTTTAATTCTATAAAAATTTTTGATCCTTTTCCTTCCCCCTCAGACTCCGCCCAAATTTCTCCTTTTAAATATCCAACCAACTGTTTTGCGAATGCCAATCCTATTCCAGTACCTCTATATGGACTATTCCGCCCGTTATGAGCTTGCTCAAATCTATCAAAAATTGTCTTCAATTTATTTTTTTGTATGCCTATGCCATTATCTGCAATACATATTAGAACTTCATTACCTTTGTCTTCTAATTTGCAGGTTATTATACCATTACTTGGATTTATAAATTTAATTGCATTTGACATAATATTATCAATAATTTGTTCTAGTTTTTCAATATCAGTATAAAAATTTTCAATTTTTTTATAAGGTATTTTTCGTATTATTTGTATTTTACTACCTAAAAGAGATGAAGAATAAAAATCTAATATTTTGTTAATGAATGATACTAACTCTACTTCTTTTACCTTTAACTTAATCCCATGAGCATCCATTCTGGCAAGTTCCAGCAGCTTATCGATCGAACTCCTTAAACGGATGGCGGATTTAAAAATTACATCATAATTATCTTTATTTTCATCATCCAGTTTTTTATTAAACCGCAGGGCCAATTCGGCAGTATTTAAAATCCCGGTTAACGGTGATCTGAAATCATGAGTTATATTTGCTATAAATTCATTTTTCAATTCATCAAGTTTCTTTAATTTATCATTGGCATTTTCTAATTCAGCTGTTCGCTCTTTAACCTTAGTTTCAAGCTGTGTTGCATATTCATATAATTCGTTTGTCAACCGTGATCCTTTTATTGCACCGCTGATCTGCACTGATAAGGTTTCATATATAAAACAGGTTAAAGTTTGAATATCATATATGATATAACCAAAATATTCGTCCTTAAAATTTAAGGCCATGACAACATATTCAAATTGATTTTTTTTATTTATTTTTGATGGCAGTAAATTATTTGATGGAAATGGATTATAATTAATTTTTTCTATTTTATTTTTGTCATAGGCAATTAGTATTTTTGATGTTTCCATAGTCTGATCTTCAAACAAACATACAAAAAAGTTTTTAAATTGAAAATGAGGTAAATTATTTATGATTGCTTCCTTAAGTTTTTCAAAATTAAATGTATTAATAAAATTCTCACTGATATCTAATACAACATGTGATTCTAATTTAAGTTTTGATTTTTTATCAGACAGTTCATCTCTTATTAATAATCCAAATAAGACTAAAGTATCATTCCACAGTTGTAAAACATTTTCCCGTTCATCCTTTATTATAAATTGTTTTATAATATTACCATAAAAAATTGATATAAATTTATAGATGGAAAGTATTTCTTCATTACTTTCTATCAATTTATGGAATATTACTAATAATTTCTCAAATAACTGATTTCTATTTTTTCCGGCATCAATATTACAATATGAATCAATAAGATCTTTTACCCATTGTTTTATATTTATTTTATTCTTTAAAAACGGAAGTTCTTCAATCATATTTATTATTAATTCATCAATAAATTCATTTTTATTATTTATAATACAGGGTGTTTTAATTGAATTACTTTTTGCAAATCTGAAACTCTTGATATGATCCAATTTATCTGAAGCTTTACAGCCACAGGATTCTCTAATAAGAAATTCAGTCGGTATCACAACCTTATTTGGTACCTTATTACCATTTAATATAGACAATAGCATTTTTACGCTTTCCTGGCCTATGTCAAAAAAGGGTTGTTTAACAGTAGTAAGAGTTGGCTTTGTTGTCAAACTTTCTTCAGTATCATCAAATCCTGTAACCGCTGCATCATTGGGTATTTTTAATCCACGCTTTTGCATTTCTAGTATAACACTGATAGCCATATAATCATTTGAGCATACGATAGCATCAAAATCAGCTTTTCTTTCTTCAAATAAAGTCTCATAAGCCTTACCTCCACCAAAATAACTAAAATTCCCATTAGTTATTAAATTATCATCTATAGCAATATTATATCGATTTAAAACATTTTTATATGCTTCATAACGTTCGATTGCATCATAATTACCTTCTGTTCCGGCAACGAATGCTATTTTCTTATAATTATGATATTCAATAAGATGTGTAACTAAATCTTCCATTCCCTTTCTACTATCAATAAGTATATTATTAATACCACTAATATTAGTACCAATATTGACCATAGGAATATTTGAATATTTTGACAGAAATTCTTTCATGCTTCTTTTTGAAATAAAATTACCTATTGATCCTTCTACAATTATTCCATCGACATTTTCTTTATTCACAAGATCATAAATAAAATTACAATTTTCACCGAGAACATTTCCACTCGGACTTTTTAAAAATCCTCCTCCAAATCCGATAATATTCTGGCCATACTCACGGCATGTTTTTACTATATTGAAAAATAAGTTTGCAGTATAGGCTCCATAAAAATCCCCGAAAATGAATCCAATAGTATAATGTTTTGTTTTCATAATAACGCCATTTTTGACTTATTACGAATTTACTCATAATACACATGATTTGCAATAGGACAATACTGATATTTTGATTGGGGCTTCGGGGTACTGTGATTTTCAAATTTACGGAATTATTGGGACTCATTGACTCGGTACGATCCGGCAATAGCCTTTGTCCGCCAGCTCCTGGTTTAATATTTTTATAAGAAGCAGCGGCAATTGCTTTGTCGGAGGTCGAAGCTCACAGCTCCTTAAAGCTCTTCTACATTACCTGCGCTTAAAGCTCTATCATAAATACGTACCTCATCGATAATACCGATAAGGTTGTTTCCAATGGTAAGTGTGTCTAGGTCTACAAGTGTTCCGGTTACATCATCACTGTTATCAAATGAGCCGTTTATGTACAATGCGGGATTTTTAAGCTCGAGAGCACAATCCGCTATTCCGCGCTGTTGACGGTAATCTCCACCCTTCTGTTAGGCTGCTGCTCTGATACGGGGACATTTTTGACAACCGGTTCTGCTGCTCCTTTACCGATTGTATTAATCGTAAGCTCCGCTCCGCCTGAAGTTTCCTCAAGATTGTTCTTAACAGTCAAGGCACGTTCTTTGCTGAGCTCCATTTCACGGGAAGAAACACCCGTATCCGCAGTATGTCCGGTAAGGGTCAGATCCAGTTTTTTAAACTCCGCCATGCCCTTTACAATCGTTTGCAATTTTACTTCCTGCCCGGGAAGCAGTACCGCCTGATCTCCCACAAAAAGCAGAGGGGTGTTGTCGGCTATAATCTGTTCAAACTGCTTCAGCAAAGCAGAAGCGGCCTCTGCGCTTTCCTCTTCAACTGCCGCTGCGGTTTCCGTTTCAGATTCGCTTCCGGCTGCCGCTTCGCTCTCAGTTTCGGCAGTGCCGGGCGCTTGTTCCGTCATCTGTGTTGAACCCCCCGGTTTGTAGAAAAACAAAAAGAAAACCAGCACGCCTATTACAAGTATGCCCAGCAGAATGAGGAGCAGAGGAATAAGCGCTCCTTTTTTCTTTTTGAGCGGTGCCGCTGCTCTCTTTTTAATAACCGTATAAGAAGCATCTTCCTCCGCGCTTTCCTGTATAACCGTGGTCGGGGAGGCTTTCATCTGTTTGTCCTCTAAAAGGCTTAAGATATCCTCCTCTTTCACATACTCATAAAAGCGCTCACGGTTGTGAGGTGCCCAGTCCTTATCCGCTTTAAATTTTTTCAGCTGACCGGTTAAGATTTCTCTGTTGTTTTTATTTGCGGCCTTATCCCACTTATTTAATAAATAATCAAGCTCATGTTTTTCGTGCGAAACTAAATTTCTGTCATCTTTGGGGTTTTCAGGCATTTTTTAACTCCTTATTTTTTAATTTAAGGTAAACAACTAATCTAAAGCATACTCCAACTTAAAAACTCATGCAAGCGCGCGTTAATTTTTTTTGCGTTCATCTGTTACCCGCTCTGTTTGCCGGACAGATAGTCTTTAATCTGCCCTGTTATGACTTTTTGCTCCTGATACTTTTTCATAAGCGGAGCCAGGGTATTCAGCAGCTCTTTTATATTCGCATAGCGGTTTTTTTTGGCAGAACTCATGGCTTTTATAATAACGGATCTTATTTTAGCAGGAATCTGCGTATTGTGCTTTTGCGGCTTAATGTATTTACCGTTGTAAATGTTGGTAATGGTTTCGCTTGAGAAATTTGATTCGAACGGTCTCTTGCCCGTCATCATCTCGTAAAGCATGACCCCCATGGAATAAATATCCGAGCGCTCGTCCACATACTTTGAGCTCTCAAGCTGCTCAGGCGAGATATAAACAGGAGTGCCGAAATAGAATCCTGTTTCCGTCAGCCGCTCGCCCTGATCTTCGGCATCGGGAGTGGCAATCCCGAAATCGGTAAGTTTGACGCGTCCGTTTTTCGCGATAAGTACATTGGCCGGTTTGATATCTCTGTGAATTACTCCCTTGCTGTGCGCGTACTGCAGGCCCAGGCAGACCTGCTGAAAAATTAAAATCCCCGTTAGCGGAGAAATAAGTGCTTTTTTCTTAATCAGCTTATCCAAAGACAGGCCGTCTACAAACTCCATTGCCATGTAATAATGGGAGCCCGCTTTAAAGTAATCGTGTACCTTCACAATATTGGGATGATCGAACATGCGCATAAGCCGTGCCTCACGCTCAAAGCGCTGCCGGATATCTTTGCTGTTGGTGATTATTAATTCTTTAAGGATGAAATTTTGTTTTTGCCCGCTCTGCCCGGCCAAATATATTTTTGCCGCGCCTCCCCTTTCGATTGCTTGGATAATAAAATAGCTGCCGATTTTTTTTTGTGCCATCATGCTTACTCTGAAAAAACTTTAGTTCCCGTAAATACTGCAGATCCCGCAGGCGGTATATTGAAGTGCTTCAGGTTATTAATTCTATTCCAGCCCCCCTGTACTGTCAAGCAGACCGGAGAAGTAATTTAGTAAAAATATTATTGTAATGCAGCCTTTTTTAACTATTATTTAGTGTGGAGGTATTATTATGGAAAGTTTTACCAATTATGAAGATTTAAAAAAGCATATTCCCCCCAAAGTGAGCAAACACCTGGCAGGACTTATTAAGGAGTCCGAGCTTCCCGACAACGAACAGACCATGAAGAAACTCAGCGAAGCCTGGCTTTTAAAGAGGGCGCTGTTTTATAAAATGGTGGAGCATGAGAATTTTAAAAAAACCGACAGCATGCACAAAGACAACAAGAACGGTTGTATAGCCATTACCATGTCCGGCTCGATAATTGCCATCGGACCTGTGGTTAATAATAAACGGGATATTAAATACACAAGCATTGGCATGCGCATAGACGTACCTGAATCATTACACGTTAAAGCAGGCCGGCTGGCCCAGGATATTGTCTGTGAGAAATCCATGATATTTGAAAAAGGTCCGCTGGAAAAAACATCTCCTATAATGGATCTGGCCCTATCGGCGGAAAACGTAAGCGAGCAGGAGCAGCTGGTGTCCATTAAAAAGGTGAATAAAAAATTACAAGCTGATTTTATTAAGGTGAATAAAGATGCTTTGGAGCAGGAGAGCAAAAAGGATATTATAAAAAACAGGAACGACCTTTTTCAGAAATGGATTATCATTCAGTGGTTCATTCTGGGCGGCATGGAAAAACATATTTTTATGGCCCGGGCCAAGATTTTATGGCTGGAGCTTTTTACTAAAGTTTATAAAGCATTGAGCAAGAAAATAAAGAACAGCGAACAGAGAGATAATGATTTTTTGGATTTTACCAATAATAGGTTTGCCAAATTCGTGGACGAATACAAATGGTATGAATCGGAAAAGAAAAATTTCGATATCGGTCTGATGAAAGCCCTGGAAGAGCTGCCCGAATATCAGGTTTATCTGGACTTTGAGGATAATTTTAGTAATGCGCTATCTTGAAAAGAGACGCTTGTAATGGCGGGAAAAAAAAGAAAAACAATCGGGCTGCTGGTAGACTGGGCCAATACACCTTACCAACTGAATATTATGGCTGGCATAGAGGCCTTTGCCAGGCAGAACAACTATTTTTTAATAAAGCCCTTGATATGGAGGAGATTATGAAAATGCTGGTAATTATTATGGTTGTTTTTTCTCTCTTTGCCTGCCGGCATACGGAACTCACGATTGAGAAAACAATAGTCACACCTGCAGGTCCGGGAAAAACTATCGAGGTTACCCTTTCCAATCAGATAACACTTATGCGAAACGGTGAATTGGGGCTGAGCTATTTTCCCGACGAAGCGGTCATTCTGGTAAGACGAAAACCTACGTTCAGGATGCTTGTAACATCGGCTATTTCAAGCTATTTATTGGAAGGCAGAGATCTGCACAACATTACATCGGCCAAAGAGGTTTTAACACCGGGAGGTAAGGGCTCGTTCGATAACGGATACGCCGGTATAAGCGGATGTCACAGATACAGCGACGGCAAGCTCTATGCGTTTTACCACGGGGAGGATCAGGAGGACATGGGATCTCTTATAGGCGGTATCCCCGGTTATTACGGCAGTGTGGACGCGGCCGTATCCGAGGATGACGGCATGACATGGAAAAAGTCGGGACAGGTAATAACCAGCTTTAAACCCAAACAATGGAATGCGTATGCAGGCCAGCAGGACAAAGGCGCCGGAGAACCGGGAGTGGTGATGGAAAAAAGCAGTATATATATTGCTTTCTCAGACAACGGCATTAACTGGTCGGCTCCCGAAAATTTGATTAAGGATTTCGCCATTCCTTTATTGGGCAAATCTTTTTCCTGGATGGCGAATATTATCTGGGATGATAACAGCAGTACTGAAGGTTGGTTGATCTACGGGCACAGCCCAAGCTGGGGGCACGAGTATAATGACAGCGGTATTCCGCATTATATGGCGGGAAGAAGGATTCGTTTTACTGTTGAGCTTCTTGCAAAAATAACATTTTTGCAAGAAGCCCCTAAAATGGAAATTGCTAAATTATTATGGTATAAAGAATAAGTATTTTACTAACTTAATATATTTTGAGTTTTGCTATTTCCTCTGTTAAATAATAATTTTACAGAACAGTGGGAGACATTACTCTGTATTCTTTGGGAGTTTTGCCTGACCATTTTTTAAAAGCTTTGCTAAAAACGCTGGTCTCGGCATAACCCAGCATATAGGTAATCTCTTCTATGGAATAATTCTCGCGTAAGTATTTTTTGGCAAGCTGTTCGCGCGTCTGCTCCAGCAGCTCTCTGAAAACAATGCTTTCACTCTTCAGACGGTTTTGCAGAGTTCTCACACTCATGGACATTTCACGGGCCACGGTGTTGATATTAAGCTTTTTGCTGTCCAGATGCGCCAGGATTATTCTTATCACATTTCGAGTTGTTGTATCCATTCTTTCAATTTCAGCGAGATACTCTTTGGCCTAGTTCTCGAAATACTCAAGCAGGCGGGGATTGGGCTGCAGTACGGGTATATTTCCTATGCTCATATCAACAACAACATAGTTATGCTTCTGCTTAAACAACACGGGTGAGGCAAACACACGCGTGTACTCCGCTGTGGATTCAGGCGCTTCATGAGCAAATCCCACTTCCCGCGGATTGACGCGCTGCCCCGTAAGATTTCTGATCAGAGTTATCATGCTCGATGCCACAGATTCAAAGCAATGCCGGGACATTTTGGGTGCGTTTTTGGGTACTGTAAAAATAACCTTTACCGTTTTTAAACCAATACGAATTTTTGATGATATCAATGTTCCGATTATTTTATTATACCTGGCTGATCGTTCAAAGGCTTGCTTTAAATTGCGGCTGTTCATCATCATATAACCGATAATCGAGTAATGCCCGGGTTCGATATACTGTCCCATATGCAGACCGAAACAAGGATCGCCCGAAATCCGGGCCGCTTCATCTTCGATGGCAATATATGTTTCAAACGGAATTCTGGCATCGGGGGATTTCAAGATGGCCGAATTAAGATCGAGAGACCTGAAAAGCTTAGCCGTATCAATCTTTAGAAAGTCTAGATAGCACATCAACTGCGACAGTATTCCTACTGAGATCTCGATGGAAGATGTATCTGCGATATTTCCCATATTATAATAATAGCAAGAATGGGGTTTTTGTCAATTTCAAACTGATACTCTTTTTATTGCACAACATGACAAAATTATTGCATAATATATCACAGACGCATGCTCACGTATACAATATGTTAGCAGTAAGGAGGAAGTGTTTATGCCCAAAGCCGTGAGAGTATTTTTAATAACCCTTGGAGTCATTATTTTTCTGGGGGTGATACTTGTTATTGTGGCCACCATAGGAATGGACGACGTTAAAAATTTTAAGATACCGGATATCGATTTGAGCAGGATCGACGACGGAGAATATGAAGGATCATGTACCATCAGCCGCTGGGCCATGAAGGTAAAGGTTGCGGTGCAAGACCATAAAATTAAAAATGTGGCAATAGTCGATAAAATGATGTCGAATTTAAACGAAGAGTTGATTGCTAAGATTAACGGGAACGTTATTGACAGGCAGCCGCCGAATTTCGACGCGGTTTCAGGGGCTTCCATAACCAGCAACGCCTATCTGATTGCCATTACCGATGCGTTATCCAAGGGTATGAAATAGATATCATCCACTTGATGAATTAATAATATCTTCTACTTTTTTCATCCATTTTGGTACTTCACTCTCTTTTAATCGCTTTAAAGTAATCTCATCCTCAGTTCCGTTTACCAGATACTCATAATCAAAATTCCAGTGATAGTATGTATTACTTGGGAACATTCTTCCCTAATGTATGAAGATGTTCTGCAGACTTTTTCTTGTTGTCATTTGATTCGGCTATAAAGCTTTCAATACCTTTTTTAATTTTACGTAAAAGAGTCTTATCTTTACTTCTGCTATATCTATTGATAAACGGGCCGGAACCACAGGAATTAAACAACCAAACATCATTATCAATTTTAATCTTAGGTTTAAACTTTCAAAATTCAGGAACAAATTCATTAAAAAACGAACCTCGTAGGTTTTCTCCTTCTCTATAGTTTCCATTAATATAATACCAATTACTTGTGCTTATTCTATTTTTAAATTTATAAATATCAAGAAAGAGAAACAAGTAATTTTCTTTGTTGTCTAAATTATTAAAGATATGGGAATTATTAAGCTGCAGCCCCAAAGAGGGAGCGGGAACTCTTACAATTTCAATTTATTTTGACAGCGACAACAAGTTCAGGGTAAACGGTGGAACATCGGTTGCGTATGCCGCCAATACCTGGTATCACCATGAACTGAAGAATATCAACTGGAACAGCACTCCGCATACGTTTGCCTGGTGGCTTAACGGTGTTGAAAGAGGAGCCGGTTACCCTTTTTCCTGGGACGTACCCTCTTTCGACTGGGTGGACCTGTATAATTATAATGACAACACGGTCTCGTGGTTTGATGAAATCGTGATCCGGGAATAAAAGCCTTCTCCGGAAAATAAATTATTTTCCGGAGAAGGACTCACTTATATATAATTCAGCGGTTTACGGGAGCTGCGCGGCCACATAAATTCGGACACATAGGCCGAGTTTATGTAATAACAGGATTTTTAATTTTCTCTCTATTTACCATCTTCCTTTTTTTTATTACCTTAACGGGATTGTATACCATTTAATCTAAAACCTTAAGAGGTCTTTAAAAAGCTATGGATAATTCCATATCAAAGAGAATGCACATCTTAATCATTACCATACCCATTCTTGTGGAAAACCTGCTGAGATTCTTTTTCTCGTTCGCGGACATGTTCATGTTAAGCGGTCTCTCCGTAAACGGTGTGCGTATGGGCGATAATGCGGTAGCTGCCGTAGGACTGGTTTTAAATTTTGTTTTCTTCATTAATATTCTTTATCTGATGATTAACTCAGGAGCCAGCATTGTTATTACTCAATATAATGGCGCGAAAAATGCTAAAAAGGCCGTTCAAACGGTAACCGCAGGTGTGTTTTTAGCGGCCCTGACAGGTATTATTATAAGCTTGACCATGTTCTTTGCAGCAAAGCCCATACTTTCCCTCTATCGACTGAATGAAATCCGCTTCGGTTTCGCGGTTGATTATTTTACCATCTTCAGTGCTTTTTCTTTGGGTTTGGCCATGAACTCAATTTTCAGTACGGTTCTCAGGTCTTACGGGTACTCAAGGGAGCCTATGTTTATCAATATGAGCGCCAACGCGTTTAATGTTTTTGGTAATTACTGTTTTATCTACGGCGCCTTCGGATTCCCGCAA
>Ga0307430_1001422_pt1 | contig 17704 bp, 11 predicted proteins | sample SalMarWE160130MG_FD_202159 | JGI IMG/M metagenome (GOLD analysis project Ga0307430, IMG submission 202159) | Salt marsh sediment microbial communities from the Plum Island Ecosystem LTER, Massachusetts, United States - WE1603-130 | ecosystem: Environmental > Aquatic > Marine > Intertidal zone >... | reverse complement strand
CGAGTCGTTCGAGCCGGTCGATGTCCTCGGGCACGGCCTGACCGCTGGTGATTCGCTCGAGGATTTCGAGCATCCTTTTCGTGCCTTCGCGGCAGGGCGTGCATTTGCCGCACGATTCGTCCTGCGAGAAGGTCATAAAAAACTTGGCGATATCGACCATGCAGTCGTGTTCGTCGAGGACGATCATGCCGCCGCTGCCCATCATCGAGCCGGCCTGGGCGAGTGTGTCGTAGTCGATTCGCGTGTCGAGGAACCGCGCCGGGATGCAGCCGCCGGCCGGGCCGCCGGTCTGGATGGCCTTGAGCTCGCACCCCTCGGCCACGCCGCCGCCGATCTCCATGACCAGCTCGCGGAACGTCGTGCCCATGGGCACCTCGGCCAGCCCCGTGTGGCGGACTTTGCCGGCCAGCGCGAAGACCTTGGTTCCGCCGCTTGCCTCGGTGCCGATCTGGGCGAACCAGTCGGCGCCGTAGTTGACGATCGCCGGCACGTTGGCGAACGTCTCGACGTTGTTGATCACCGTCGGGTGGCCCCAGAGGCCGTGCTCGGTGGGATAGGGTGGGCGGATGCGCGGCTGGCCGCGTTGGCCTTCGATCGAGTGGATGAGGGCGGTTTCCTCGCCGCAGACGAAGGCGCCGGCGCCGAGGCGGATTTCGAGGTCGAAATCGAAGCCCGAGCCGAGGATGTTTTTGCCCAGGAGTCCCCACTTGCGGCAGGTGTCGATGGCGCCTTGAACGCGCCCGACGGCCAGGGGATATTCGGCCCGGGCGTAGACGTATCCCTGCCGGGCGCCGATGGCGAAGGCGCCGATGATCATGCCCTCGACGACGTTCAGCGGATCGGATTCCAACATGCTGCGATCCATGAACGCGCCGGGGTCGCCTTCGTCGGCGTTGCAGATCAAGTATTTGGTCTTGTCGGTGGCGGCGAGGCCCATCGCCCATTTTTTGCCGGTTGGATAGCCGCCACCGCCGCGTCCGCGGAGTTTGGCCTGGGTCACTTCGTCGATGACCCACCGCGGATCGGCGCGGTCGAGCACGGTGGCCAGGGCCTGGAACCCGCGGTAGTGGAAGTATTCCTCGATGCTCGTCGGGTCGATGACGCCGTTGTGGCACAGGGCGACCCGGGTCTGCCGGTTGAAGAAGGCCACGTCGCCATAGATCTCGAAGAACTTGCGGCCGACCGTTTTGCCGGGCACGACCAGACGCTCGACGACCTGGCCGCCGGTGAGGTGGCGGTCGATGATTTCGTCGAGGTCCTCGGGTGTTTCGACGCGATAGAGGATCTTGTCGGGCCGGACCAGCAGGTGCGAGACCTTGCCCAACTCGGCCGCGCCGCACGCGCCGAAGCAGGTGGTTTGGGCGACCTGGACGCGGTCGGGCGCGACGCCGCGGTCGCGGAGCTTGTGGGCCAGCGCCGCGCCGCAGGCCGTTCGATCTTGCCAGCCGCAGCGTTGGCTGGCGCAGTAGAGCACCTCGTGGCCGGGGACTTTGTCGATGGGCCCGTCGAGCACGTGGTTCAAAAGCGGCTCGCCCCCCTGGATGTGCGAGGTGAAGATTTTGTGGACCAGGGGGCGGTCGACCAGTTCATACTTGACGGGCAACTGGCCGGGGACAAAAACGCTGACGATCGGCTCGCGGCTGCAGCGGCCCGTGCAGCCGGTTTGGTGCAACACCACGTCGTCGCGGCCCGAGGCGGCCAGGTGTTTTTGGAATTCGTCGAGGACCTCTTTGGAGCCGGCGGCGTGTTCGCAGGTGGCCGAGCCGACCTGGATGATGATTTTGTCCTTGGGTCGGCGTTTCTGGCGGATTTCGGCCGCCTTGGAGCGAAGCGCCTCGTATTGCCGGAGCACGTTGTTGGGCACGCTTGCATCCTTTCGGGGGTTCGACAACGTCGGCTGACACGCGCCCAGTATAGCGGAACCGGGGATTATGAGAATACCGAGCAACCGTAGCGGGTGCCCGGGAATGAGCGTAGCGAAGGCCCGGCTTTTCGAGGTCCTGGGCCACCGCTTCGCTATGGCCCAGGCACCCGCGTCACGATGCCGCTCCCTTACGATCGCGGTTCGGTTTTTTTAGATTGGCGTTTCGGGGGTTTCGGGCTCGGCTTTTACCTCGCGGCCGATCAGGATCATGCCGGCGATCGTTAGGCAGACCCCCAACAGAAGCCACAGGCTGGCCGGCTCGCCGAAGACGGTCACACCGACCGCGGCGCCGAGCACGACCTGGGTGGTCATGATCGTGTTGGCCCGGGCCGCGGCCGTCCATTGCAGTCCCTTGGTGATCGCCAGAAACGACAGCAAGTTCAAAACGCCGGCAAGCAGGATAAGCCCGAGCGTGGACAGGGGGACATTGGCTAGCAGGTCGGGGCCGCGCCGGACGGCCAACCACGGGCCGAGGCTGACCGTGCCCATGGCCGTGATGAGGAAGACCACCACGGTGGTCGGCGTGTCGGCGGTGACGTTGCGTCGGATGACGACGACGAGCCCCGCGTAGACGACGCCCGCCATGCAAGCCGCGCCGGTGGCCAGCGTCGCTAAGACCCAGCTCGGTCCCGTTCCGATCGCCTGGCTTGCTCTCGGGGCGGCCAAGCAGAGCAGAGCGATCGAGACGAACAACAGACCGATGGCGAGGAGCGTTTGGCGCGAGACCCGTTCGCCGAGGAAGATTCGCCCCAAGACGGCCGTGGCCACGAGGTTCGTGCCCGACATGACCGGCAGCGCGACGGCCAGGCCGATGACGCCCAGAGCCCAGAGATTGGCCAGGTTGCCGCCCAACTGGGTGATCAATCCAGCCAGGGCCAGCACCAACAAGGCGCCGCCGCGGGGCAAAAGCCGCCGGCCGTGCCAGGCGTGCCAGGCCAGCCACGGCCCGACCGCCACGACCGCGACCGTTTCCTTAATGAAAATCACGAGCGTCTGGTCGCAGTCGACAGCCAACTTGCGCAGACAGGCGTTAACCGTCGAATAGCCCAGCGCCGCCAAGACGCACAAGAGCACGCCCGCCAGGGCGGTGCGGGGCGATTGGATCGCGGCCGGTGGATGGTCGGGGGTTTGGCTGGCGAGATCGGACGGGGTGGACAGATCGTTCATCCAGGTATTCTAAACGAAGCCAGGCCGTCCGGGAATTGAGTGTGTGCCACTGCTTGCGGAAGTCTTGACTGACGTTGAACTTGCACGAAAGCACTGCTTGCCGGACCGCGCTGGGTGGACGCAACGCCGCAAGCAGTGTGAAGCGGTATCAAACGCCAACCCCATTCTCGGCAAGCAGTGGCACACGCGAATAAGCTGCCACTGCACGGCCCAGGGATCCTCAAACCCAGTTGGACGATCGGGGGAGGTGGTGCGAGGCGGCACACGAGGTGTCCGTCCTCGTTTTCCGGCTCATTGGGGGGCTGGCGCCGCCGTGGAACTTGCCCCGAGGGCAATCATGAGGGAGAATTTAACAGCGGTCGCTTCGCCAATCGTCGCGCAAATGAGAAAACGGGAGACGTGACCATGAAGATCAGTTCACGAAACGTGCTGGAGGGGACCGTCACCAAACTGGTGCATCACGAGGTGCACACCGAGGTAACGCTCGAGCTAGCCGGCGGGCAGGAACTCGTCTCGGTCGTGACCAACGCCTCGGCCGAGCGGCTTGAGCTGGCCGAGGGCATGACCGTCCGCGCGATCATTCGGGCCAGCAGCGTGGTGCTGGCGGTCGACTGAGCTGGGTCAGCGCTTGGAGAACTGCGTAGCCCGGCGGGCGCCGCGGAGGCCGTACTTTTTGCGTTCGACCTCGCGGCCGTCGCGGGTGAGCAGGTTCGAGTCGCGCAGCGGCGCTTCGAGCGTGACGTCCATCTTCTTGAGTGCCCGGGCGATGCCCAGCTTGCAGGCGTCGGCCTGGCCGGTGGGGCCGCCGCCGTGGACACGGACGGAGACGTCGACCTCTTCGGTCTTGGCGGTGTGGACCAGCGGGGCCATGACGGCGTTGCGGTGCTGGGGCAAGGGGAAATAGTCTTCCAGCGGTCGCCGGTTGATGAGGATCATGCCCGTGCCCGGTCGGACGCGGACGCGAGCGACCGACGATTTGCGTCGTCCGGTCCCCAGCGAGTCGCCGGTGCCTTTTGCCTCGGAGGTCGTGGCTTGTGCCATGATGGTTGTTCTCGAAAACCGTGACGGTGACTAGAAAGTTATTTGACGCCGAGCTCGCGCGGCTCGGGGCTTTGTGCTTGATGGGGATGATCGTTGCCGACGTAAATCTTCAGCTTTGCGAGCATCTTGACGCCGAGTTTGTTCTTGGGCAACATCCGCCGGACGGCCTCGCTGAGGATTCTGTCCGGGTGCTTTTCCATGCGGCGGCGCGCTGATTCGCTGCGCAGGCCCGTGTAGCCGGTGAACCAGGTGTATCGCTTCTTGTCCCATTTCGTGCCGGTAAAAACGACCTTTTCGGCGTTGATAACCACGACGAAATCGCCCGTGTCGACGTGGGGCGTGTAGGTCGGGCGGTGTTTGCCCATCAGGAGGACGGCGATATCGCTGGCCAGGCGGCCGACAACCTTGTCGGTGGCGTCGACGAGCCACCAACGGGCCTCGACTTCGCCGGGTTTAGCCATGTAGGTTTTGATCATCACCAGAGCGTTCTTTCCACGGGAAATCGGCGTGCCGGATGGGGGCCATCGCGGCGAGCACGCCCGAAGCTGCTCCCCGCCAAGGTGCGGGGAAACATGTAATCTAATGGTTTGTCGGTTCGGCGGCAAGGGCTCACGGGCAGGGAATTCCTGTAGGGTGGGCACTGCCCACCAAAACCGAACGGTTCGTGGTGGGCGGTGCCCACCCTACGTACTCCTGCCGCCGGGCTCTGTCCTTTGACGTTGAAAGCTCTACACTAGTAAAAGGGACGGTCAAGGTAGAAGACTGCCCCCTTTTCTGATGGAAAACACCCCCCATTGGGTCCCCATGCCGGAACGAGCCACGCAACCCCCGACCGTCCAGCGAGCCGCGCTGGCGGTCCGTGGCGTGGTCCAGGGCGTGGGCTTTCGGCCGTTTGTTTACAACGCGGCTCGCTCGTGCGGGCTTTCGGGTTGGGTTCGCAACGAGACCGACCTGGTGCGGATCGAAGTACAGGGTGATCGGGTCTCGTTGGACGCCTTTCTGGAGACTCTTCGACACAAGACACCCCCCCAGGCCAGAATCGATTCGATCGATATTTCCGAGATCGAGGTCGTGCCGTCGCCCGATGGACGGTCGTCGTTCGAGATTCTGCCGAGCCGTGAACTGGCCGGCCGGCGGCCGGCGATTCCCGCCGATCTGGCCACGTGCGCCGAGTGCCTGGCCGAGATCCGCGACCCCGGCGCGCGCCGCTCGGGCTATCCGTTTACGAATTGCACGAACTGCGGGCCACGGTGGTCGATCATCGAGGGCCTGCCCTACGACCGGCCGCGAACGTCGATGCGCCGCTTTGCGATGTGCGCGGCGTGCCGGGCCGAATACGAGTCGCCGGCCGACCGCCGGTTCCACGCCCAGCCGATTGCCTGCGCCGACTGTGGGCCGGAGCTGCGGCTGCTCGATCCCACCGGCGGCGTGCTCGCGGGGCGCGACGAGGCGCTGGCCGCGGCGGCCGAGGCGATTCTCGACGGAAAGATCGTCGCCCTGAAGGGTCTTGGCGGGTTTCAATTGCTGGTCGACGCGACGCGCGACGAGCCGGTCCAACGTCTCCGCCGGCGCAAGCGACGACCGGCCAAGCCGCTGGCGGTGATGGTCGGGTCGCTCGATGAAGTGCGGCGATATTGCACGGTCACCGACGACGAAGCCGCACAGCTCGGCTCGCCGGCCGCGCCAATTGTTCTGCTTCACCGGCGGGAATCGTCGGGTAATGAAGTGACGATTGCCGAGGCGGTGGCTCCGGGCAACCCGGACTTGGGCGTCATGCTCCCTTACACGCCGCTGCACCACTTGTTGATGGATCGCGTGGGGCGGCCGGTCGTCTGCACCAGCGGCAATCTTTCGGAGGAGCCGATGGCCGCCACCACGGCCGACGCGCTGCGGCGGCTTGGCTCGATCGCCGACGTGGTGCTGACGCACAACCGACCGATTGTGCGTCCGGTGGACGACTCGGTGGTGCGGTGCGACGCGACGGGGACGGTGGTGCTGCGGCGGGCGCGGGGCTACGCACCGTTGCCCATCGAGCTGGGTGCCCCGACGAGCCGGCAGTCGGAAAAGGGGACTGGCTCCGTCGCCTCTAGGAAGGTGGTCCTGCAACAACAATCTGCGGCGGCGGTGCCTGTCCCCTTTTACGACGGACCACCAGAGTGCCCGCGGAAAAAGGGGGACAGGCACCGTCGCAATGACGTCACCCGCACTGTCGCGCCGGTTTGTGCGACGGAGCCAGTCCCCCTTTTTCCGTCCCCCGCCTCCCGACCCTCGTCCCCCGTCATCCTGGCCGTTGGCGGCCACTTGAAAAATACGGTGGCGTTGCGACTGGGTCACCAGGTGGTTGTCGGCTCGCACGTCGGTGATCTCGACTCGCCGCGGAGTTGGGAGGTGCATCGCCGGGCGGTCGACGATCTGGTGTCGTTTTTCGACGCGAGGCCCGAGCGAATTGCCTGCGATCTGCATCCCGACTATCTTTCGACGCGTCATGCCGAGCGGCTGGCCGGCGAGTGGGGCGTGCCGCTGGTGCGGGTGCAGCACCATCACGCCCACGTCGCCGCCTGCGTGGCCGAGCATGGCCTGGTCGGACCGGTATTGGGGTTGGCCTGGGACGGCACCGGCTATGGGACGAACGGGACGGTCTGGGGTGGCGAGGCGTTGGTATGCGAGGGCGCGGCTTTTTGGCGAGTGGCTCATTTGCGGCAATTTGGCCTACCGGGTGGCGACGCGGCAGTTCGCCGTCCGCGGCGTTCGGCGCTGGGTGCTCTGTTTGAGATTGCGCCGGAGTTGGCTGAAGCGCAGGCCGGCGCGTGGTTTGGCCTGGCGCGGCGGCAGGCGATCCTGGCGATGTTGCAGCGCGGCGCGCGCTGTCCGCGGACCAGCAGCATGGGGCGGTTGTTCGACGCGGTGGCGGCCTTGTGCGGATTGCCCGACGAAGCAGCAGGCAGCGGGCAGCAGGCAGCGGGCAGAGGGACGAAGGACGAAGGACGAAGGGCGAAGGAAGGAGAAAGCGCAGGGGTGGCTGGGTCAAAGCGAAGCGGTGGCCCAGTGGACGACGGCGACGTGGTGGTCAGTTTCGAGGGTGAGGCGGCGATGGCGTTGGAGTTTGCGGCGGATTGGGATCACGATGAGGCCTACCCAATCGAGCTTGGCGACGGGGAGCCGGCGGTTGCCAATTGGGGGCCGGTGGTTCGGGCCGTGCTGGCCGATCGGGCCGCCGGGGTGACGGCGGGACAGATCAGTGCGCGATTCCACAACGCCTTGGCGGCGCTAGCGGTCGAGATCGCCCGGCGGGCCGGATGCGGCCAGGTGGCACTGTCGGGCGGATGTTTTCAGAACCGGCTCTTGACCGAGCGCGTCCGCGGCGCTCTGTCGCGGGCGGGGTTCAACGTGTACACTCACCAGAAGGTGCCCCCGGGCGACGGCGGCATCGCGCTGGGCCAAGCCTACCTGGCCGGCGAACCAGAATATCAAGAACCTATCCCGGAATCAGATTTGGGGGTGCCTGGATCATAGCGAAGCGGTGGCCCAGTGCCCTTGTTTGCCGGGCCAGCGCTGCGCTATGGCCCGGGCACCCTACGGTTAGGTAATAAGATCCAAAGTGCGAAGCGTGGGCGATGACGGAGTTAAAGCAATCATGTGTTTAGGCGTGCCCGGCCGGGTGATCGAGGTTTACGAGAAGGACACGCTGCCGATGGGCAAGGTCGATTTCGGCGGCGTGGCGAAGGAGGTCTGTCTGGCCTACACGCCGGAGGTGCGGCCCGGCGAGTATGTGCTAGTACACGTGGGGTTTGCGATCAACGCGATCGACGAGGCGGAGGCGGAGGAGGTGTTTGCGCTGTTGCGGGAGATGGCTGAAGCGGAGGAAGCGGCGGGCAGCGGGCAGCAGGCAGCAGGCAGTGGGGAGTAGGCGGCAAGCAGTAGGCAGTTTTGATTGGTGCGTGCAAGAGGGCACCTTGCGTTTATGAAATACGTTGATGAATATCGGGATGCGGCCGGGGTTAAGCAGCTGGCCGAGTTGGTGCGTCGGAAGACGACGCGGCCGTGGAACTTAATGGAGGTCTGCGGCGGCCAGACGAATGCCATTGTGCGCTTTGGGCTCGATCAACTGTTGCCTGACGAGATTCGTTTGATCCACGGCCCGGGGTGCCCGGTGTGCGTTACGCCGATCGAGATTATCGACCAGGCGTTGGCCATAGCGCACCGGCCCGAGGTGATTTTTTGTTCGTTCGGCGACATGCTCCGGGTTCCGGGGAGCCGCGAGGACCTTTTCACGGCCAAGTCGGACGGGGCCGACGTGCGTATGGTCTATTCGCCGATGGACGCGATTCGTCTGGCGCAATTGAACGCCGAGCGCGAGGTGGTTTTCTTCGCGATCGGATTCGAGACGACCGCGCCTGCGGTGGCGATGGCAGTGGTCCAGGCCGAGCGGCTGGGGTTGTCGAATTTTTCGGCCCTGATTTCCCACGTGCTGGTGCCGCCGGCGCTCCGCGCGGTGCTCGGCTCGCCCGAGAACGTCGTGCAAGGTTTCCTGGCGGCGGGCCACGTGTGCACGGTGATGGGTACGCGCCAGTATGAACCGATCGCGCGCGAGTACGGCGTGCCGATCGTGGTGACCGGGTTCGAGCCGCTGGACATTCTGCAGGGTGTGGCGATGTGCGTCGAGCAGTTGGAGGCCGGCCGCGCGGAGGTCGAGATTCAATACAGCCGCTGTGTTCAGCCTGACGGAAATCCGGCGGCGCTGGCACAGATCGACCGGGTGTTTCGGACCGTGTCGCGCAAGTGGCGTGGGATCGGCGAGATTGCCGAGAGTGGTTGGGCACTGCGCGAGGAGTTTGCCCGATTCGACGCGGCGGCGCGGTTCGGCGTCGAGGGAATTCGGGCCCAGGAGCCGGCGGTGTGTCTTGCGGGGGCCGTGTTGCAGGGGCACAAGCGGCCGCACGAGTGCCCGGCGTTTGGCACCGCGTGTACGCCCGAGCATCCGTTGGGCGCCCCAATGGTCTCGACCGAGGGGGCCTGCGCGGCGTATTATCGGTATCGGCGGCAGTCGTAGGGTGGGCACCGCCCACCAAAATAATTGGGTGACGCGCGGCGGCAAGAGGTTATGGAATCTTTTGGGCAGCGTTGCCTCTTGTTGCTACGCAACACCGACGATTCTCCGGCCGCGCGGAGGACAATGGAAGCGTTTTCAGCGGAGAATCGTCGGTGCCACCCGATGAGAAATCGAGTCATTTGGTGGGCGGTGCCCACCCTACGTGATCAACCAAAGGAAAGACCATGAGCCCCGACCCGTCCGGCGATTTCTCCTTGCAGTGTCCCGTTCCGCGCGAGAGTCACGCGACCGTGCAGATGGCCCACGGGGGCGGTGGTCGAGTGATGCGGCGGCTCGTCGAGGGTTTTTTTCTGCCGGCGTTTGGTTCGGATCCGGCCAAGGAGCCGCCGCACGACGCCGCGGTACTCGAGGTGCCGGCCGGGCGGCTGGCAATGACGACCGACACGTTCGTCGTTAGTCCGCTGTTTTTTCCCGGCGGCGACATCGGTTGCCTGGCGGTCTACGGGACGGTGAACGATCTGGCGATGGCCGGGGCGAGGCCGTTGGCGCTGAGCGTGGGCTTTGTGCTCGAAGAGGGGCTGCCGCTGGAGACGCTGGAGCGGATCGTGGCCTCGATGCGGCGCGCGGCCGACGAGGTGGGCGTGCGGATCGTCACGGGCGACACCAAAGTCGTCGATCGCGGCAAGGGTGACGGGGTGTTTATCAACACGGCGGGGATCGGCATCGTGCCGCCGGGGGTGGACATCGGGCCGCGGCGCGTGCGGCCGGGCGACGCCGTGTTGGTCAGCGGCGACCTGGGCCGCCACGGCATCGCGGTACTGTCGGTCCGCGAGGGGATTTCGTTCGAGTCGGAGCTGGCCAGCGACTGCGCATCGCTAGCCGGGCTGGTCGAGACGCTGCTGGCGGCCGACCCGGACGTTCACTGCCTGCGTGATCTGACTCGGGGTGGACTGGCCGCTGCGCTGTGCGAGATCGCCGAGGCCGCGGGCGTGGGCATCGAGTTGGACGAGGCGTCGATTCCCGTTTGCGAGCCGGTGGCCGGCGCGTGCGAACTCTTGGGGCTGGATCCGCTCTACGTGGCCAACGAGGGGCGGCTGGTGGCGTTCGTGCCGGCCGAGGCGGCGCAGCGGACGCTCGAAATCATGCGGGCCCACCCGGCGGCGGTTGGGCCGTCGGTCATCGGCACGGTGACCGAGACCCAGGCCGGGATGGTCCGGCTGCGCAACCCGCTAGGCGTCGAGCGAATTGTCGATCTCCTCTCGGGCGAGCAGATGCCGCGGATATGCTGAGCGGCGGGGACTGTCCCGTTTTTCGGCCTCAAGACGATGATTTGCCGATCAACCCAGCCCGAAAAACGGGACTGTCCCCTTTGCGTGGCATGGTACAATAGAGGAAGGGTACGCCGGCCGCGCGGATCGGAACCCGTGGGCCGCCAGGCATCCATCAGGAACAGAGTCTCTTGTCTCGAATCGTGAACTATTGCTTGAATGCCAGGACGTCCACGCGAGTCGTCACGATCGTGTTGGGCTGCGTGGTTTGGTCGCTTGCGGCGTCGGTTCATGCCGCCGACGTGCGTGAGACGGCGCTGGCGATGCGGCAGAAGTACGCCGCCAAGTTGGAGTTGCTGGCCGCCTGGTGCGACGAGCAAGGGCTTGCGGAGCAGGCCACGCAAACGCGCGAGCGTGCCAAGCCGGCCGACCCGAACGTGATTCGCGTGCTGGCCCTTCCGGTTCGGGTGGGCGAGACGTCGGAGTTGGCCGCCGACGCGCCAAAGAATGTCGCCGAGTGGCACCGCCGCTATTGGCTTTTGCGCCGCGAGCAGGCGAAGCGTTATTTCCAGTTGGCCCGAACGGCAATCCACGCGGGCCAGCCATCGCTGGCGTTCGACCTGGTTCACGCGGCGGTGGCCGAAGACCCGGACTACGAACCAGTCCGCCGGCTGTTGGGCTATCAGGAGTTTCACGGCCAATGGCGGACGCGGTGGGAGATTCAGAAGCTGCGCGCGGACAACATCTGGGACGAGCGGTTTGGCTGGATCCGCAAGGCGGAGTTGCCGCGCTACGAGAAGGGCGAGCGGCCCTATCGCGGGCGGTGGATTTCGGCCGAAGAGGACGCGCGGCTACACGCCGACATACGCCGCGGCTGGGACGTCGAGACCGAGCACTACTCGATCCGCACCAGCCACGGCATCGAGGCTGCCGTGCGGCTCGGGCGACGGCTTGAGGATCTCTATCGCGTCTGGCGGCAGATCTTTGTCTGCTACTACGCGACGCCCCAACAGGTCGAGGCGATGTTCGACCGCCAGGCGCCGCGAATGAACCTGCCGCGGTTCAAGGTCGTCTATTTTCGCGATCGGGCCCAGTACCAGCGCGATCTTGCCGGCGTGCTGCCGGGCATCGAAAACTCGGAAGGCGTCTATCTGACCAACATGCGTCGGGCCTATTTCTTCGGCGGCGACGACGCCGACGAGGAGACGGTGCTGCACGAGGCGACCCATCAGCTTTTCTACGAATCGCGGCCCGTGGCCCGGGCCGCGGGCGAGTCGGCCAACTGCTGGGTGATCGAGGGGATCGCGGTTTACATGGAAACGTTGCGGCGCGAGGGGGATTATTACGTCTTGGGTGGTTTCGACCGGCCGCGGATGAAGGCCGCCCGATATCGGCTGTTCAAGAGCCAGTTCTACGTTCCCTTCGAGACGCTGAGCCGGTATGGGCTCGGCCAACTACAGGCCGATCCGAACATGCCGAAGCTCTACAGCCAGATTGCTGGGTGGACGGAGTTTCTTGTCTATTACGATCAGGGTCGGTATCGCGATGCGCTGGTCGACTACCTGATCGGCGTCTACAACGGCAGCCAGGATCCCACGCTCTTGGCGCGGCTGTGCCGTACGTCGTACGACGAGCTGGATCGGGAATACCGGGAGTTTATGCAAGAGGGAAGAGTGAAGAGAGAAGAGTGAAAAACGGTTCAAGTACCCCTGCGTTTTTCACTCTTCACTCTTTTCTCTTCTCTCTTCATCCTTCGCTCTTCACTCTTCTGGGCAACGCATGTCGTCTTTGGGAAACATGCTTCTCGGGGATGTTCTCCTCGCCGCCGGCGATTCTTGTTTAGCCTAAGTGGCTGTCTTTGAACGTCTTGCGTCGGTTTGAGCGGTTCGTCTTGCGCCGTCTTGCGCCGGCGGCACTGGTTTTGCTCGATTGAGGAAGCGTAGGACGACGGATCGAGGGCGAGCCCTGGTCCCCTCGGGCTCTCTCTCGGTTGGTCGGTCGCGGGAAAAGGGGACTGGCACCTTTTGCCGCAAGCGGCCCTTCGGGTGCTTCGCACAAAAGGAGCCAGTCCCCTTTTCCAAATTTGGGTGCTTCGCACAAAAGGTGCCAGTCCCCTTTTCCCGAGTTTCCTTTTTGCTGGGAATCTCCTTGATGAACGCTTCTGGACTGCTTGAGTTGGCCGCGATCGTTTCGGCCCACGGACCGGTGTTGGTCGAAGGGCCAGGAAACCTCTCCACGTCGGGTCTGGAGCAGTATTGGACGGCCTCGCAATGCCGGTTTGATCGTTGGTCGAAGGCGTTCAAGCAGCTTGGGGCCGAGGCGGAAGACCCGGGCCCCGGCTGGGCCGACGAGGGGTGGCCGACGCTGCGCGCGACGATCGAAGAAGTGCTCACCGGCGAGGTGCTTACCCGGGTGTTTGGCGCGGTAGTGACCGCCTATGACGCGCGTCGCAAGAGCGGGCAGGCCGAGCCGATCGCGCGGAGCGTGATGATCGGACACCTCGAGGCCCGCAATCGCGTGCTCCGTTGGCTGGTCAGCGGCTCGGGCATTGGCGCCGACGAGGCGTTTGCGCTGAATCGTTTGCGGCGCCGGACGGAGCGTTGGTCGGACATGTTGGTGGGCTATCTCCATGGGCTGGTCGACGTGCGGCATTTTGCCGTCGATCCCGAGCGCGCGGCCGATTTTGCCGAGGACCTGAGCTACCGAGCGCGGCTGCCAGGCGGACGCCACGCGTGGACGTTGCTCACCGCGTCGTTGCGCGCCACCTTTGGTACGGGCCTGTCAGCGACCAGCCCCAACGCGGACCTCAACGAGCGGATTGGCACGAGTGTTCTTTCTTGTTTCCGCTCCGAGCTTTTCGAATCAACCGGCACGCTCCGCTCGCTCTGGGTCACACGGCTGGTCAACGGTGCCGAGGACGTCCGCGGGATGGTCGACGACCTGCTCTGCCCCGCCGAGCAAAACGGCCGCCAGCGACGGGACGAAGAAGCCGCCGATCGGTTTCTCGACCGGATACGGCGGTTCAACCGGTCGTGAGCCGTCATCTTGTCAATACGGTGTGACGGCAGCTCGCATGTGCTTCCGGGACCGGGTCGCGGCCTAGCCCGGATTTCTCACCACAGAGACACGGAGAGCACGGAGACGACGGAAAAGCAAGTACTTACGACCAGACCACCCAAAACACCACGCTGCTTGCCAAGAATCGTCATCATCTCCAATTCATGCTCTTCTCTGTGTTCTCCGTGTCTCCGTGGTGAATTTCCTGGTGAGAAATGCGGGCTAGCCTACTCCAACTCCACCGTCTGCTGATACTGCGGCACGACGGTCTCCCAGCCCTTTTCCTCCCGGATCTTCTTCGAGAGGCCCAGCGACGATTCCTCTTCGCCGTGGGTCAAGAAGAGCTTGCGCGGGGGCTCTTTGAGGAAGCTGAGCCAGTGCATCAGGCCCGGGCAGTCGGCGTGGCCCGAGAATCCGTCGAGGTGCTCGACGCGGGCACGCACCGGCCAGAGGCGGCCGTGGATGCGGACCTCGGGGGGGCGTTCGAGGATCTGTCGGCCCAGGGTGCCTTTGGCCTGGTAGCCGACGAACAAGAGCGTCGACTCGGGCCGGGTGACGTTGTGGGTCAGGTGGTGCTTGATGCGGCCCGCCGTGCACATGCCCGAGGTCGCCATGATCACCGCCGGCGTGTCGAGCCGGTTGATGGCCTTCGAGTCTTCGGTCGATTGGACCATGCGGAGGCCCGGGAAGTGCAGCGGGCCGTCGCCGTCGGCGATGCGCTGCCAGGCTTCTTCGTCGAAACACTCGCGGTGGCGCTGAAACACGCCCGTCACGGCGCTGGCCATGGGGCTGTCGAGATAGACGGGCACGTCGGGAATTCGCCCTTGGCCCAAGAGGCTGCCAAGGTGGTAGATGAGTTCTTGGGCCCGTTCGATGGCAAACGTGGGAATCACGACGTTGCCGCCGCCGGCGACGGTTTCGCTGATGATTTGGGCGAGCCGCGTCTCGACGTTTCCAAAATCTTCGTGGACGCGCGTGCCGTAGGTCGATTCCATGACGACGTAGTCGGCCGCGGTGAAGACTTCGGGATCGCGGATGATCGGCTTGTCCCACTGGCCGACGTCGCCCGAGAAGACGATCCGGCGCGGCTGGCCGTTTTCCTGAATGGTCAGTTCGAGCATGGCCGAGCCGAGGATGTGACCGGCGTCGTGGAGCGAGGCGGTCAGGCCTTCGCCCAGCTCGATTGGCTGGCCATAGGCGACCGGCCGCAGCAAGGGCAAGGTGCGCTCGACTTCGTGCTCGGTGAAGAGTGGCTTAACCGGATGCCGTCCGCGGCGGCCTTCCTTGCGGTGGCGTTTTTGCTTGAAGGCGGCGTCTTCTTCCTGGATCTTGGCCGCGTCGCGCAGCACGATGTCGACCAAGTCGGCCGTGGCCGGGGTGGCGAAAATCTTGCCGCGAAAACCTTCGCCGACCAGCTTGGGCAGCAGCCCGCAATGATCGACGTGGGCGTGGGTCAAGAGCACGGCGTCGATCCGCCCCGGCCCGATGACGCTGGGCTCCCAATTGCGATCGAGAAAATCGCGTTCCTGGAACATGCCGCAATCGACCAAGAGCCGGGTGCCGCCCGACTGAAGGTAGTAGCGCGAGCCGGTCACCTGCCGGGTGGCGCCCAGGAACTGTAGTTTCATGGTGCAATCTCTTCGAGCGTGGGGCCCCTACTCTAGTTTGTTTCGGGTGTGCCCGCTCGTCAAGGTGGCGGCTGGCGTGGCGACGGACGCGGCGGTGGAAAAAAGGGGACTGGCTCCGTGGCACAAACCAGTGTGGTGTTGGGAAGAGGTTACCGCCACGGTGCCTGTCCCCCTTTTTCCACAGTGGTCCGCCGCCAAAGGGGACAGGCACCGTCGCCGCAAACCGTCTTTACGCGTCCGACGATTATCGGGGCGACGGAGCCAGTCCCCTTTTCCCACCCACTGCGCGCGACCCACCCTACGTCACCGCCGCCTCTTGCAGCAGAGATTACTCGGTCGAGGCCTGGCGATCGGGGGTGGGGCCGCCGCGATAGACGCCGACCTGGTCGACGCCGTCGCCGTCGAAATCGCCCACCACCGGCACGTCGCCCGCGCCACCCAGCGCGAGGACCTTGTCCTGGGCGTCGAGCTGGTGGTTGCCGTTGGAGTCGAGCTGCCACCGGCCGTCGTGGAAGACGCCGACGTCGTCAATTCCATCGCCGTTGAAATCGCCGACGACGGGCCTGTCGTCGCGGCCGCCGAATTCGAGGTAGAGATCGGCGTCGCTCCAGCGGCCGTTTCCATCGACGTCGAGGAACCAGGCGCCGTTGCGATAGATGCCAATCGTGCTCACGCCGTCGCCGTTCCAATCGCCCGCGACTGCCTTGTCGCCGTCGTGGCCGAACTCGAAGACGTGGTCGATCAGATCGGCCCGCAGCCGGCCTTCGGCCGAGCGTTTGAGCGTGCGGAGCCGGTCGGGGGCCTGTTGCGGGTCGGGCGGCAGATTCTTATAGCCGCCGTTGGGCTCGTTCTGGCGGTCGGGCAATCCCGCTTCGGTTTGCAGTGCCCGGGGATCGCCCACCCACGACTTGCCGAAAATGCCGATGTCGGTTTTGCCGTCGCCGTCCCAGTCGCCGGTCACCGGCATGTCGTCGACGTCGCCGAGTTTGGCCCACAGATCGCCGTCGTCCCAGACGCCGTTGCCGTCGAGATCGAGGAACCACTCGCCGCCGACAAAAACGCCAATCTCGTCGACGCCGTCGCCGTTGAAGTCGCCGACCACGGGCGTTCCTTCGGTCAGGCCGAACTGGTAATTGTACTCGACGTTGCCGTTGTTGTCGGCCACGATCCATTGGCCGTCGCGCAACGTGGAACCGTCCCACGAGACCGGGTTGAAATACAAGGTTCCGTCGACCGCCACCGCGTCGGACGTCTCGCGGAGTCGTCGCGGCTGGCCGGCGTTGATCACGCTCAGGTGCCACGTGTAGGTCAAGGGTATTCCCATGCCGCCGTAGATTGGCGGCATTTCATAGCTGATCGACGTCGGAGGGGCATAGGGAGCGGACGCCGCGCTGGAATAGCTGGTGTAGACCGTCGGCGGCGCGGGATCCGGCTGAGGATTATCGGGCGGCGACCACCAGGGCAACTGTTCGACGCGGACTTCACTGAAGTTGTACGAAACGCCTTCCATGCCCGGGCCGACGGCGATCTGGACCACCGCGTCGTTATTGGTGTCCGCAAGAAGTCCGAGGAGCTGCAATCCTTCCGAGTTGATTTCGTGCGGGTTGATCGCGATTCCGCCGAGCGAGCCGGCCGAATCGATACCGTCGAGGTAGCCCAGCGGCTGCACCTCGAAGATCGTGTACACGCCGGGCGCGAGGCCCGTGAACTCGTAATAGCCCGTCGCATCCGTGGTGGTTGTGACGGGGTTGCCGCTGGCATCCACGACCGGCATGCCCGCGGCGTCGCGCAACTGGAGCACGACGCCGGCAAGCCGCGTGTCGTCGGCCGTGAGCTGGCCGTCGCGCACGGAGGCGACGTCGGGTATTGTCTCGAACCAGAAGAGACTGATCGTCGGGCCGTCTTGGAAAACGTAGCCCGAGATGCTCGCCGGGATCGTTTCGCAGAAGTTGTAGTCGACGCCCTTGTCGCCGGGTGCCAGGGTGATCTGGTCCATGAGGTCGTTGGCGGCGAGTTCGCCGCCGGCCGATCCGACCCGCTCGTCGCCATCGAGATAGTCCCGCGGCTGGATTTCTTCGAGCCCGTAGGTGCCCGGCTTGAGGTCGTCGAAGCGGTACTCGCCGCCGGCGTCGGTGGTCGTCGAGGCGATTCGCACGCCGGATTGGTCGAGCAGATAGACCGTGACGCCGGGTAGCCGGGTTTCGCCCTCGTCGGGCATCAGGTCGCCGTCGAGATCGACGAAGACCGTTCCCTGCAACCGGGCGGGCGCCAGCTCGCCGAAGTTGTAATTTTTGGCGATGATGCCGCCGTCCAGGGCCGCGCCGGTGATCGCGTCGCCCGGATTGTGCGCCGCGCCCCCCGCGTCGCCGGCCGCGTCGAGCCCGTCGTGATAGCCGGCCGGCTGAGCCTCGGCCACGCCGTAGACACCGGGCGCCAGGCCGAGGAATTCATAGTAGCCGGTCGGGTCGGTCGTGGTGGTTTGGCCGGTCGGGTTGCCCTCGGCGTCCAACAGCGTGAGTGTGACGCCCGCGATGCCCGGCTCGCCGCCCTGCTTCACCCCGTCGTTGTT
>Ga0307430_1001415_pt1 | contig 17728 bp, 10 predicted proteins | sample SalMarWE160130MG_FD_202159 | JGI IMG/M metagenome (GOLD analysis project Ga0307430, IMG submission 202159) | Salt marsh sediment microbial communities from the Plum Island Ecosystem LTER, Massachusetts, United States - WE1603-130 | ecosystem: Environmental > Aquatic > Marine > Intertidal zone >... | reverse complement strand
AGTATCGCACTGAAGCCCTGGTTCAGTAGATCCCTGGTAACGACAGCAGTGTATGGTTTCTTAGTTGGTTTGAAGGTATAACCTTCTTTTGCTGGTGTTACTGTGCCTCGCCAGCCATAATCCACCAACAGCTCGTATTCTCCGTTAGCGTTGGTTGTGTCCGTACCTCCGCCGGCATCTGCTAATATAAATACTTCTTCGACAGGTTCCCCTTTGTCAGAGATTATCTTGCCGGATATTGTACGCTTCAACAATGTTGCAAAATAGATCTGATTAGTCTCGGGGCCAAGGAGATTAGTGTATTGCATCTCAGGCGGGTCAAAGGTGTAACCGTCTTTCGTCGGTGTAACCGTGCCGCTCCAGTCATATTTAACGCTGGCGCTGTAAGTGCCGTCACTGCGGGTAGTAGGGTTGCCCGGCAGACCTCTCATTGTTACGCCGTCGACCCCAACAGAACCGCTAATTGTAAAGGTAACAACTGCCGCCGAGTAGTTCTGTTTGCTCTGGTTGCTGGTAACGGCAGGGTATGTTTTGTCAGTCGGTGTGAACGTGTAGCCTTCCTTTGTGGGCATAACCGTGCCGCTCCAGTCATAATCAACCTTAACACTGTATAAGCCGCCGCCACTGGTAACCGGATTACCTGGCAGACCCTCCATTACTACACCGTCCATACCAGTTGTACCGGAAATAGTTAGGGTAATCATTGTCGGACTGTAGTTCTGGTCTTCTCGTTCGTTGATAACTCTGCTATAACTCATGGTAGCCGGTTTGAAGGTGTAACCTGCCTTTGTGGGTATAACGGTGCCGCTCCAGGCGTAGTCAACGGTGGCGCTGTAATAGCCGTTCTCATTGGTAACAGGATCGCCCGGCAGGCCTTTCATTTCTACGCCCTCCATGCCGGCCGTGCCTGAAATTGTAAATGTCGATATTACTGCTGTGTAGCTCTGATTAGTCTGAGCGCCAATAAGATCAGTGTATTGCATCTCAGGCGGGTCAAAGGTATAACCTTCTTTTGTTGGTGTAACCGTGCCGCTGAAGCTGAACTTAACGGTGGCGCTGTAATTGCCGTCCTTGCGGGAAACGGGATCGCCCGGCAGACCTTTCATTACTACACCATCCGCTCCGGCATAACCGGAAATTGTAAAGGTAATCAGCGCACCTTTGTAGTTCTGATTTATCTGGTTCCTCTTAACGGAAGTGTATTGTTCTTGACCAGGTGTGAATATGTACCCTTCCTTTGAGGGCATAACCGTGCCGTCCCAGTTATAGTTCACAATGGCTGTGTAAGTACCGTCGCTGCCTGTAATCGGATTACCCGGCAGGCCGTTCATTACAACGCCCTCCATATCAGTTTTACCTGAAATGATAAAGGTAATCACTTTCGCAGTGAAGTCCTGGCTTTGATCGCTCGTAACTTTGGTGTAGGTTTTGTTTTGTGGTTCGAAGGTATAACCCTCTATTGAGGGTGTAACCATGCCCTTCCAACCGTAATCAACGACCTTATTATAAAAGCCGTTCTGGTCGGTAATAACAGGGTCGCCTGGTAAGCCCTTCATCACCACTCCACTGAGACCTACTGAGCCGGATATAGTATAAGTTTTCATTCTCCCCTTGATCTGCGCTTGAACACTGCTGTCCGGGGCGCAGAACAAAACGATGCAGAGAATTATCGCAACGCCCGATAAAATTCTACCGTCATTTTTCCTCGCCATAAGTCAATGTCCCTTTCTAGCCATTAACTGGCATTCATTCGGCTCTTTTGCCTTGTATCGGCAATCCAGCCTTTTTCTTTAGTAAAAATTCTGTTTACCAGCACGTCTATCACCCTTCTGTGCTTACCTATTTACCTATTCAATTCAATACCTATCTTCTCTCCCGGCCTTTCTGGTTGAATGAGTTCAACGACCCTCTCGTCCCCCTCGATGGAGACGCGTATTCCTAAATCTTTGTTTACTACTTCGCCGGGGGCGTATTCTAAAGTCGCCGTAACAAAATACCTGCCGGCGGGGTAGTCTGATAAATCAAAAGCTCCGGAGAAACTCCTGAATTCAAACGGCAGCATCAAACCTGATTTGCTGCTTGTGAGCAATATTTTTCCCTTCCCCATATCAACGCGCATAAGATTTGTAATTGCGGCAGTGCACCTGGGCGTAAAGTGCGTGTCTCCGTAATTGCCGAAACTGGCGACAACAAGATACCTGGACCCTTCCATGCGGGCAAAGTCTATCTTCACCGGCTGGGCCACAGGAGTGGCCTCAACCTGACTGTTTGCAGCGCAGATGTACGCTGTTTTTACGCCGGCGTTCTGGCCGTCAGGATAAGTGGCATGCAGACTGAGGAGCCCATAATAGCAAGCGTGCATATTTGAGGTTTTCGGCATGCTTGTTGTAATGCGTATGTTCATCCGCCCGCCTCGGCGGAGCGTAAATTTCTCGGGCATTAGCTTCACCCACCCGGAGCAGTCCAGCTCATCCCCAAAAAAATCACCGAAAGCAACACCGTAAAGTCCGGGCGGTATTGCCAGGCTTGTCCTGACATTGACGGCATCATCCGAATCGTTACGGACTCTTATCAGCGATGTTCGGGTAGCCCCCGCCGGGCTCTCTATTGTAACCTCGCTCGGCTCAACTCTAAGTGCCACGTCGCTCGCTACTTTAGTAATGGCCGGGTCGCCGACAAAATCTATATCCTTTTCCATTACCTTTACGCGCCGGCCGTCCACGTACAATCCTGCGGCTACCTTGTATTTCCCGGATGGCAAAGAGCGCCCGATGTCACTTTCTAACCGCAATTTGACACCGGGGATGATGCCGGCGCTTTTGAATTCTGTCATTGTAACTTCCCGCCAGTGTCCACTCGAGAAAGCCCTGACTCTTCCGAAAACCTTAAGGCCGGAAAAGGTCCCGCCATTGTTTTCGATATTCGCTGAGATAAACGTTGTCGCAGGCTCTAATCCGTTGGGCTCACTGAACCTCATTCCAACGCCCTTTAGTTCTACTTTATGCCGCGTCGCCCGACCTTGTTGTATGTTGAGAAGAATGGGAACCAGGTACCGGATAACAACACCGGATACAATACCAAGCCCTGTTACTTTCGGTAGCTCCAGCGTGGCGATAACCCCCGCACCGTAGAATCCACGTTTGCCTGGCGGCACTCTTAGATTCATCTCTACAGGGACAATCCTCATAGCTCTGACCTCGACTCTGTCTCTGGTCAGGCTTATCCAATCCTTGCACGAAGCCAGTTTTGATGTATCATAATCTTCGTTGGGCTCAATAATACGCCACGTGCCATCCTCCCACTGGCTTATATCGACCAGAGCCAAATCTACAACGTGGATCCCGCTCGGGTCGTAGTTTTGAACCTCGAAGGATGCCTTGACCCGTTTACCGGGGGGAGGTGTGAGCTCTATCCTCATTGGCTGGACTATAAGCTGGCCAAAGGCTGTCTCCGCAGACAAAAGTATAGCTACTGTAATTACGACAGCACAAACCAGATAACTATGAACTATCGCACTCGTGCTTCGTAGCGAAGTACTTCGCAGAGTAGCATTTCGCTTTTTCATTTTCTTCTCTCCCAACAACTTCTGTTTCTTTTATTACTGCTGAAACGATAACTCCTTTTGAAGTCGAAGAATACTTAAAGAGGCAATTTCAAAATTCCTTATTTATTATTCTGAACTACAACTATAACTTTGTGGCAAATTTCCTTAATTTTATGCTGATACTCCGGCTTTTTATCTTTTCGGCGATTTAACGACCTTACTTTTTATTATTGCTTATAAAAATCCTCGTTAAAGACCATTAACCAGCAATTCTTTGCCTTATATCAGCATCATAAAGTCACTATTTTCGAGGGCATTCATGCTTACTTATCGTCTATCCCTGCAATGAAGACATTACCAAGTTTACCATTTTTTGGCTTGGATGTCAATACTTAAATTGCCCAAATCGCCTAATTTGACAAAATTGTTTATAAAAAATGTAACCGTCCCGAGAGTAATATGTTGAATTTTGTCAATTTTATGTCATTGCGAGCACCGCCGGTCTTTCTGATAACTATGACCGGCTGGGCGAGCGAGGCAGTCCGTAAATCCTGGGGACTCCTTACGGAGGACTCCATAGGAGAGCCGAAAAAGCCTTTAGCCCTGAGCGAACAAAAGATTGCCCTGAGCGTAGCCGAATGGGTCGAAGGGGTGGCAATCTCTTTGCTGCGAAAATTTGAGATTGCACTGCTCTGCGAAGTACTCGCTACGCAGCACGAGCTTCGGCCTAAAGGCCTCGCAATGACATAAAAGCGTCGTTTTGACCCCGTGAACGGTTACTAAAAAATTAGGGAGGGCGGATTCTATCCGCTCCTCCCTATAAACATCTAAACCTCCTCATTTTCAACAGTTACCAGAACAAGGTTACTACTTTTACTTATCCTACGGCGTAGCTGTGGGTTTTACCAGAATCCAGAGTTTTGCTACCAGCAGTTCCTTATTAGGATCTGCATTTATAATCTTCGCATCCTTGACCTTCGCACAAACCGTTCGTTTTTTATAGCCTGTCGAAGGGGCTAAGAAGTGATCGCCTGATATCCAGGCAGACCACTTGCTGGCGGGGGCAATGTTTAAACCCGCTGCCGTTGGATGTATCTCAGCGCCGAGCTCCAAATCAAAGTTGCTCATTATTTTAAATTCCAAGCATCCTTCGTACTCCTCGACGCTTTTCTGCGTTAACTTGAGCTTCATTTCGTTGCACTTTTCGATCTTGGTGTAGTAACCAACGTTCATAACCACCTTGATGCCTTGGCAGATCGGCAACCATTTGTAGACGACAGGCCAAGAGTTCACTTCAACCTTCTTCTCCACGTCGCCACCTGCAAATGCCGGCATAGCAAGTGCCAGTAAAAGCAATCCAATTATACTTTTCTTTAACATCTTATTTCCCTCTCTTAACTATCGCCCCGGAAAGGCCTATATTGGCCTGCGGAACTAATTCATTAAGTTCTTTACGCCCAGGTACAATAAAATCCTGAGCAACACAATCAACGGGCCGAAATCTACCTGGCTGACTCGGACGGGCGTGCCCGCTTAACTGCCTGTCTGAGCCGCAGCCCCATGAGGTTTACGGTCTCGAATCTGCGACCTTTATTCCCAATCGCTTACTCCCAACCGTTCTACCGCCTCAAGATCGGGCCGGTTTCTTCAGACGGCTCGCAAGCATCCTTGTAGCTTGCGAGTTATCAGTTTTTCACTACCTCACACCTCCTTTCTCCCCCACCTTTTAAGGAAGGGGTTCTTCTGTTTGGATAATTTCTATCCACAAATCCTGGGCGTATAATTTACTAATCATAACGTAGCAAAATCACCTTTCAATGCTATCTCTCTAATTAAGGCGGCATTATCGTAAATATAATGGTGCCTGTGTATTTTCCAGCAATATCCTGGAACTTGTTCTCCACTTTGAATTTCAGCAAGATGTCATGGGGCCCGGTCGTCGGCTTCGATACAGCCACTGGTTTTGCCATTGGGACAAATCCGCTGGTTGCCGGCCCCTTTATCAAAATACGGTCAGGCGTTATAGTACCACCTATATTATTGTGCTTAAGCCCCGTCATAGAAACCACGATGGGACCGTGATAACAGTTGGACGCAACCTTCACCATTAATTTTGCTGGTGAGTCATAGATGTTTGTAAGAAACGGAAGAGTCCCGAGGTCAAGTATGTCCGGCGTAACAGATAAGCTTACAAATGGCTTATCAGAATTTATCGCCCGGACAACTCCACCCGACCAAAACAACGCCACTACCGTTACTAAAGCCACTACTATTTTTTTCATTGTTTCCTCCCCCAAAACCATTTTTTAACAACGTTTCTTTTGCCGCCAACCACAGCAGGCTTAACTCCGTCGAATTTAAGGCAGTCCGTTTTGAGCTTGCTCTCTCGGCGTCTGCTGCCTTAGCGCCGACTATTATTAACTATGGAACGCATCCTGGTTGCTTAGCTAAGCTTTGCCAGACGAGTAGAAAGTGGGGATACAAAAAAAGAAAGGATGTACTTGATGTCTTTTCATCTCTCCTCATCATCACTCTCCTCACTTTCACTCTCCTCATTCCCAGCCTAACACCAAAGAAGGATTAGTGCCGGACAAACAGCAAGGCCTTGCCTGCAAACGAGACGGCTATATATACTCATATATGCCTTGCTAACTTACTGAATTTACCAGTTTTCCTTCTTGGTGTCAATAGCTAAATTCAAAAAATTAACTTTTTTTACTTTTTTTTTGCGACTTAGCTGATTTTCAGTATTTTACTCCATCTTCCCCCAAATGTCAATACTAAATTACCTAAATTCTCAAGTCTGTCCATTTTCCCAGCTTTTTTCGGACTCTGATTTTATAAGACCATCCTGTGCTAAATGAGACAGTCCATCACCAGCTTTACGTAACACCTTATAACACAAGGAGATACGATACAGAATATAAGGTCTAAATTGAGTTTTGAGGGCCGGGTAAGCTCGCGGAGTCTCCCAATGGGTAGGAGCATTTACGAAATTTTTTTTCTCTTCTATCTTTATTTTTTTTTGCAGATTTTGGAATATCCTTCGATGCATTTACTGTTTTCTGCTGCCGGATAGAAAAAAGGATTTTTAATCCGTAGAAGGCCTTTGTAAGTATTTGTGGATGAGCGGTTAATGATTGTCTAAAAAAGACCGCTATAAAGACCCTTTTGTGGCCTCTGCGCATCAGATCCGCCAAGGCGCACGCATCGCTCGCCAACGCAGGCGGTTCGCCGCCTCGTCGCCGAGGAACTCTTCCTTGGCAGGGTCCCACTTCAAGGACCGCTGTAATTTGTGCGCGATGATCGTAATATGTCCCAGCGATGCCGACCGATGACCAATCTCCTCGTCACAGCTCGGCCGCCTCCGCGTCCGAATGCACTCGAACCAGTTCGCATGATGGTTGTTTTCCCCGATGTTAACCTGCCGGGTCCTTAACTTCATTTCCTCGAAGAGCTCCTCAGGACCGCCCTCAACGGGCCCGCCGGTTGACATCGACGTGACCCAGCCTCGTTCTCCGACAAAAACGCCTCCGAAGTTTCCCGCTAATCGGGCCGTTGCGGGAACCGCTTTATAAACATCCTTTACCATTGACCAGTTATCAACCAAGTGAAGGAGCGTCCCGTTGGCGTACCTGCAGGTGAGCGTCGGGTACGCTCCGCTGCTGGGATGGATGATTTCCACCGGCCCGCTGTTTTCGGCGCCCAACGCATACTGAATCACGTCGGCGCTGTGAGAATGGTGCCAAGTTACCGAAGCCGCGCCGAAATCCTCGCAGAACGCCCACGGTACTACGCCCGGCGAAGGATTTTTGTGGTAGGCGGGATTATAGGGGTGCCAAAGGGCCGGGCCGACCCAGAGGTCCCAGTCCAAGCCTTCCGGCACAGGTTCGCCCGGAAGAGTTATATCCAGCGGCACGTATGACTTCCCGGAATTCTCAACGTCCATCAGATGTCGATAAGGCTTGAAGCGGGGTGCTCCGAAGAAGCCACCAAGTCTGCTCCATAAAGTGAAGACTTGTTTGACCTTTCCAAGTCCGCCTGAGCGGACAAACTCGCAGACCTGTCTGATTGTCGGAATAGAACGATACTGTGTTCCGGTCTGAAAGACCCGCCCATACCTCCGCACCGCCTCGACCAGCCGGCGTCCTTCACGGACTGTTATAGTTATTGGCTTCTCACAATATACATCCTTACCCGCCTTGACCGCGTCAATCGTCTGCAGCGTGTGCCAATGGTCCGGCGTAACAATCACCACCGCATCAATATCCGCCCGACCCAGAAGTTCGCGATAGTCATTATAAGCCGTGCACCCTTGATACGTATCGCTTGTGCGCCGGGCGGCATACGTCTCCTCCACGCGACGCCTGCCGTTCTCGCACCGCAGAGAATCCACATCGCAGACGGCCAAGACTTGAATGTCTCGGTCGCCAACCAGCCGGCGCAAATGGCCGCTCCCCATCAGCCCTTTGCCTATCAAGCCCACCGTTATCCGCTCGCTCGGCGCTACATTCCCATCCGCACCCCGCGCCGAGGAGGGAATTATCCAGGGCGATGCGACGATTCCTGAAAACGCAGCCGTGCGGCCCAGGAATTCACGCCGTGTGATCCGGCGAGTACTTATTCCTTTGCAATTCTCCATTCGTTTCATTGCGTACCTCATTTTGCCAATTTCATACTTACTTTGTTGAAGAAGTCAATGCACCGTGCTATCTCAGGCATTGACTCGAACCAGTTGTAGGAGTATTCGAGGCCGAACATCGTGGGTTTGATACCCAGATGGTGCATTTCTTCGATAAACCGTCCGGTCTTGCCAACGCCGGTGCCCCAAGGCACATCGTGACCTTCAGGGCTTAGCTCGTGCAGGTCATGCATCTGCACGGTGAGCAAGCGGTCCTTGAGCGTGTTCACAGCCTTGATTGGGTCAATGCCGGACCGCATCCAATAGCCGAGATCGCCGCAAGCCCCGATCCGCTTGCTGCGGCCCTGGCATACCTTTAAAACTCCTTCAGGATTCCAATACAGCGGCGAGGCTTTTTGGTCGTGGTTGTGAATGGCCACGTTGATGTCATAGTCGTCGCAGAACTTCTCGATTGTATCCAGCGCCTCCGGAAACGGCTCCGACATAAAGGTTTCAATGCCTATCTTTCGCCCGAACTCGAACACCTTATGACAGCCGGCTTTATCGCCCGGAATCTGGTGGATGTAATACGTCAGGAGACGAACACCGGCTAAGTCCAATTTCAACCGGATTTGTTTCAGCTCGTCATCGGTCAGTTGATCATCGAAGTTCTTTGGAATCTCCTTGCTGACCTTCTGGAAGCTCAAGCCGCCCATATACGGTAGGCCGAGCTGGGCGGTTCGAGCGATAGCCTCGAAGAGTGTGTATTTATGAAAAGTGTAGGCCTCGATGCCGAGGCGCCAGCCTAACTTTTCCTGGGTACGGATGGCCGGTGTCAATTTGCCGCTGGGGATGGTCGGGGCCGGCAGGTCGCCCAGGGCGAACTGCACGGCCGCAAGATAGAATTGCAACATCTTCGGGTCCCAGAAAACGTATGGATTGTGCGCGATGGTGCAGTAGAAAACGCGTCCCCGGCCGTACTGCCGCACCCACGCCAGCGCGTAGTCGTTGTCCTCACGGAAGCAGTTGCCGCGCGCTGGTCCCTGATTCATGTCGGTTTTCTCGGTGTCAATGCTGAAAAGCACGCGGACCCTGTGCCTCGAATAAGGCCCGTGGACACGAAAGAACTCGTCCCTATACTCGAAGCCCTTGCCGCCGAAAGGCAGATTGAGAGGGTGGTTGGGGTCATCAAGTTTGATGAAGATGTGTTCGTCGCTGTCACGGTGGTTCGCTCCGCGTGCGCCGAGCATTATGCCAAACTCCGGCCAGTCCTCATGAGCACCTGGCCAGCGAGTGAAGGCCACTGAAGTCCCGTGAACGCCAAGGAGTCCTCCGCCGCCATAAACAAATTCGAGCAGGCTTTGCCTCAACCCCGGGTCTTCAAAGAGATTGCCCACCGTGTTATTCAGAAAGACGGCATCAAACCGCCTCAGATTCTCTGGTTTGAAGACGGATGGGTCTCTGCTGATGACCGTCTCAAAGGCGCCGGTCTTTGCGCCCATCAGCGTAAAAGCCAGATTGGCAGTAGGAATAGAGCGGTGCCCGCCGTATCCGACATTGAGGTCGAAAATCAGGAGCTTCCGATGCCTGCGGGGCCGAATGAAGGCTTTGGTTGGAATCGCTGCTTCAATCTGCTGCCGCTGGCCAGGCTCGAGGACGACCTGCGCCTTCGCAGCGGTAAGTCCGAGCCACTGCGCCGCAAGTATCCCGGCCGCGCCACCCAGAAAATCTCGCCGCGTTATAGCGTTCGTCGGCCTTGTTACTTTCTGTATAGAACTCATTTCTTTTCTCCTTTTTCCGCGCTTACCGCTCTACGCGCAGGCTTTGTGTTACGTTACCACACTGCACCTCGTAAGTTCCAGCGTCAGGCACGGTCAGCCCTTTAAAAACGACCTCTTTCTTCTCGCCGGCCTGCAGCCACAGCCAGCGAACTGTCTTTTGCCCGGTTACAGCAAGTTCGATTTTTGCCAGTCCTTCCTGCTTTCCGTTTTCAACCGTGACGGTGGCCGAGTACGGCTTGCCTGCGGTGATCCGGCCCGCGGCGGCGTCCGCGACCAGCTTCAATTTAGTGCAGCGGGACTCGACTGCTGGAAAGTCCACGCCGCGAAGTCGCACATTCACGACGTCGTTCAATATGAGCGCTTTGGGAGCCTTCACCGGGCGTGGAAACTTAAAATCCTCCAGCGTGAGCCGCTCTACACCGTTGCAGATCAGCACGGGCCGCATGTCCTCTTTCTCGCAGCGCAGCCGGACATTGTCGAACTGAAGATTCTGCACGTTCCGAGCGTAGAAACCCCAGGCCGGCAGCGGCCGGGCATCTACACCCGGCGATTTGACGCTCATGCGCGCCTGTTTCTGCGTGCCACCACCCTTGTATTCGATAGTTACATCCCGGAAGACGACTTTCTTGAACGCCGTTTCCGCCCAGCTTTCGACCGAAGATGCAGCCCGATACACACCGGTGGCCGTTACCCGATTGACGACGATGTTCCCCGCGGTGTTGCCGGGCTTCAGCGAGAAGTGAAACGGCGCCGAAACGTTATGCATCGTAATATCGGATATCAGCACATCGTCGAGGCTGCCCTGGGTGGCGTCCCAGGCCCCGGGCTGTAGATTGAGGCCGGCAAGCATATTGTGACGTTTTGACGTGCGGTGCGGATGAATGCCGGGGCCATAAAAGAGGCAGTCGTGGATGACCAGGTGCCGGGCCGGGCCGATGAGCCGGATCCCATTGCAGGATGAGTTCACAATGCAATTGGAAATCAGAGTATTCTCCCAATACCGACCCGCGATCGAGTCATCGCCGGTGAAGAACTGGCAGCCAACGATGCTCACGTCCCGACAGGGCCGCTCCGGCGCACCGCGGAAATGTACACCGTCCCAGCCGCCGGTGAATTTTACATTGCGAATGTCCACCTGGTCGCTAATTTGGAATAAGATGGCGTAGTTGGCCGAGTCCACGAAAGAAACGTCACACACCGTGACTTTGCGGCAATTGATGAACACGAAGGTATGCGGGCCGCGCATCCGTTCCTCGCCGGTGGGGTCGAAGACTTTGTTGCCGTCAATCACGCCCTTTCCAGCAATCGCGATGTCTTCCAGCCCATCACCGAGTATCAACGCCCTGTGCCACTTGCCCCATCTGGCTTCGGGCATGAAGGCCGGGAGTGTCGGATGCTGGTATTTGTTCAGGTCTGTGGTCCCGACCAGTGTAGCACCCGCTTCGAAAAGGAGTGTCACGTGGCTCTTGAGATGTACCGTGCCCGATAGGTATCTACCGGGCGGGAACAGGACTTGGCCCCCTCCGGTCGCTGCACACGCTTCAATCGCCTTGTTTATCGCCATAGTGTCGAGTGTCTTGCCATCACCTACAGCCCCATAGTCCCGAATGCTGAACACGCCAGGCCTGGCGGCGATAACCGGCTGGGCAGTGGCCATCAATCCCACCATGACAAGCACCGGCCGAATTGCTTTTGACATCCCATCACCCGGCCAATGGATACGATTCTGATGCATCATAAGTCAGCCTCCTACGGTTGAACTATTTGATTATTAGAACAAAAAACACTGTGGTTGGCAAGAATAAACTCTTACAATTAAAGGTCTTGTAGAGAAATGTTGTCTGATTTATAATCAACTGAGTGTTTGAAATCAAGGATTCGTAATTCCAGTGACCTCTGCAGAGAAATATGTCAATCAGATCAAATATAACAGTGTCTTACTGTAGTGTTTTTTTCGTGCTGGGATTGTGGATGGTGTCCTGCTCTCCCAGGACCGTTGAGAAGTACGTGCAAGCCGCCTATGAGCCTAACATTAGCCCTGACTACTCCAGGCTCTTTATTCCGCCCAATATCGCCCCATTGAATTTCCGTATCCTTGAAAAGGGACGGGCCTACCGCGTCAACATCCATTCAACTCGTGGCCAAGCCATTGATATTTACAGCAAGTCTGGCCAAATACGCATCCCTCTTAGAAAATGGCGAATTTTACTCAACGCCAACAAAGGCCATGAGATTTTCTTTGATGTCTATATCAACGACCCGAATCAGGGATGGAGGCGCTTCCAGCCTATCACCAACACCATTGCCCCGGAGGACATCGACGAGGTGGTGGTGTACCGGTTTATGAAACCTATCTATAACTGGTGGAAGGACATTAGGATATATCAGCGTAATCTGGCCGGTTACCATGAGTCTCTAATAATGCACGGCCGGTCATTCGGCGAAGGCTGTCTCAACTGTCACAGCTTTGTTGGTAATGCACCTGACTCTATGACAATCGGCCTGCGCAGTGCAGCATACGGTAGCCATACCCTGCTGGCCCGGAACGGCTCAGTCCGTAAAATCGGTGCCAAATGGGGCTACACGGCCTGGCATCCCAGCGGCCGGTTAGCCGTATATTCTCTGAACAAGGTGCGTCAGTTCTTCCATGCCGGGGGCATGGAAGTCCGCGACGTGGTGGATCTTGATTCGGCCCTGGCGTGCTACCACGTTGAAAGCCAAAAGGTAGTATGTCCCCCGGCCCTGTCGGACAAGGCTCGGCTCGAAACTTATCCCACATGGTCACCGGACGGCCGGTATCTCTATTTTTGCAGCGCACCCATTCTGTGGGAAGATCGGGACGCGGTACCGCCCCAGAATTACGACAAACTCCGGTATGATCTTTGCCGCATTGCTTACGATGTGGACACAGATAAATGGGGCACTGCCGAGACCGTGTTGTCCGCGGAAGAAACTGGTTTGAGCATCATGTTGCCGCGGGTCTCGCCGGACGGCCGGTTTCTTTTGTTTTGTATGTGTCGCTACGGTTGTTTTCCGGTATATCAGCTCAGCAGCGACCTCTATCTCATGGAGCTAAGCACAGGTCAATATCACAAGCTGGAGATAAACAGTCGGTATTCCGAATCGTGGCACAGTTGGTCAAGTAACAGCCGGTGGATCGCGTTCAGCAGTAAACGTCAGGGAGGCTCGTTTACCAGGACATATTTCAGTTACGTTGATAACACAGGTACGGTACATAAGCCTTTTATCCTGCCGCAGAAGGATCCCACGTACTACGATTCGCTACTGGAGACATACAGCGTTCCTGAGCTGGTCAAGGGCAGCATCAAAGTCAGTCAATCCTCCCTTGGCCGTGCGGCCCGTTCCGAGCCGTCTATAACCGTTGATGTTCCCATTACTGGAGCCAGCCCCAAGGCCGGTCAATCTGAGCCCTGGCAGGAACGTGAATGAGCCTTTTCCGGATTAGGAGCGTTAAAGCATGCAAATAAGAATAAAACGATTTCCACATAATCTGATATTCTTTTTGCTCTGCTACGTCTATCTATGGCTCTTCATGGAGCCGCATCTAATCTATCACTGCTTCGGCACCATCATACTGGATGCCCCCTCATTTATGACCGGCTGGTCGTTTATGAAAGACTCCCTCGGCGTACCTGGTGGATTCGTTGTTTATATAGCAGGATTTCTTTCCCAGGGGTACTATCATTCATGGCTGGGCGCCTTGGTCATTGTACTGATTGCTTTGTGTCTGGGTGAGTTATCCAGAAGGCATTTCGTAGTTGCCGGCCATCCTCGTTCTACAGTTCTGACCTGTTTTCCGGGAATCATGATTTTTCTCCTGTATAGTCGCTATAAGCATCCTCTATCTGCCTGTTTGGTCGTGTCTTTGGGGCTGTATTTTTCCCTTGTTTTTGAAAAGCTGCCTTTACGTAAAACTTCTATTCGTGTTGTAGTCTATTGCCTTTTGGTAGCAGTCGGGTTCTGGCTAATGGGCGCAGGAGGTGTGCTGGTCTTTTTGCTAATGACAGTAATATACGGGATTTTTGTTCACAGAAATTGGGGACTGTCTATTCTTGCCGTTCCCGCAAGTGTCGTAATTACATGGGGTCTTGCTCAATACCTGTTTGTTGTACCGCCTCAACAGGCTCTGTTCAGCTTGACACCCTTTTCTCCGACTGTCACCTTGGGCATGAAGACCTTCTTGAGGATCTTGATTTTCCTCCTGTACGGATTCGTGCCGCTCACTGTGTCCCTTATGTTCTTGGGGAACGTCGTTTTCAGTAAACACAAACAAACCCGCAAGGTCCGTTTAAAAACGAAAAAAGCGGAAAAAACAAATGACTTTGCCGGGCAAAAGAAGATATCGTTAGCTTCTTTCAGGAAACCGGCCGTAATAACCGTTCCAATCGTACTGACGGGCATTGGCCTTTACTTCAGCTACGACCAGATGAGCAAGGCATTCGTCCTGTCAAACACCTATTCCCGTCAGAAGCAATGGGGCAAGGTCATTGAGCTTAGTCACAGTCTGCCCAAAGGGAAAAGCAATCCCTATTTCAATCATGACATCATTAGGGCCTTGTATCATACCGGCAGGCTGCCCTATGACCTGTTTCACTTCCCACAGAAGCCGAAGGCAATTCTGCTCACACACGAAAAAAAGGAATCATGTCTGACACAGTTGAAATTATGCAATGTCTTTATGGAATTGGGGCAAGTCAATATGGCTGAGAAAGAGGCGTCCGAACTGCTGGCCATTAAGAGCCATTCCGGGATCGCGCTCGAAAAACTGGCCTGGATTAACATTTTCAAGAGACAAACGGACACTGCACGGATTTACCTCAACGCCTTGAAAAAGGACCTGGTCTTTCGTAACACTGCAGATGCCCTGCTTAGTAACCTGAAAAATGGTTTTACACCTTATCAAACGGCCTATATTGACAAAATCCGTTCGTATATGCACGAAGAGGAATATCCGATTATCGGTAAACAATCCATCGATGAAATACTGCTCGGATTGTTAGAACAAAATCCACGCAATCAGATGGCCTTTGAATATCTGATGGCGTGTTACCTGCTGACCGGCCGGGCCGACAAGGTCGTGGAGAATATAGAACGTATCAATTATTTTGGATATCAAGGCATTCCGACCCTTTATGAAGAGGCTGTACTCATCTACTTCGGCATTCGGGGACAGCAGGTCAACCTGAATAAGTTCAACATAAGGCATGAAACCATCCAACGCTATATGAGGTTTGTTCAACTCAGAAAGGTCATGCAGACTTTAAACCGTCAGGATGTACTCAACCGTTTGATCCAGGAGTTCGGCAGCAGTTACTTCTTTTATTTCGCGTTCGGACGGGTGGGATTGACCTAAATGGTTCCTCTTTGATCAGCCCAGCTCTCGCTCAGGGATCTCATAGAACAGTTTGTCATTCCTGTGAAGCTTGTGCCCGCGAAAGCGGGTAAAAGGAATCTAAAACCGTAGCAGTAGTGTGGATTCCAGCCCCTGCTTTCGCAGGGGTGACAACCTTGCGAGGGAATGACACGGGGAATCAGTCAGTTTTAGTCTTTTAAACTGTTATCTGTATAGTCATTTATTTTGATCGCAAACCATTGATAAAAAGCTGGAACTACATTTAGTCGCATCTATGTCGGTGTGTTTTTTCACGAGCCTCCTCTTCTGCGGGAGGAACGCTCGGGCCCGAAAAGGTCTTTCTGGACGAAAATCGTAATGTAGTGGTACATGCCCGTCATTAGCTCGTAGCGGACGGCAATCCAGCCGGCCTCCTCGGCCTGTTTTACCAGTTGGCTCAATGCAATGGCGTGCGAACTACGCTGGCTGTCAATATTAGCGTATCTCTCGATCACACAGAGCCGACCTGTGGGTCTGACAACCTCGCGCAGATGGCGCAGGTAATCAACCCGACCGTCGGCATCCAAATGATGATAGGTCTTTGAGAGAAAGGCCAGCTCGCAAGAGTTTTCCGCCAACCCGGTACCATCGGTCGGACACAAATAGGGCTTGACCTGCGGCAAACCGCCGAACTTCTCTTTCATCCTATCGACCTTATTCTGCTCGACTTCCGAAGCATAGACAGTGCCCTCTTTGCCCACAAACTTAGCCATGCGCTCGGCCCAGAAGCCGTCACCGGCCCCGATGTCCACAACCACGTCACCGGGCCTTAGGTCCAGTTCTCTGAGCACATAATCACTTTTGGCCCGGTACGGATATCCGCCTGTGCCGGTTAGCCGATGATGGTTGAAGTCTGTAACCCGCGTGCTCTGCCATGAGCCCGTGGGCGCTGCTACAGGTGAACCGCCCGCGGTAACAACAAGCAACAGAATTGCCATTAACAACAAATTGATTCTTCGCATAGTAAATCTCCTCAATTGTGTTAGAAAATATCATGTTGATTTTTGGATATTTTGGCCTCCTTTGCCCCGCGCCGAACCGCGAACGTCGGTCAGCCAATAGACAACCATCCCGGCAGCAAGAACACTCAGCAGAACGACTATACTGACGCGTCGGGTTGCCAGTGCGTACGTAACACAGCTATAAATCAGAAGCGCACAAACCGCAGAGAAAATCAATGTCGTCACCGGATAACCCGTCACTCGATAAGGACGCTCCACGTGCGGCTCTTTGAAGCGCAGCACGATAACAGCCAAACTCGTACCCAGATAGAAGGCATAGACCGCAGCGGCGGTGTACAAAATCGTATCTATAAAAGAACCGAACACCATAATCAGACCCAAAGCAATAATACCTTGCACGAGTAGTGCCCAGGCTGGAGTTCCGGTTCGCTCGTGCCATTTACCCAGAACCCTGAAGGTCTTATGCTCAGCGCCCATTGCATAAGAAATGCGCGCGCCCGTAAATATCAGGCCGTTGACCGCCCCCAGGGCCGAGATACATACCAGAGCGCTGATTAGCCGACCGCCAATCCTGGGAAAGGTTGTTGAGACAGCATCGCTGGCCACTGCCTCAGATGTGGCCAGACCCGTATAGCCGAGAGTGTATAGAAAAGCACTGTTGACAAGTAAATATAACAAGATGACCGCACCCGTACCGAGCACCAGGGCGCGAACAATATTATGACGGGGGTTCTTCACCTCCGCGGCCACGTAAGCCATCTCATTCCAGCCCCCATACGTGAAAAGCACGAATATCAATGCAAGGCTCACGGGAAGGGCATTAAATGTCGCTTCGGCCTTTTCCTGCTGGGGGGCAAATACCGCCACACCCACTATGGCCAGCAGCCCCAAGGCCTTAACGACCGTCAACATATTCTGTGTCCATTTGCCTTCTTTGACTCCCAGGATATTGATGAAGGTAAAAATAATCGTAGCCGTAGCCGCAAAGAGCCGCTGGCTGTACGCCGGGTAGCCTGCCAACGGGTCCCAAATGGCACGCATATACGTCGCGAACGCAAAGGCCATCACCGCAATGTCACCGGGCCGGACGACTGTAAGCTGGGCCCAGCCAAACAAAAAGCCTGCCCACTTCCCATAGGCCCGGCTCAGATAGACGTAGTCACCCCCCTCTTTGGGATATGCCGTTGCCAGCTCGGCATAACAAAGCGCCCCGCATAGTGACAGCACCCCCCCAAAAATCCAAAGCAATAACACCCCCCACCAGGAGCCGGCGCCCTTAGCGATGTCCGGGGCCATCTGGTAGATTCCGGCGCCGATGATAATGCCAACGATAATGCAGGTTGAATCGAAAAGTGACAGTTCTTTCTTGGGAGCTATCTGCATAACAGGTCTCGCCGAATCCGGTGC
>Ga0307430_1001412_pt1 | contig 17770 bp, 17 predicted proteins | sample SalMarWE160130MG_FD_202159 | JGI IMG/M metagenome (GOLD analysis project Ga0307430, IMG submission 202159) | Salt marsh sediment microbial communities from the Plum Island Ecosystem LTER, Massachusetts, United States - WE1603-130 | ecosystem: Environmental > Aquatic > Marine > Intertidal zone >... | reverse complement strand
GAAGAAAAAATGGAAATAAATTTCGGCAGAACTATAACAAAAGAAGGTGACGTACTTCACCTTAGAGAAAACGCCATAGAAGATGCTTCTATTTATTCCCGAATACCCCCTTACGAGAATTCTCATGAAAGAAAAATAGCACTCCGAGAAGTAAAACCCGGAAATTTCCTGGATATTAAAATTACCATTTACGGAAAAATAACTGAAGAATTTCCATTTATTCTAGAAACTACTCTAGGAAGCTCCGGCTCCACTCTTAAAAGCATTATTAGAGTGGAAGCACCTAGAAATTTTGATATAGACTGGCAGAATTGGAAAACAGATGCCCCTGAATTAAAATTTTCTGGAAGAAATAAAATTTTCCGGTGGGAAATAGACCAGTTGCAAGCTCTGGAAGATGAAGACAATGCTCCACCAAAAGCTTATATTTTCCCAAGAATAACAGCCGGAATCAAGAATGATTGGGGGGAAATATCTCAAAACCTAAAAAAACACCTTAAGGGAGAATACACTCCTCAACGCGGCGAACCAGAAGACATATATAAAGAAATAATAGACTTAATAAGATTTGTAGGCGTGCCCTCTCATAACTCCAACATTTACCCCAAAAGTGTTGCGGAAATATTAGAAAATAAACTGGCGAATTCTCTTGATAAAACTTGTCTTTTGTACTCTGCTTTCATCTCACAAGGCCATCCCGCGGAATTAGTGTTAGTTCGCTCAAAAACAAGAGGAGAATTAGCCGAAAACGTTCCTTCCTTATATCAATTCGATGGAGCCTTGATAAAACTCAGGGGTACATTCCTTGATCCCTCATCAGAACTCAATCCATACGGATATATAAGACCTGAATATCAAGGCACTATGGGATTTTCCGTAAATAAAGATGAATTTATTCAAATACCTCTATTTGGAGGCGATAAAGAAAAAACATCTATTTCAAGAATAATAGAACTTAACGAAAATGGTGAGGCAAAAATAGAAGAAAAAATGAATTTTCTGGGTAGTATGGCTTCTAGCCTAAAAAGCCTTAGATATATGAGAGAAGAAGATAAAAACAACATGATTGAAAGCTACGTAAACAGAAACATACCAGGATCAAACATAACAGATCTTTCCCTTATTCATATAGATAACGACGAGGCGGAAGTTGAAATTAATATAAAATATCAAGCCAAAGGTTTGGCTTTAAAACAGGGCAACTTCTTACTATTTCACATACCCGGTATCAAATATTCCGCTTATTCCGTGGGAGCAACGGATAGAAAGTACCCAATTTACTGGGGAAAACTCAATAAAGAAGAAACCGAAATAAAAATATCTATACCCGAGAACTACACAATTCGTTATCTCCCAAAAGAAATTAATCTTTTAAACCCTTTTGTCGAGTTTGAAAATTCTCTTGAAAGGGCTGAAAAATCAATTACATACAAGGATTATTATACGGAGAAAAAAGAACTAATTCCCGCAGATTACTACTCAGAATATAAGGACATAATAACCCAAATCGCCGAACTTTCCGAAGAATGGATAATTTTGGAGAAAAAGGAATAACCACGGATAAAAATTAAACCACAGAGAGCACAGAGATTTTTTGTTGTTAATACCCAACCCCCCACCCAAAATAAATCTCACACAAAGCCACGGAGTACACAAAGCCCCTCCACTCAAATCTTATAATAGTTCTTGACATAAATGGTTTTAACGCATAAATTAAAAAAAAGGATATATTATGAATAAAACTATACTCATTTGTCGCTTCTCTATATTATTCTACTTGTTCGGAATACATTATGCTTCGGCTAAACAAATTTTTACTAAAAATCAAATCGTCGCTACTATTCCCGAAGAAAAGGATTCACATAACTCCATGGATTTAATATGGGGAATTACGCAATACACATGCAATCAACACGAGATATTCATCTCTGTTCATAAGGAAAATCTAAACAGAGAGTTTTCTGATGCTCAACATATTGCATGTATTTATAGAAAAATCGGGGAAGAGTACGAATTATTAAAGAAAATACATACAATGGGATATTTTGAAGAACCTAATTGTTTCTGGATAGAAAGGAAGCAACTCATACAAATTACAGAAATTCAATATGGTACCGGGCATATTAGAACTGAACATATTTTCAGACCACTATGTTCTGGAGATATACAAAAAGTCGAATTTATTCCAGCCCCATTATTCTACAAAAAACATCTAAACGAAGCAGAAGGAATTTGGAAAGGGGAAATAAATAAATTTAGCAAAGATGGACTATTTTTTACTTTTTATATTTGGAAAGAAGGAGACCCTAATTGTTGTCCATCAGCTGGGAAAGTAACAGGCACTTACAAAATTGAAAAAACAAAAGGTGATTCTTTAAAAATTTCAGCAAAAGAATTTAAACGAGAGCCTTACGACCATTATCAATAAAACAATAAACTTTATATCATAATCTGACTAAAGTTCCCGTTTTCCTATTTTTCCACTTTTCAATTTTCCTAATTTGTTCTCTGTGCCTTTGTGTGCTTTGTGTGAGAATAATTTGGGGTGGTGGGAGATTTTAAAACAACACCTTTTTCTCTGTGTCCTCTGTGGTAAATTTTTTTGTTTTTTTCTTTGTGTACTTTGTGGTTCAATATTTAAAGTAAACGGAAGGGCTATAAGCCGGATTCTGTTATAGACAGTCATTGATCTTTGCGACTACCCGGGATTATCGGTCCGGGTAAGTGGACCTACCCAATTTGTCTTGCATTAAAGGGGGTTTACCAAGCAACTTCTGTCACCAGAAGCCCGGTGAGCTCTTACCTCGCCTTTTCACCCTTACCTTACCTAAAGCAAGGCGGTATGTTTTCTGTGGCACTTTCCGTCACCTTACGGTGCCTCCCCAAGGGGAGCCCCCCTTACCCACAATGTCCGGACTTTCCTCACCCTCTTAAAGAGAGCGCGACTATCCGCCCTTCCGCTATATATAATCTTAACATTATTTGAAAAAATTTCAAGCTTTCAGCTACAAAGACACACCCACAACCCCTAATATTAACCACAAGATTTCACAGATTAACACAAGATTACCCAACCTCCCCCAATATTTTTTTATTTTTAAACAATAAAATAAATATTTTAAATCTACCTGCCCCGTAAGGAAGAATAACTGTATCGGGGTAGGGAGGAACGATCGATCATATCGGGGCGGCTTTGTGTGAGGATTTAGTTTGTTGAGTTTGTAAAGCTTATTGGGTTTGTTGGGTTGGGTTTTAAACGAACATTAAAATTTGGGGTTAGGTGTGGTTCTGCCTCTGTGGTCTCTGTGTCTCCGTGTGATAATCCTTTTTTGAGGTTTAGGGATTTTATGTTATTCGTGTAATTTGTTGTTTCTTTGTTTTTTTTTAATTCATTTTTGAACTTTGATTTGTAATTTTACATTTTAATATTTGATTTTTACATTTTAGCGGCTTTGCCGCGCTAGGGATTAACCCCAATTCTCATAAAACTCGGGTTTACGATCCCCGAAAAGGTTATTTAATTCTGTCACGTTTTTATCCCTGGCTTCTTCAGGATTAATATCAACTGAAAATATTCCTTCTTCGTCTTTTTCGGTTTTCAACATTATCTTCCCCTTCGGGCTAACAACTTCACTTCCACCCGTAAACTCATTTTTGGTGCCGAACCTATCCTCTACCCCGATTCGATTTGCAAGAACTATAAAAACCCTATTTTCTATTGCTCTGGTAACGGCCGCTTTCTGGTAATAAGACAGTACCAAGTTTGCTGAATGAAGGATTATATCGGCTCCCTTTAAAGCAAGTGTTCTTGAGGCTTCCGGAAAGATCCAATCAAAACAAACAAGCAGACCAACCTTAACGCCATCAATCTCAAAAACCGGAAAACCCACATTGCCTGACTTAAAAATGGACTTTTCCTCACGAAAAAGATGTACCTTTCGGTAAACTCCTATAATTCCGTTTCCGTCAACAAGAATACTTGAGTTGTAAAGATGCTTGCCTTCTCTTTCAAGAAAACCTACTGCCATTGCAACACCGTTTTCCCCAGCAATACTTATCAATTCTCCCGTTAACTTCTCCCCTACCTTCTCACTCAAAGAATAAGCTTCCTCGGAATCCTCAAAAGTGTAACCCGTAAGCGCAAGTTCAGGAAGAACCAGTATATCGAGAGGGCCTGTATTATTAATCTTTTCTTTGATAAAATCCAAGTTTTTCTCAGGGTTACCAAAAACAGGTGAAAATTGAAGAAAACCAACTTTCATAACAAAAATCCTTAATTATAAAAAGATATATACGGTAGTATAGATGTTAAAAAGATCCATATTTAAACGAAAGGTTAAGGAAAAAATTTATTCTCTGGGATTTTCTTTAACTTGCCCTATCGCTTCCAAAACAATAGAGGTAACTTTCGAACGAAAACCAGAGCTATCCATCCTTGTCTTCACTACTGCATGCCCTACATCACTGGTTGTATAAAATGGTTCGCATTTAGTAAGCGCTAAAGCGATTATCTCTTCTTTATAAGATTTAATATCAGCATATTCAGGATAACCCTTAAAGATTTCGATCAAAATTTCCTCTACCATTCTTTCCATGTAATTTCTTCTATTCATGTCAATTATTATAATAAAAAAAATAAAAATTTCAAGTGGCAAAAAAAAGCTATTGGCTATTTGCGCTTATCTGTTAGCGAAAAAAATAACAATTTTCTATTTCATTTAGTATTAAATTCTAAAATTTGAGACTTGCGAATGAGTTAATTTGCTAAAAGCAAAAGACGAATAGCTAATAGCTTCGGGTATTGGGGTGATGTGGGTAATTATAAAACAGTTCTTGACAAAATACCTTTTCCATATATATTAAACCAGAGAAGTATACAATAATTAGATAAAAAAAGCATTAAATTACGAAAGGAGAAAAAATGAAGACTTTTTCATTAAAGAAGGAGGACATCAAACAGGATTGGTGGATTATAGATGCTAAAGATGAAATTTTGGGAAGATTAGCTTCCAAAGCTGCCAGCATATTAAGGGGTAAACATAAAGCTGACTTCACTCCACATCTTGACAACGGTGATTTTGTTATCATCATTAATGCCGATAAAGTAAAACTTACCGGTAAGAAAGAAGAGCAGAAATTATACAGAAGGCACAGCGGTTACATCGGAGGATTAAAAGAAATTCCTTTTAAGACAAAAAAAGAGAAAGACCCCGAAGGAATAATAATGAGTGCGGTTTCCGGTATGTTGCCTAAAAACAGACTTGGAAGAAAATTAATAAAGAAATTAAAAGTGTATTGCGATGAAAAACACCCTCATGCGGCACAGATGCCAAAGAAATTAGAGGTAGGAGGATAAAACATGGAAGTACTCGTCATTGTGACTGGAAGAAGAAAAAACGCAGTAGCTACTTCTCGCTTCTTCCCCGGAAGTGGTAAAATTACTGTTAATAAAAAAACGGTAAAAGAATATCTTAAATCAGACCGCTTTGTCCACGAAGTACGGAAACCACTTGAAAGAGTTGGAGTTCAAAATGATTTTGATATAAATATTGTTGCTAGAGGGGGAGGCATTTCAGGCCAGGCAGATGCTATGCGACATTCAATTGCAAAAGGGCTTGTAAAAATAAATGAAGAATATAAAAAGCCGCTAAGAGATGCCGGCTTCTTGACAAGAGATGCACGCGTTAAAGAAAGAAAAAAATACGGACTCAGAAAAGCAAGAAGAGCTTTCCAGCATTCAAAGAGATAGGGGGAAAAGTGGCACTACAATTTAAAGATCTTTTAGATGCAAGGGCACATTTTGGACACAAAAAAAGAAATTGGAACCCAAAAATGGAACCTTTCATTTACACGGAAAAAAATGGGTTACATATAATTGACCTCCGAAGGTCAGTCGAATTATTAAAAGAGGCTTACCGCGTAGTAAACAATATTACAGCAAAAGGAGGAGAATTTCTCTTTGTAGGAACAAAAAAGCAAGCTCAGAACATACTAGAGGAGACTGCAAAGAGAGTTAATGCTTCATATGTTAAGGAACGCTGGTTGGGTGGCACACTCACAAATTTTAACGTTATAAGAAACAGTATCAATAAATATAATCAACTCTGTGAACAAATTGAGCAGGAAGATTTCCAAAAATTATCTTCAAAAATGCAAAGTCGGCTTTTAAGGCAAAAAAATAAGATGAAAAAGCACTTTGATGGAATTCAAAATATGGAAAAGCTCCCGGATTTGTTATATGTAATCGATGTAAGACGGGAAGATATTGCAATAAAAGAAGCTAATCTACTAGAAATACCGGTTGTAGCAATAATAGATACAAACTCTGACCCCGAAATGGTAGACTATCCAATCCCGGCAAACGATGATGCTATCGAATCAATTAAATTAATAACAAACATAATTGAAACTGCAATCGTTGAAGGGAAAAAACGATTTGAAGAAAAACAGTCAATCAAAGACAAAGAAGAATTACAAGAAAATAAGGAATAAACAGCTTAGCAGGACAAATAATCCCTTGTGCAATAAATCTATAATTATAATAGGAGGTTCGTGTGTCTTCGGAAGTTGATGTTAAACTCATCAAAGAATTAAGAACAAAAACAAACGCAGGAGTGTTAGACTGTAAGAACGCATTAATTGAATCAAAAAGCAACATTAAGGAGGCAATTCAAATTTTGAGAAAAAAGGGAATTGCGGAAGCATCCAAAAAAATGGGCAGATCTGCAAAAGAAGGTATTATATATGCTTACGTTCACCCTGGAAGTCAAAAAGCTGGCGTAGTTGAATTAAACTGCGAAACCGATTTCGTAGCCAGAACTGATGAATTTCAAAATCTTGCAAAAGAAATTGCGATGCAAATAGTTGCCAATAATCCCATCTCGGTAGATAGAGAATCGGTACCCGAAGAAATACTCAAGGAAGAAAAATCTATCTATGAAGAACAGGTAAAAAGAATGAATAAACCTGAAAAAATACAGGAAAATATCATTGCTAACAAACTTGAAAAGTTTTATCACGAAGTAGTTCTATTGGAGCAGAAATACTATAGAGAGCCATCAATAACCATAGGTGATCTTATAAAGGAGAAAATTGCGGTTATAGGCGAAAATATCTTAGTAAGTAAATTCCAAAGGTTCCAAGTTGGAGAGTAACCCTAAATACAAAAGGATATTAATAAAGTTAAGCGGAGAATTTCTTAAGGATAAAGAAGAAGCTATTTCCTTTGAAAAATTAGATAATCTTGCTTCCGATATAAAATATATACATAAAAGAGGAGTCAAAATAGGGTTAGTTGTGGGTGGAGGTAATATCTTAAGAGGATCGGAAGGTTCCCTTAAATACAAAATAACGTCAGGAGAACTTGATGAATTAGGTATGATAGCCACTCTGATAAATGGAGGGGCTCTTTCCTTAGCCCTTCAACGAAAAAAAGTTCCCAACTCTGTCCTATCCGCAATCCCAATTTCATCCTCTGTGGGCGATAAATATAGCAGATATAAAGCAATGAATTTATTGACTCAAAACCATGTAGTTATTTTCGTAGGAGGAACAGGCAACCCATTCTTCACAACCGATACTGCCGCCGTTCTCCGTGCCTTGCAGATTAACGCAGATATTTTATTAAAAGCAACCAACGTTAAAGGGATCTACGATAAAGACCCCAATAAATTTTCCGATGCGAAATTTTACAAAAAACTTACCTATAAAGACGCATTAGCCCAGGGTTTAAAAGTAATGGACTTGACCGCTTTCTCACTGGCAATGGATCACAATTTACCTTTAATCGTCTTTAACAATGAAGTTCAAAATAATTTAAAAAAGGTAATCATGGGTAAAAATATAGGAACTATTATTAAAGGAGGGAGCAATGGATAAGGAAATCAAGAAAGAAATGATCGAAAAAATGGAAAAATCATTCTCAATAGTTTCCGAAGAATTTGCCAGCATCAAAACAGGAAGAGCTTCTCCAGTACTTATAGAAGGCATAAAAGTCGATTACTATGGTACAAAAGTACCCATAAATCAGCTTGCTTCAATTGCAGTTCCCGAACCACATCTTATCGTAATTCACCCATTTGACGCAAAAGCTATAGATAACATTGAAAAAGCAATAATATCATCAGATTTAGGCTTGAATCCATCCAACGATGGTTCGGTCCTTCGTATCCCTATTCCTCCCCTTACCGATGAAAGAAGAGAGGAATTAAAAAAACTCGTTCACCGCCTTGCCGAAGAAGGAAAAGTATCTCTCCGAAATATAAGAAGAGACATAATAAAAGTGGTTCAAGATAAGGCAAAAGAAGGTTTAATGAGAAAGGATGAAGAACTAAGATGTAAAGATGAAATTCAAAAAGTAACAGACCATTATACAGACAAAATCAAAGATATTCTTATGAAAAAGGAAAAAGAAATCCTTGATGGATAATGAAAATCTTCCTACTCATATAGCAATAATAATGGATGGAAATGGAAGATGGGCAAAACAAAAATCTTTGCCTCGTTTACAGGGTCATCTTGCCGGAGTAAACACTGTAAGAAGAGTTACTGAATACTGTCAAGAGTTTAATATAAAATATTTAACGCTATATGCTTTTTCTAGTGAAAATTGGGATAGACCAAAAGAAGAGGTCGAGGGGTTAATGTCACTTTTTTCTAAAGTGATAAAAGAAGAAATAAACGAATTAAAGAAAAATAGAATTAGAGTTCTTTTTCTGGGCAATCTTGAAGAACTACCCGATGACGTAAAAAAATCAGCATTGTGGATTCAAGATCAAACAAAAAATTCCGATCAACTGGATCTTATACTTGCATTCAACTACAGCGGCAGGTCGGAAATAATCCAAGCAGTTAATAAAGCTATAAAAAAAGGAAAAGAGATAACGGAAGAAAGTTTCAGAAATTTTCTGCTTTTGCCCGATGTACCGGATCCTGATCTATTTATTAGAACCAGCGGGGAATTAAGAATCTCCAATTTTCTACTGTATCAAATAGCCTACACGGAATTATTTTTTACCGATAAACTCTGGCCGGATTTTGATAAAAGCGACTTTATCCAGGCATTAAACTCTTATAAAAAGCGAGAAAGAAGATTCGGGACCATTCAGTAAATTTAAGTCGACGCTGGACAACAGCACTTCTATTCATACCTGCACTGTTTTTTATTGCCAGGAGCGGAGGAATATATTTTTTACTTCTCGTTGAATTGGGCATCTTTCTCGGAGTATATGAATTCTGTGATATATTAAGAGAACGAGGACTTACACCATACAAATCCCTTGCAATAATCTCTTCTTTAGTTTTAGGACTAAATGCATATTTTCAAAGCCATCTATTTACAATTATAACTATAACATCTCTGGTTATCGCTGTGGCTTGCGCAGAATTGTTCAGACCGAAAAAAGAACAAGCGATATTTCACCTTTCCGGAACAGTATTTGGGGTAATTTATGTCGGATGGCTATTCAGCCATCTCATACTTTTAATGCAAATGCCCCAGGTTTTAGAAGCTTTAAGTTATAAAAATATTTTCGGTATCGAAATACGTCTTGGGACAAGCCTTGCCTTACTTCCTTTTGTTCTCACCTGGATTAATGACGCAACTGCTTTTTTTGTAGGTAGAAAATTCGGAAAAAGAAAATTTTTCCCTTCAGTTTCTCCCAAAAAGACCTGGGAAGGGGTAATTGGAGGGGTTTTTGCGACAATTGCCGCAGCCTTTATATATCACTATCTATACGCTTCTTACCTCTCATGGTTTGATTGCGTTACTTTAGGCATTGTAGTAGGAATCATCGCGCCTACAGGAGATTTAGTCGAGTCGATGATAAAAAGAGACGTACAAATAAAAGATGCCTCAAAGATAATTCCGGGACACGGTGGTTTTCTCGATAGATTTGATTCACTACTTTTTACAGCCCCCCTTATATACTACTACCTCCGATTCTTTGCTGTAAGATGAAAAACGTTGCAATACTTGGATCAACAGGCTCTATTGGGGCAAGTACTCTCAGGGTTATAAAAGACCTTAAAGATTTTAATGTTCAGGCCCTATTCGGGGGAAGAAATATTTCACTTTTATCCGATCAGGCAGAAGAATTCAAACCCAAATATGTTGGTACATTTTTTGCGAGTAATAAAGAAGAATTAGAAGAAAGATTAAAAAATAAATTTAAGTTATTAATTGGACACGAAGAAGCGGATTTTCTATACGAAAATAGCGAAATAGACATAATAGTAATAGCAACAGCCGGAATATCTTCTTATCAATCGCTTATAAAGGGACTTAAAAAAGGTAAAAGAATCTGCACGGCAAACAAAGAAACTCTTGTAGCATTTTCTCCTCTTCTAAGAGAGGAATTAAAAAATCTTCCCGGAAAATTAGTTCCAGTGGACAGTGAACACTCCGCGATATACCAGATACTAAATAATTCGCCAAATAAAAATATAAAGAAAATAATAATAACAGCTTCCGGGGGTCCATTCTACAACAGAAAAGACCTTAGCAACATAACTCCCAAAGAAGCACTCAATCATCCAACCTGGGTTATGGGTAACAAAGTAACTATAGATTCCGCAACTCTAATGAATAAGGGACTCGAAATCATCGAAGCCTCGGTCTTCTTTGATCTAAAGTGCGAAGAAATTGAAGTCATAATACATCCCGAATCAATAATCCATGGTATGGTAGAATTCGCTGACGGGTCTATTATCTCGCAAATGTCCATTCCGGATATGAAAATACCAATACAATTTGCCCTAACCAACCCCGAAAGGGTTAATTCCCCGACAAACAGACTTAATCTGTTAGAACTGGAATCTCTAAACTTCGAAAAAATAAATCTGGAAAAATTTCCGCTCATACCCTTGAGTTACAGGATCTTAAAGGAAGGAGGGACTCTACCTGCCGTGTTAGTCGGTGCAGATGAAGTTGCCGTCAACAGATTTTTAAAAGGAGAGATATCTTTTCAAAATATTATGGATATAATTCTCGAGGTAACAAACTCGCATAAAATCAATAAGAACCCCGGAGAAAAGGAAATTATTGAAGCACTTAATTGGGCAAGAAAAGAAGCCCGGAGGATAATGTAAATGTTTTTAGGTATAATTGCCGCACTTATAGCATTAAGCGTTATGATCTTTGTTCACGAACTTTTCCATTTAATTGTAGCCAAGTGGTCAAAAATGAGCGCTCCTGTTTTCTCTATAGGCCTTGGTCCGAAATTATTCTCGTTTTTCAAATGGGGAGAAACGGAATTCAGAGTTTCCGCTATACCTTTTGGAGGCTATGTTGAAATAAAAGGAATGGACCCGGAACAAATGAAAGGTGAAGAAGATGAGTTTTATTCTAAGAATGTATTTTTGAAAATTGCAGTCGTTTTCGCCGGTCCATTTGCAAATTTTACTCTCGGATTTTTAATATTTTTATCTATATTCTTATTTTATGGTGCTGAAGATATACCTACAACAACAATAAAAAATGCAAATCAAGCAAGTAATATTTTACCGAACGACAGAATATTAGAAATAGACGGTAAGGAAGTTTCCAACTGGTATGAAATAACAGAAAAAATACAAAAGAACTCTAAAATTTCACTCATCCGTGAGAGCAAAAAAACAGATATAGTGGTTGATTCGCTAAATATCGACTCATTAATTCCCTTCAGACCTCCGGTAGTGGGAAATGTCTACAAAGACTTACCCGCCGATAAAGCAGGGATAAAAAAAGGCAACCGTATTTTAAAAATTCAAAATAAATCTATAAACAGCTGGGATGATATAACGAAAGAAATCCATCCCTCAGCAGAAGAAACACTCAGTATTGTTTTCTTATCCGAAGGGGATACAATTAAAACCAGGATAGTACCTGAAAAGCAAAAGAGCATGGAGGGAGATTCAATAGTAAATATAGGAGCAATTGGAATAGAATCACCATCCACAAAAATATCTATAGGCGCCACACAAGCATTCTCTCTCGCATGGCAACGGAGCTGGAATACAGCTTCACTTATCTATCGTACGTTTTCCTGGTTATTCCAGAAAAAAGTTTCGCCAAAAGATGTAGCCGGGCCAATTGGCATAGTCAGGCTTACTAAAAAATCAATGGAAATGGGATTTATTAGACTACTAATATTTATTGCAATAATAACAATCAATCTTGCTATGGTAAATCTTATCCCGATACCACCACTCGATGGATTCTATATTATAGTGTCACTAACTACTTTTAATTCAAGGAAACCGCCTTCCAAAACATTGCTCAAAATTGTTCAGACGGTCGGCACTTTCATTCTTATCTCTCTTATGGTGTTTATTTCATTAAATGATGTGCAAAGAATATACAGGGAAAGGGCTAAACGGCAAAACCTGCAATCCCCTCCCCAAAAAGAAATTACCACAGAGAGCATAGAGAAAGAATAAACTCACAGAGAAAAAAATATATATTTCTCAACTGAAATCTAGTCCATAATTTTTTCTTAGTGTAATCCGTATCTATGTGTCATAAATTCACGTCAAAAAGTCTTGACTTTTACCAACAATGGAATATTATAAAAACGGAATAGTTAAGGGAAAGCGGTTAGAATCCGCTACAGCCCCGCTACTGTATTTGGCAACGAAAACTGCAATTATACCACTGGATTTATCCGGGAAGGTGCAGTGAGTAGGACGGCCATAAGTCAGGAGACCTGCTATTGTTTGAAGTACTCCGAGGGGAGAAGAAAAATAGACAAATTAAAAGAAATATCATATGTAACAATATTTACGGCTTTAGCCTTAGCTTTAGGGTTTTTACTTTCATATATACCCAATTTTGAACTTGTTTCTTCAACCGTTTTCCTGGCAGGAGTATTATTTGGTCTTCGCAGCGGTACATTGGTTGGAATCCTTACTTATCTTATTTTCGGTTTACTCAATCCACTGGGTATGTCTCCCCTACCTCTCCTTTTGGCACAAATAATTGTAGGAACATTAATAGGATCATGCGGAGGTCTTTGCCATAAGAAAAGATGGAATAAGGCACACATTATCTTACCCCTAGGAGTCTTCATCACACTATTATCCGATATATTAACTACATCAGCAGGTTTTCTTTTCTTCCCAACTAAAAAGAGCTTTTTAGCCTATTTTATTTTGGGGTTACCTTTTGTTATCTGGCATGTCTTTACTCAAGGTATTATTTACGGTTTCGTTTTAACACCAACAATTCAAAAAATACAAAAAAGGAGGTTTAATGCTATTAATCTTAATAAGCATAATGTACTTTGAATCAAAGGGAATAATGGTAACAGCAAACAGGTTTGAACATCTACCCTATCAAGTTGAAGTAATCGAGATTGAAAATTTACTAACCATCGACGAACTGGGGGAAATTCTTGAGAAAGAAGCAGGGGTTAAAATAAGTAAAAACGGAGACCCCGGCTCGCTTAGCCAGGCATCCGTTCGAGGAAATACCTCGAAACACACACTTATAATGCTAAACGGGCATAGAATAAACGATCCAAAAATGGGCGGATTTGACCTTTCCACACTCCCATTAAGTGCGGTAAAAAGGATTGAAATAGTTAAGGGTTCATCTTCTGTATTTCAGGGCTCCAATGCAATAGGAGGGATTATAAATATCATTACCGGAAAAGAAACAAATCATATAAGATTTCAGGGAAATTCCAATTCCACTTTAGGTACAAATCTACAGCTTTACAAGTTTGGTGTAGATGGAAATTTAAACCTTAAAAAGGGTGAAGGACAAAGGAGTAATACGAATTTTGAGCATTACTCACTCGCTCTTAATTGGAACGACTTAAATTTTACAGGAAGTCATAAAGATCTGGGCACACCGGGTACCCTGCCCGATAGCGGTATCGTTCCAATGTTTGGAGACTCAACTGCAACATCTTTGTTCGATAATCAACAAACAGAATTTGCAGACCTCTCCTACAGTAAGATATTTACCAGTGGCGATATTGGAATACTAATCGAACCCGCAATGACCGGAGAATTGCTTAAATATAACTGGAAATATGAACAATCAGATTACCTGACCGGAGAAAAAGATACAATAATAGCAAATGCCAGTTACAAAACAATAACCGGACAATTTAACACGAAATTTTTATACAAAATGTTGTCTTTATCAATCAACCTCGAAAAAGACACGGTATGGATCGGTCAATATACATCAAATTACGATACAACTTCTTTTTCACTTGGAGAAGAAAAAACAGGAATAGCTCTTTCTCTTTTTCATGAAACAAAGAATATAAATACATTCGTTTCAGTAAGAGAAGATTGGTACAGAAGTTTTGGTTTACATCCTTCTTTTACAATCGGAAGCAGAATTACCAAACCAATCGAGATTTTCGCATCGGTAGGCTCCGCATTCCAGGCTCCTACCCTCTACGATCTTTACTATCCGGGCTATTCCAATAAGGAACTCCAACCGGAGTACTCCCTTGCTTTAAACGGAGGAATAAAGATAAAGAGTATCACCATATCCGGACATATAGAAGAAATTTCCGATAGAATAGGAACTGATGAATTTTGGGTTCCTCAGAATATCTCTAAAACCAGAGTTTTCGGTATCGATATAGAAGGTGATGGTAAATATGAAGACATCTCGTATTCATTAATATATTCTTATCTCGATGGTTATGACGAAATAGATAACTCCAAAAGAGAACTCCAGCACCAACCAAAACATTCGGTCGCCGGTATACTTTCTTACGAAGGTCCCTTAACTGCCGAGATATCAGCCAGATGGTTAGAAAAGAAAAAAAGATGGTTATCAAGTAGCAGCTTTCCATATAATGAAGGATTAAAAGAAAGAGGTCCTGACTTTATCATGGATTTAGGAATCTGCAAAAAATTCAATAATTTTTCTTTAGGATTTAACATAGAAAATGTCTTTAACCGTAAATATATAACAAGTTTTGGAAATAATCTTGAAGACAACGACTACCCAGGAATGGGAAGATATTTCAATTTGTGGGCAGAATACTCACTCTAAATAAGGGGTTGACAAACTAAAAAACAGTATTATTATGAAATTGCTCGGTGGCCATAACGGAGAAGAAATACCCGTTCCCATTCCGAACACGGAAGTCAAGCTCTCCAGTGCTAATGGTATTGCCTCTTCGGAGGTGAGAGAGTAGGTCGCTGCCGGGCTTTTTTATTTTTAACCACGAGATTACACAGATTACCACCAGATTACCCCTCCTCCAAATTATTATCACATAAAGACACAGAGACACAAAGAAAAAAACAATAATTAGCCACGGATGAACACTGATAAACACGGATAAAAAAATATTTTTGTTTTACTAAATCCCAACCCCCAAATTCCAGATCCTAAATATTAATCACAAAATATACGAAAGACACTAAAACCCACCACTCCACACCCTTTTTATTCTCTGTTTTAACGACCCAACTGCCTAACGTCAAAGCTCAGCGGTGGGCGTCGCGTGCAGTCGCTGGTTAGCCCCTATCGCAACAGACGTGCGAGTCGCTCAAGGTCATCGGCCACCATCCCCATTCCGATTGGGTTAGTAGGGTACTCATAAATGTGACTAGCTGAAGAGCTGGACCCCGGATGCTGAATACGTGTAAGCAGCTCATCACGTAATACGATCGCAATGACTTTGAACTTAGCGTCGTACTCGTTCTTCATAGAAGTTGAGGATTGAATGAGATCAGCGGTGTATTCATTCCACAGTCGCTTTCTTGCAGCTTCATCATTAGCCTGAGACATCGCTAGCCACTGCTGAGACATACGCCGGGAATTCTCTGATTGACGAACGGCGAGCCATTTTCTGAGATCAGAGACAAATTTGAGAGCTTTCGATTGCAACTCGGAATGAGACAACCTAGAGTATTCGCTTCCATGTGCCGGAAGGAAGTGTAAACGCTCACGATATTCATCAAGTTGATCATCTTTGACCGCAAGTCGTTCACAATTAAGCTCAAGAATACCTTCATACCTCCATCGGGCCACTTGATACGCAACGATAAAACAGATCACTCCGACGAGAATAATCGTGACGGGAGCTCTCCTGATGACATCCCACTCTTTGCTTAAATACTCAATAACCTCTTTCAATGTCACTAAGACACCTCAAATAAGGCTAACATAGTTTATACTTACTAATACTCATTATAAAGACTCCATTTTTAAGCCGCATAAACCAACTTTGATATTCTTGGGTAAATCTATATATATCTTAGGTTTATTTTTTATCATAGATTTTATCTTTGTATATTGCTCAGTAACTACCATATATACATTATAAATAGAGACTCTCTTACTGTCAAGCTGAAAATTTTTATGCCTGTTTTGTAAAAACTAAATTCTACGATTTGCCAGAAGAGTCTAAGTTAATCTGTTTTAGGTTCCAGATACTAGGTTTCAGGTCCTAGTTAAACAAAGAAATTTTTTTTGTTCGTGCAATTCGTGTGATTTGTTGTTCCTCAAAATTTTGGTGTGTGTTGGGCTTTAAGCAACACAAATATATTTTTCTCTCTGTGCTTTCTGTGTGTTCTTTTTTCTCTGTGTTCTCTGTGGTTAAGTTTTTGGTATAACGGCTGGCTTCGGCGGCAGCGTTTACGCTGTCCGCCAGAAGCCATGTTAGATTTGGATAGAGGGTTATTTCTTCTTTATGGCCCGGTACAATACCAATAGAAGAAGAGCACCACCGATAGCCAGCAAGATACTCCCTACATTAAATCCAGTAACCGTCCCGAGCCCCAGAAAAGACCCGATAAACCCGCCTACGAAGGCACCAGCTATTCCTATCAAAATGGTAATAATAAGACCTCCAGGTTCTTTGCCGGGCATGATGAATTTTGCGAGTAAACCAACGATTAATCCCATTACGATCCAAGATAAAATTCCCATTACTAACCTCCTTTTTCAATTGAGTTTAATATTAAATAAACCAGCCGCATCAACTCCTATGCTCCTTCAGTTCCCATGCTATAGTGTCTGGTATTGATATTATAGATAGATATATTCTAACTGTCAAGGCAAAAATCTTTATGCCTATTTCCCAAACCAAATTCTAAGTTAAATGGTTAAATAGAAAAAACAAAAAACTACAGTATCTACATGTCCTACATGTAAAAATTGGGATGTGGAATTGGTTTTAAACAATAAAGTATATTTTTTTCTCTATGCACTCTGTGTTTTTTCATTTTCTCTGCCTGCCCTGTAGGGAGGGACGCCCGTATCGGGGTGTACTCTGTGGTTAAATTTAAAGCAGAAAGATATTATTGTCTTCGCAAGCCCCAACCATATCATCCGGCCACACACCACACTGGACCTCTCCTATATGAGCTTTCTGAAGAAGTAACATACAGAAACGGGATTGTCCGATACCACCCCCTATCGAAAGAGGTAATTTGTCCTCTAAAAGCATTTTATGCCACACCAATTCCTTTCTATCCTCTGTACCCGTAATCTCAAGCTGTTTTAGTAAAGCTTCCCTGTTAACTCTTATACCCATTGATGAAATCTCAAAACCTTTTTGTAAAACCGGATTCCAAATAAATATATCACCGTTTAAACCTTTTGTGTTTTTTCCTGTAGGCGTAGTCCAATCATCATAATCCGGAGCCCTTCCGTCATGCGGCTGTCCGTCTGCCAGTTTCGCACCGATACCTATGACAAAAACCGCTCCTTTTTCTTTCGTTATAGCATCTTCTCTCTCTCGCGGAGTAAGGTTTGGGTACCTTTCCTGTAATTCTTCACTATGAACAAAAGTTATTTCATCACGTAAAA
>Ga0307430_1001403_pt1 | contig 17832 bp, 17 predicted proteins | sample SalMarWE160130MG_FD_202159 | JGI IMG/M metagenome (GOLD analysis project Ga0307430, IMG submission 202159) | Salt marsh sediment microbial communities from the Plum Island Ecosystem LTER, Massachusetts, United States - WE1603-130 | ecosystem: Environmental > Aquatic > Marine > Intertidal zone >... | reverse complement strand
ATCCGGGACAGGCCGGCGGCGAGGCCGTGGCTGACGTGCTGTTCGGCGACTATAATCCCGGCGGGCGGCTGCCGGTCACGTTCTATCGCTCGGTGGACGACCTGCCGCCGTTCGAGGATTACGCGATGGAGGGCCACACCTACCGCTACTTTCGCGGGGAGCCGCTGTTCCCGTTTGGCCACGGTCTGAGCTATACGGCTTTTGAGTACGCCAACTTGCAATTAAGTGCCCAGTGCGTCGGGGCGGGCGAGACGCTCACCGTCGGCGTCGACGTGCGCAACGTGGGCGATTTCGCTGGCGATGAGGTGGTGCAGGTGTACGTCACCGACATCGCTGCCTCAGTGCCGGTGCCCATCCGGCAGCTCTGTGGGTTCGAGCGGGTGCATCTGTCGCCGGGTGAGATGAAAACGGTCTCGTTCACGCTGACGCCGCGTCATCTCTCGCTGATCGACGAAAAGGGGCGACGGGTGATCGAGCCGGGCGGGTTCCAGGTGGCCGTGGGCGGGCGGCAGCCGGTTTGCGAGGATTTCGTGGATGGAGGCACAGGTATTTTGATCGCGACGTTTGAAGTGACCGGCAGTGTGACGGAGGTTGTGTGAAAAATGGAGGCATCTCGTCCAAGCAAGGAGGGGGTGTTCAGCCTTGTCGTGGGTATCCTGTTGATCCTGTGTGCAGGGCTTGCGCTGCTGGCGGCGATCTGTACGGTGTCACCCAAGGGGAACGTGGATTTCCCCTGTTTCGACCTCGAGTCGGGTGGGTGCCTGATGGGGTATGGGCCCGTGGAACCTGGGTACGACGTGGAGGCATTGCACGAGGCGCGGTTGTTCCTATGTATCAGCGTCTATCCGCGAGGTTGGGAAGGCGGCGGCACGATTGCCCAGGGCCCCGAGCTCTCGGATACGTGGTCGGGGAGCGGTATCACCCTGGAGCGGCAAGGGGAGACGCTGGTTGTCAACGGCAAGTCATTTGGAATCGGCGAGTCATCCAGTTGGCTGCGTGTCTACCCCACGCTCAACCCCTGGCTCTTGGAGACGACGCGCACCACGATCTCCAATCGCGGCGTGTTCGATTGCTATCGCATCTTGGGCGAGGATGCGATTGAGAAGCAGGCCATCGACGCGCTCTACGTCTACGGCGGCGTCAGCGAGGGCTGGCTGCCCAACCCGCTGGGGCTGGTGATCCTGGGCATCGGCATCTGGCTGGTGGTGCGTGGGGTGAGGACACGTCTGAAGAAATAGATACTCTTGAAATCGAACGGGGGTGGCTAGAAAGAGCAAGGGGCCGATTTGTGCAAATCGGCCTCTTGTGGTATCTTTGCCACTCTTAGGAGTGGGCGATGTACAGCGTTCCGTATGGCAAGACGTCCCTGGAATTCGATCTGCCGCCCGGCATGCGCGGCGACGTGGTCGAATCTAATCCGGTCGAGCCGCTGGCCGACGTGGAGGGAGCTATCGCCGAGGCGTTGGCCCGGCCCATCGGCGCGCTGCCGCTGCGCCAGATGGCCAGGCCAGGGGATAGCGTGTGCATCGTCTTTACCGACGTCACCCGCGCCAGCCCCGACCATCTGCTGGTGCCGGCGCTCCTGCGGGATCTGGCGGCGGCGGGCGTGCGCGATGGGGATGTCACGCTGCTGTGCGGCATCGGCATGCACCGCCCTTCCACCCGCGAGGAAAAGATCGCCAAGCTGGGCGCGGACGTGGTTGCCCGCTATCGCGTCGTCGATAACGAGCCGCAGAACCCCGGCGCGCTGGTCGATCTGGGCGTGACGCGGGGCGGGGTGCCCGTGTCGGTGCACCGGGCAGCGGTGAAGGCCGATCTGCTGATCGCTACCGGCCTGGTGGAGCCGCACCAATACGCCGGTTACTCCGGCGGGCGCAAGACGGTGGCGATTGGGGCGGGCGGAGAGCCGACCATCGCGTGTACGCACGGCCCGGAGTTTCTGGATCATCCCGGCACCCGGCTGGGCTGCATCGAGGGAAATCCGTTCCACGAGGCGGTCACGGAGGTGGCGCGCCGGGCAGGGTTGCGCTTTATCCTGAACGTGGTGCTGGATGGCGAGCAGCGCGTGCTCCAGGTGGCAGCGGGCGAGCCGGAGGAGGCGTACCGTCGGTTGGTGGCTTTCGCCCGCTCCGTCTACGAGGTGCGCATCCCGTGCCGGTACGACGTGGCCATCGGCGGGGTGGGGCATCCCAAGGACGCGAACCTGTACCAGGCCAGCCGGGCGGCTTCGTACCTCTTCTTCGCGCCGACGCCGCTCGTCAAGCCGGGTGGCTTTTTGATCGTCCCCGCGCGTTGCCAGGAGGGCGCGGGTGAGGGGGTGGGGGAGCAGCGCTTCCTGGCGGCGATGCGGGACGCGCCCGACGTGCAGGCGATCCTGTGCGACGCGCGTGCCGACGGCTACCCGCCGGGCCAGCAGCGCGCGTTTGTGATGGCCAAGGTGCTGGAGGAAGCGCACGTCGTCGTCGTGGGCAGCGGGTGCCCGGACGTGGTGGCTGCCTGCAGGATGACGCCTGCTGCGACGATGGAGGAGGCGCTGGAGTTGGCGGCAGGAGAGCTTGGGCGTGATTTGGACGTTTTGATCGTGCCGCATGCGCTTTTGACGCTGCCGGTGGTGGATGCCTAATGAGCGATCTGATCGCAAGATTTCAAGAGGGGTGCCGGGATATTCGATCTCAGGATCGGATACTGTGGCCCACAGTGGCCGCTATCATAGCCGCTTTTTTGTTCCTTTCGACCCTGCAGGTCAGTGTCAACGGTAGTGGTCATCCTTACGCCACGGACGTCGGCGAGATCCAGAATGCCTTGCCGCGATGGGGATTGATTCACCGCAGTGGCTATCCTCTCTACACGGCGGTGGGATCGCTATTTGTCACCGTGCTTCGCTCGGTGGGCGTCGAGCCCGCCGTGGGCGCTTCTCTCTTTTCTACCCTGTGGGGGGTGGTCTTTGTCGCTCTTCTCGTGGTATTGATCCAGGACCTTGGGGTGTCGGGGCCGGCAGCGGCGTTGGGATCCCTGTCTGTAGCGCTCTCCACCGGCGTGTGGATCGATGCGTCACTGGCTGAGGTTCACACCCTTACACTCGTTTTTACCGTCATCACGCTTATCTTCGCGTTGCGATTTGGGCGCACCGGGGAACGGCGCGACTTGCTACTGCTTGCTCTTTTCTTTACGCAGGGGGTGTCGCATCAGCGCTCGGTCATCCTCCTGGCCCCAGCCGTGGCTGTTTTGGCCTGGTTTCAGTGGCGCGTTTTTCTGCGCAACCTGGGGCTTGTTATTGCGGTTTCTCTCTTTGCCTTACTGGTTTACCTCTATATGCCTTTTCGGGTATGGACGGGGGCGACGTGGGTCTTTGGTTCGCCGGGTACCTGGGACGGATTCTGGGAGATGGTGTTCGATAACCGCGGCGGGCGCGTCTTTGCCTTGTCGACCGGTCTCGATGAGTGGCTGATGCGGCTGGGAGTCACGTGGGAGATACTGTTAGAGGACATGTTCTGGCTCCTGCTGGTGCTGGGGTTGATCGGTTTGTTCTTGCTGATCAAAAGAGGAAATTGGCGGGAAGGCGTGGGGATGGTGCTGGCTTGGATCCCCAACTTTTTTCTTACTGTCGTCATTTGGCGCAACCATGTTATCGACGCCCAGTTAGCTGCCAAGTTGCCGGTGGTGATGTTAGCAGGTGTGGGATTGGCCGTTCTTTTGGAGCGAGCGAAGCACTGGTCGCGTCCCGTCGGCATAGCGGCGGGAGTTGTTTTTGTGCTGGCGTTAGCCGTGTGGGGGTGGCATGTACGTCCCATTGTGCTGTCCATCACTCGCGATTCATCTACAGAGGCTGTGGTCGATATGGTGGAACATCTCTTTCCACTGCCGGAAGGGCACGTTACGACCCTGGTCGTTCCGTGGGGGCACGATTATTGGACGCTGGCCTACGTGCAGGAATACCGCGGCCAGTTGGAGAGTTTGAACCTGGTGGATCACAACGTCAACATGCGCGCCGTTGCCGAGGATGGGCGTTTATTGACGCCCGCCGAGACATTCATCGTATTTCCATCCACGTGGTGGGAGACAGAGCTGGGTGGGCGGGTGCACATGTCTTCGGCAGCGCCGGGGATTGTGGAGGTGGGCACGAGCCTGCCTGTCGATGTTGGTGCTGTGCCGTTGGACGTGAACTTTGATCTTGGGAATGGTTTGCGGGTTCGTTCGGCGTCGCTGTCGTGGGGGGGTACCCCTGCTCAGTTGGTGCTGGTGGTCTACTGGGAGGCTCTGCAGCCGGTAGGTAGCGACTATAGCGTGGCCGTTCACCTGGTGGCGCAGGACCCGCCGCAGGGCGCGCATGATCTTATGGATCAGGCCGACACGCCTCATCCCGTGGGTGGGTGGTATCCCACCAGCCTCTGGATGACCGGCGAGATCGTTCGTGACGATTACGTGCTAAATGTGCCACCAGGTTCAACGCCGGTCGCTGTGCGAATCGCTATGTATCAGATCGACGCAAATGGTGTCTTTGTGAACACCGAGTGGCTTTCGTTGCCCATTCCTGAGTAAAGGTCCGTAACTTGTGTTGGGATACCGTGTTATTATACACAACTTATTGTAGAGAATACACTTTGTAAGCTTTCAGTGTAAAGGAGAAAGAACATGCTGGAACTGAAGAAGGGCATTGACATCCTGGCCGATATCGGCGGGGTCAATACCCTGGACGAAGCGAAAGCAGTGTTTGAGGCCAAGTGCGATGCTGAGAACCTGGCCAAACTGGCTCGGATCGCCACTGAGGAAGCGCTGCTCAAGATCGCCAACGCCATCGCGATGACCGATCCCGATGATGTCTTTGTGAATACCGGTTCGTCCCTGGACCTGGAACTGGTCAGGATCAAGAGCCTCGACAAAGGCGAGGAACGCCCCGTGGCTATGCGGGACCACACGCTGCACTTTGATCTGGCTAAGGAGCAGGCGCGCATCGTTGACCGGACGTTCTACATCGTGAATCCCGGCGAAGAGACCAGCGTGCTTGCGCAAAAGATTCTGCGGGACGAGGCGTACGAGTACGTGAAAACGCACATGCCTGGCATCGCCAGGGGCAAAACTTTGTTCATCGGCTTTTTCAGCCGCGGGCCCGTTGGCGCGGCGGCGGCCATCCCGGCTTTAGAGATCACCACCTCGACCTACGTCATGCACTCGGCCAACATCTTGTACCGGCACGTCTACGATCGGTTTGATGAAGAGGTAGAGCGCGTAGGATACTTTTTTACCAACGTGCACGGCGAAGGGCCGAACCGGACGGAGGACCTGCCGAATGCCCGCGTGTTCATGGATCGAAGTTGGCTGACGACTTTTTCGATGCTCTGCACGTACGCGGGGAACACGCTGCTGTTGAAAAAGGGCAATCACCGCTTTGCGGTCGATTTGGCAACCTACTATGATCGGGAGGACAAGCTTTCGGAGCATATGTTTGTCACCGGCCTGACCGGCCCCGGCGACAGAAAAACCTACTTTGCCGGGGCGGCTCCCTCAGGCTGTGGCAAGACCACGACGGCGATGGTGGGCACCGATTTCATCGGCGACGACCTGGCCCAGTTGTGGATTGCCGACGATGGGACGTTGCGGGGTATCAATCCCGAGCAGGGCATCTTTGGCATCGTCAGGGACGTCAAGCGGGAGGATGATCCTCACCTGATGAAAGCACTGCGGGAAGAGGGGGCGGAGGTGATCTGGACGAACGTGCTGATCGACGTGCACGGCGTGCCGTATTGGGAAGGGTGCGGCGAAGTCCTGCCCGATCGTGGCATCAACTTTCAGGGCGAATGGTGGCGGGGCAAGACGGACGAAAATGGCAATCCCATTCCGATCTCTAGCAAGAACGCCCGGTGCACGGTCTACTGTACTTCCATCGACAACTACAATGAGGATTCAGCAGAGGATCCGAAAGGCGTCGAGATCAAGGTGATCACGTACAGTGGGCGTGATAGCGACACGATGCCGCCGGTGTGGGTGGCCAAGACCCCCGATCACGGTGTCGTTATCGGGGCCTCGATTCTCTCGGCGGCGACTGCGACCGAGGTCGGGGTCACGGGAGTGCGTCGCCAGCCCTGGGCTAACGAGCCGTTCATCCCCGGTCCCCTGGCCGACTATATGGACGCCCAGTTTGCATTTTTCAACTCCGACAAGCTAAAGAACAAGCCCATCATGGCCGGGCTGAACTACTTTTTGACCCACGAGGCCCGGGGCGGGGAAGGGGATGGTCTGCTCGGCGAAAAACGCGACGTAAAGGTCTGGCTCGGCTGGTTGGAGCTGATGGCGAATGGGGATATCGGCGCAATTGAGACGCCCATCGGTCTGATTCCCAAGTACGAGGACCTGAGGGAGCTTTTCGCCGGGATCGATAAAGAGTACCCTAAAGAGCTCTACGACAAGCAGTTTGCTTTCTACATCGACAACATCCTGGGCAGGATTGATCTCCAGGAGGAGGCCTACAGGAAAGAGGATAACGTTCCGGCCAGGCTGTTCGAGGTCTACGAGGAGCAGCGGGCTGCGCTCGAGGGGCTCAAGGCCAAGTACGGCCCGACCGTCTCGGTCGAGCAGGTCGTTGAGGCCACTGAAGGGTAGCCTATTTTCGCGCAAGACGCGGTCAAGGAGTTTATCGTGGGAGGTCTTTTGGGGCCTCCCGCGTTGTTTTCTACTAGGGTTGTGCTACAATATCTCGGCTCACTTGGAGGTGCTATCGTTATGCTGACTAAAGAAGAGTTGCTCGCCAAAGCCGAGAAACCAGCCGCGGACGCGATGCGTTTGCATCCTTTTTATCGGGGCAAGGTACAGGTGGTGTCCAAGTGCACCGTGCGTGATTTCCAGGATTTTGCCATCTGGTACACGCCCGGCGTGGCGGCCCCCTGCCGCGACATCGAGGCACACCCGGAGAAGGTGTGGGAGCACACCAACCGGGGCAACACCATCGCCATCGTCTCCGATGGGACGCGCGTGTTGGGCCTGGGCGATATCGGCCCTGAGGCGGGCCTGCCGGTGATGGAGGGAAAGGCGCTGCTGTTCAAGTATCTGGGTGGCGTGGATGCGGTGCCCATCGTGTTGGGCACCAAGGACCCCGACGTGCTGATCGAGACGGTCAAGGTGCTGGAGCCTTCCTTCGGTGGCATCAACTTGGAGGATATTTCTCAGCCCAAGTGCTTTCGCATCCTGGATACCCTGCGGGCGGAGATGGCCATCCCGGTGTGGCACGACGACCAGCAGGGCACGGCCACGGTTCTGCTGGCCGGGCTGATCAACGCGCTCAAGATCGTGGGCAAGGAGATGTCCGGGATCAAGCTCGCGATGATCGGCGTGGGCGCGGCCAACGTGGCCACCTACCGCTTGCTCAAGGCCAGCGGGGTCGACGTGGGCGGGATCGTCGCCTGCGATAGCAAGGGCACGCTTCACCCTGGCCGTGGCGACATCGAGGAGCGCCAAGACGAATCCGTCGACAAGTGGCGCATCTGCCAGGAGACCAACGCCGAGGGCATCGTGGGAGGGGCGGCGGAGGCGATGCGCGGCGCCGACGTGATGATTGCCCTCAGCAGGCCCGGCCCGGGCACGGTCAAGCTGGAGTGGGTGGCGGGGATGGCCAAGGACGCCATCGTCTTTCCGTGCGCCAATCCCATCCCCGAGATCTGGCCGTGGGAGGCGAAGGAGGCCGGGGCGCGCATCGTGGGCACGGGGCGCAGCGATTTTCCCAACCAGATCAATAATTCCTTAGGCTTTCCCGGCATCTTTCGCGGCGTTCTCGACGTGCGGGCCAGGACGATTACCGACGAGATGGCCATTGCCGCCGCAGAGGAGTTGGCGACCTGCGCCGAGAAGCGCGGCATCCACGAGGAGCGCTTGATCCCCACGATGGACGATTGGGAAGTGTTCCCGCGCGTGGCGGTGGCCACGGCGATGAAGGCTCAAGAGCAAGGGCTGGCGTCGCTGGAGAAAACGCCCGGGGAGCTCTACGCTCAGGCCGAGACGACTATCCGCCAGGCGCGCGAGACGGTGCAGGTGCTTATGAGAGAGAGGCTTATTCCCACTCCGCCAGCGGAGTGAAAGAGACAGGGGTAAAGTGCTCAAACGTGCCGAAGAAATATTTGATCAGTTGGTTGCCTGGAGGCGTGACTTTCACGCCCATCCCGAACTGGGCTTTCAGGAGACATGCACCGCAGCCCAAGTGGCTGAGGTGGTGGAGGGGCTGGGTTATCGCGTGTGTACCGGGGTGGGACGGACCGGCGTCGTGGCTGAACGCGGCGAGGGGTCTCCCATCGTCGCTATCCGCGCCGACATGGACGCGCTGCCAATCCACGAGGCCAACGACGTGCCCTATGCCTCCCGGGTTCCCGGTGTGATGCACGCCTGCGGCCACGACGCCCACACCGCCATCGCCCTGGGTGTGGCGACGCTGTTGGCGGCGGAGGAATTTCCCGGCACGGTGCGCTTCCTCTTTCAGCCCTCGGAGGAGCGCGGGGATGAGGAGGGGATCAGCGGCGCGCCGCGCATGGTGGAGGATGGCGCGATGGAGGGGGTGGATGCGGCGCTGGCGCTGCACGTGCGCGCCAATCTCCCCGTCGGTGATATCTCTGTGGAGGCCGGTCCCGTGTCGGCCGGCGTGGATACATTCCGCGCCGCGATCCTGGGGCAGGGCGGCCATGGGGCGTACCCGCATCTGCTCGTCGATCCCATCTACATCGCCGGACACGTGATCCTGGCGCTGAACGGCATCGTCTCCCGCCGCCTCTCGCCGACCGTGCCGGCGGTGGTCAGCATCGGCGCGATCCACGGCGGAAGTGCGTGCAACGTGATCCCGGAGCGAGTAGAGATCACGGGCACCATCCGCTTTATGAGCCAGGCGGTGCGCGAGCAGATCTATGCCGAGATCGCGCGGGCGTTTGAGATGGCCCGGACGATGGGCGGCGATTTCGAGCTCGAGATCGAGCCGGGAGGGCTGCCGATGGTCAACGACGCGGCGGTGGTCGGGCTCATTCGGCAGGTCGCCGCTGATCTGCTGGGGAGCGAGCACGTGTTGGAGCAAGAGGTGACGATGGGGGCAGAGGACTTTGGCGTGTTCTCGGCCTTGGCACCGGGGGCGATGTTCAGGCTGGGCTGCCGCATCGAGGGCGACGAGCGCAAGGGGCACAACCCGCGCTTCGATATCGACGAGCGGTGTCTGCCCATCGGCGCGGCAATTTTGACAGAGGCGGCGCTGCGCTTACTGAAGGGAGGAGGCAAGAAGCAAGAGTCAAGAGGCAGGAATTGATCTCGCATCCTGTATCTTGCATCTTTTACCATGTTCTTTATCGATTTCCGCCTGTTCATTTCCGGCCTTTTGGCCTTGGTGACCATCGTCGCCATCATCGCCATCGCGTCGGATCGTTGGCGGCGCAAACGCCAGGCGGCACTATACGGCCTGCAGGAGATACGCCAGGTATTGGAGCAGGCACCTGTTGGACTGCTGGCGCTGGGCGGCTCGCGGACGTATCGCTACGCTAATCCCTACGCTCGACGCCTGCTCGGGCTGCCGTCGCCTGCCGGGTCGTTCCCTGATGCCGAATGGGCCTCACTGCTCGAAGCGGATCGGGATGCTGCTCAGGGCGGGGGAGATACGGTAGGGCGGTATCGCACCGTCTCCTTGCCTTCCGGCGAGACCGTCGGTTGGTGGGTTGCCCGGTCGGAGGGCAGGCATGTGGTTTTTGTGCAAGATGTCACCGCGCAGCAGCGAGCCGAGCAGGCCGCCGGTTACCTGCTCAGCGCGCTCTCTCACGAGCTGCGCACGCCCATCGCCACGATCCTGACGCATCTGGAGATCCTGCAACTGCCCGACATCTCCACCGAGACCGGCCAGCAGTCGCTGCGCTTGCTCAAGACGGAGACGCAGCGCATGTCGCGTCTGGTCCATCGTATGCTGGAGCTGGGGCGGCTGGAGACCAGCGCCGAGATTGAGCTCGGCCCAATTGCCCTCTTGGGCGTGGTGGAGCAGGCCGTCGCGCAGATGACTCCCCAGGCAGAGGAGCGGCAGATCGCGATCTCGCTCCAGGCCGATACACCGCTGCCCCTCGTCCTGGGCAATGCAGATTATCTTCTGCAGGTATTTCTCAACCTCCTGGACAACGGCTGCAAGTACTCGCAGCCCGGCGACCGGGTGGAGGTCACCTTGCGGCGACATCAAGAGGGAATCGAGTGCGCCGTGTGCGATACCGGGCCGGGCATCCCGGCTGAGCATCTGCCGCACGTCACGAGCCGTTTTTACCGCGCAAACCGTCGTGGGACGGAGGGCAGCGGTCTGGGCTTGGCCTTGGTCAAAGAGATTCTGCGCCGCCATCAGAGCCGCCTGGAGATCGAGAGCCGCGCCGAGGGAGAAGAGACGGGCACCTGCGCGCGCTTTATCCTGCCGCTTTCGATGGGGGAGGCTGAGTGATGCTGAACTCGGTTTGGAATCGGCTGCGGCGTCTGTGGTGGATCGTGCTGCTTTTGGCGCTGGTTGGCGGGGTCTGGCTGCTGCCCATATCGGGTGGGGTGATGGTGATCCCCGGCGAAGCGCCTGACGCGCCTCACTGGCCCATCGTGAACCTCTCGCCGGCCTTACCCAGGCCGGGTCAGACGGTGGACCTGTGGGTGACGGACGTGCAGGCGTTTCCACACGTGAAGCTGGTGGTGGATGGGGCGTCGCACGACCCGGTCGAGTGGCCGAGTGCATCCGATGATACACTGATCTGGAAGTGGCATTTCGTCGTTCCCGAGGGTGGAGCACGCCAGGGGGTCCTTTATCACGACTGTCACACCGGCTGTGTGGAGTGGAAGCGGGTCAATCTGCAGGCGGACTACGATCCGCCGCCGGTCAACACGGTACCGACCAAGTTGGGCGTCGTCTTTGCCGATCCCGCTCGCGACTGGCACGGTCGTAGCGGTTGGGCCGTGGAACTGACCTACGCGCGTCTGGCCGGCGAGGCGTACTGGGGCTTGGGTGATCTGGCTATCCGCGTGCATCAGGCGACGGCCAAGGGGTTGCGGGTGCTGGTGCGGGTCGATTACGCTCAGGGGCAGAGCATGCCGCCTGCCGGCGACGAGGAAGCCTTGGCCGAGTACCTGGCATATTTGCGCCGCTTGGCGCGGGACGACCGCCTGCGCGACGTGTACGGCTATTATCTTGGCAGCAGCTACAACAGCCTGGACAACAATGGATTGGGCCCGGAGCACCCGGTCACACCGGAATGGTACGCCCGCGTCTTTAACGGCTACGGCGAGGAGGTGTCACGCGCGGATAGCGCAGTGCAGGTGATGCGGGCCGGAAACCCGGCAGTGCGCGTGCTCGTCGGCCCCGTGAGACCGTGGAACGTCGATTTGGATGGCCAACGGCAGTACGCTATCGATGTGCCGTGGCTCAACTATATGAACACGGTGGTGGCCCTGCTGGATGAAGGTGCTCAGGCCAAGGCGGAGGCAGGTATCCCTCTGGCCGCGCCGGACGGGTTTGCCGTCCACGCATCGGGTCGCCCTGAGGCACCTGAGCTGGCTGGGCAGGCCAAGTCGGAGGAGCCTCGGATTGACCTGCGGCGGTCGGAGTGGGGCGGCGCTCAGGCGGGTTTTCGCATCTACCGCGATTGGCTAGATATCATCAACGCCTATCCCACCACGCGTGGCCTGCCGGTCTATATCACCACCGCCAATACCTACGTCAGAGACGAAGGCGTGCCGCCATCCCGGAATTACCCCAGCGGCTGGCTGACTGCGGCAGTGGAGGTGGTCAACGAGGAACCGCAGGTGTACGCTCTGTGCTGGTTCATCGACGATTTCCCGCACGATACCCAGTGGGATCACTTCAGCCTCACGCAGCGTCCGGGCCGCTTGGCAGATGCGGCAGAAGAGTTCGACGCGCTGTTGAGGTAGGATAGTTTGACAAGATTAACAGGATTTACAGGATTGTCTTTGATCTAATGTGAATCCTGTTAATCCTGTCGAAAGATGGAGGTTTTATGATTCGCGTTGTGTTGGTTGACGATCACCCCGCCCTGCGGTTGGGGTTGAAGGTGCTCCTGGAGCGCGCGCCCGATGTGGAGTTGGTGGGCGAGGCGGAGGAGGGCCACGAGGCGCTGGCGCTCGTGGAGGCGTCGCGCCCGGACGTGGTGGTGCTTGATTGCGAGCTGCCGGGCATGGCGGGGATCGAGGTGGCGCAAGAAATCCGGCAGCGCGGCTTGCCTTCGCGCGTGGTAGCCCTAAGCGCCTACGACAGTGAGCGGTACGTGCGCGGGATGCTGGAGGCTGGCGCCAAGGGCTACCTGCTCAAGGAGGAGGCGCCGGAGACGGTGGTCAAGGCCGTGCGCGCCGTGGCTCAGGGAGAAGAGTGGTACAGCCAGCAGGTGGTTTCGAAGGTGATGGCCTGGGCGCGTGGTGAGCGCCCAGGCGGACTGACCGAGCGCGAGGTCGAGGTGCTGCGGCTGGTGGCCGAGGGCTTGAGCAACAAGGAGATCGCCTACAAACTAGAGGTGGCCGAGCGCACGGTGCAGTTCCACGTCAGCAACATCCTGCAGAAGCTGGATGCGGCCTCGCGGGTGGAGGCGGCCGTGTGGGCCAAGGATCACGAGGTTGTGGGTTGATACGCTGCGAGGAATGGCCGCCTGCGCGCAGCGGCGCTCACAGCGGCTGTGATGCTGTTGTGTGCTGTATCGGTCGTGTTGGCCGGGCAACAGCCGCAGCATCGCGCGTTCGCGCTGCTGGAGGCTCCGCCGGATTCCTCTGAGGAGGCTCAGGCGCTCTTGAAATAGCAGGCGGCGATTCGCGCCGGGCTGCTCAACGCCTACCTCGCGCCCGCCCGCTACGTCAGCGCCGTGGGGGAGGTGTATCACGTCAGGACGTTGTTCATGGAGGCATTCGACCTTTCTGAGAAAGCTGCTTTGCCCGTCCAGCAGGCCCACGAAGTTGTCGCGCGGCCGGTGCTCTACGAGCCGGTCGAGCCGGTTGAGCGTGATGGGTACGCGTGGCGATGGGACAACCGTGCGTTCCGGGAAGAGCCCGCCAAGGCCGCCGAGATGTACGAGGCTTTCTTCGATGAGTCGATCGTCGACGGCGAGCGCGAGCACGAGGACGTCGGCGAGACGCTGCCGGAGACGGGGGTGACCGCGGTGCCGGAGCCGGAGGAGTGGCTGCTGCTGGCGGTGGGTGCAGGGATGTTGCTCTGGTACGCGCGCAAGCGGTGGCCCGGTTTGCTGCGCAGGCGTGCTGTTTGAGAGTTCGAGTTTAACCTTTGCGAGGGTTGTGAAACGTCTTGGGATTGGCGTGATCTTGGTAGGCGGAGATGCCCTGATCTCAAGTCTATCTCGAAACCCTCGCAAGGTTTCACGCTGAAAAAAGGCGCGCAAGCTGCGCGCCTTTTTCGTCGTGGGCAACGAACTCGCTCGGCCTACGGAGTGCTTATGACGATGGCCAAGATCGTCGCTACCAGCGCGACTGCCGCGCCGGCAACGATAAAGACGATTTCCGCACGTTCCATCTGGCGGCGGAAGCGGCTGGTGGTCCATAGAAAGAGTCCTACGGCTATTCCAGCACCGAACAACACGCCTGCTGTGTAGGTAAAGGCCGTGCCCATCAGGATTGGCAGGTTGACTTTGATGATCAGCTGTCCAAGGAGGTCTTCGGAGAATCGGCTTCCCAGAAAGGCGTATATGCTCCCGACCACCAGCCCGACCAGGGCCATGATGCCTCCCTGGAAACGCCTGCGCTCTCTCTCCAGCCACATTGTGATGGCGCCCAGGACGACCATCGCCAGGGCGAACGTGAGGACGACGACGGAGATGAACTTGACGGCCCCTAATTGCCAGTCCATGTCATTGATTTCTCTAGAAGAGCTTTAACTGCTCCGCTTGAGCAGGGATCTCGATCTCGGCCATTTGATCTGCCTGCATGAGCAGTTTGGGAATGCGCTGCATATCCTCCTCGATGACGCGGCGCAGGCTGGGTTGATGCAGCGCCGCCGCAGGGTGGTACATCGGGTAATAGACGATGCCGCCAATCTTGCGCGGTTGGCCGTGGATGCGAGAGATGCGTGCTTTTGGAAACGCTCGCGCCATCGAGAAGCGCCCCAGCGTCACAACTATCTTGGGTTGGATCAACTCGATTTGCCGGTCAAGGAACGGCTTGCAGGCTTCGATCTCGTCGGGTAGCGGATCGCGGTTGCCGGGCGGGCGGCACTTGATGACGTTGGCGATGTAGACGTCCTTACGCGTCAGGCCGATGCTCTCCACCAGTTCCTCCAGGAACTTGCCTGCCGCGCCCACGAACGGGCGTCCTTGCTGGTCTTCGTGAAAACCCGGTGCCTCGCCGATGAACATGAGGTCGGCGTTCTCCGGTCCCTCACCGGGTACTGCCTTCGTTCGCCCTCTGTGCAAAAGGCACTTGGTACATCGAGTGATCTCTGCTGCCAATGCCTGCAATTCTGTCACGTTTTTCCTCCTGTGTTGGTGCTGGTTCCGAGGAATTGGTCGCGAAATGGTTACTGCTGTGGTTTGCCGCATTCTGGGCAGAATTTCGAGTTGGTCGGGATCTTTTTTCCGCACTCGACGCAGAATTTTTCCGTCGCTAACGGTGCGCCACACTCGGCGCAGAACTTGCCGCTGCCGACCGGTGCGCCGCACTTGGGGCAGGTCGCTTTGATCACCTCGTCGAACGCCTCTGCCGTCACGCGTTCGCTCGCCGCAGCGTGGGCCACCTGCCGTGCCTCTTCAATGGTTGCATCGACCTGGATCGCTGCCATCTCCGTGGCCAGGTCGGGGGTGCACTCTTTGCACATCCCGCGTGCTTCGTTCCAGCAGCCTTCTGCGCACACCCACTGACTGCAGCGTGGGCACTGCCGGAAGTTTGGCTTGGCCTGTTTGACCGCTTTGGCAAATGCGTGGTCGTGGGCCTTTTCCCATGCAGCGGAATGAACGCGGTTGCCGAGGTTTTAAATGGGGTGCGAAAGCCTGACCCGCACCGGTCGCAGAAGAACTCGAACTGAAATCCACGCTCGGTGCTCTCATCTTTATAGTTGCGCACAAATTGTATAAGATCCATCGTGCCTCCTTTTTGTTGCGACTTTGATTATAGCTTACCCCCACCGATTTGTCCAACGTGTGTGTTCATGCTGTGGCTTACGGACAAGTGCTGATGAAGCCGCGACTCCAGCACTTGACGCAGCTCTGCCAGTCGCGCGCGGTAGGCGTCCCGGTCTATCTCGACGGCCATTAGCCAGGCGTCCTCGCCGTCCCGATAGTATCCTCCGTGGACTCCTGTGAACCGGAAGCCATACTTGCGGTACAGGCGCTGCGCTGCTTGGTTGGAGGGACGTACTTCTAGGGTCGCCGTGCCGAATTCCATCTTTATCGACTGCTCTAGCGCCGTCAGCAGCAGGAGCTCACCCAGGCCGTTGCCGCGCCAGACGGGGTGGACGGCGATGGTGCTGATGTGTGTCCCTGAGTTGCGGAGCCTGAGGCCCATGTAGCCGATCACCTGGTTTTCCTGTTTCCCCAGGCTGGTCACGCTGTGCAGCAAACGGCGCCACCTTTGGTCGGGGACGGGATCGGTGTGTGTTTTTGGTCTCAACAGGACGTAGTAGAAGGAGGTGTTGCGGTGCTTTAACTCGTACGCATAAGATGACGCCGCCCAGGGCGAGGGGAAGGAGAGCCGGTCGATGGCGACCACCGTTGGGATGTCGCTCGATTCCATCGGGCGGATGATATAGGGCAGGGATTCTTGTGTCATGTGGGATGCTGAAGATAGATGGGCGTCAGTGTGGCGGGATCGTCGGTCTTGCCCAGGTTTAGCCGCCGCCAGGCTTCCTCTGCCAAAAAGCCCGCGCGTCGTAGCCGCGCTGCCGCCGGCAGGAATGTGACCAGATCGTCGAGATTCGCCAGGGCCTCGGCCCCTGCCGGATCGATCTCGCCGCAGAACAGGGTGGGTGAGGCGACCTCGTCCGTCAGCTTCTGCCAGGTGGTGAGGCGTGGTTCTTCGCGTGGGTGCCACCTTCCATCTCGCCAGCGATAGGTGGCGGCGCAGACGCGCCCGCGTCCGGCTTGTAGCACGGTGCAGAGCGTGTGGCGGCTCCTCCCCTGGGCTGCCGCGATTACGTCCAGCGTGGGTATGCCGACCAGGGGCAACCCTCTGGCCAGCGACAGCCCTTTCGCTACCGCCATCCCCACCCGCAGCCCGGTGAAGGAACCCGGCCCCCGGGCCACCGCCACGCCACTGAGGTGCTTGACTCCGAGCCCTAGTTGCTCCAAAGCGGCCACCAGGCGGGGTAGTAGCTCGACTGTGTGGTTGCGCTGAGACTCCCACGTGTGCTCAACTCGCACCTGGAACCCATCGTGCAGCGCCAGGCTGGCATAGTCAGTTGAAGTGTCGATAGCGACTAGCATGGGCTATGCTCCAAAGGCGACGTGGCGGAACTCTTGTAGCAGGGCCGTGTGGCGTTTCCCCTGCGCCGTAAAGTACATGGCCCGTCGCATCGGATCGGCGAATTCCAGCCGAACCCACAGGTGCTCCTCGGGCATCAAGGAGCGCGACCGCTCCGCCCATTCGATGACGTAGATGGCGTGCTTGTCCCCCAGGAACTCGTCTACCCCCAAGGTCAGCGCCTCCTCCGCGTCAGAGATACGGTAGAGGTCCACGTGATAGAGCGTCACAGCGTCGCCGGGGCGGGCGTACTCGCGCACGAGGACGAAGGAGGGACTGGTGAGCGTCTGGCTCACGCCCCATCCCCGGCCGATGCCCTGTGCCAGGCAGGTCTTGCCCGAGCCCAACGATCCCTCAAGGCCGATCACGTCCCCGCCCTTCAGCAGCGCGCCCAGGCGTGCGCCCAATCGCCGGGTCTGCTCGGGACTGCGGCTGACAAATTCCAGCGTGTGCTCGTCGAGAATTGGGGCCATCGAAGGTGATTATACAACCGTTGCCCGGCCTCGACAAGGCGGCGCGCGCGTTCTTGCTCTCTGGGCGGAATGGGGCTATACTTGCATCGTGGGAGCCGGATGGAGGCTCGTGCAGCGGCTTGGCTCAGTAAATTTCTGCTTAGGAGGTGACCGATGAACGAGAGAGATCAATTGCTTCTCGAACAGTGGAAGATGGCGTCGCAGTTTCACCTGCAAATGGACAACATGGCCTGGCAGAGGGCCAGCTATTTCGTGGCGGCGAACGGTATCCTGTTCAGTGCCGTCCTTGGTGTCATTGCGGCTGGTTTCGCATCTAGCTACAGATATCCGCTATTTCTGAGGTTGATGTTGGTTGCAGTTCCCTTCCTCGGGGCGCTCATCTCGTGGGTGTGGGCTGTCGTGCAGAGACGGGCACAGCTCTATCATAGCTATCGTGTGGCCCAGGCGAGAGAGGCGGAGGAGACTCTGACGGTAGATGGCGAGCGAGTGCTCACCCTGTATGAAAAGAGCCTCAACGAACAGGAGCTTGATGACCCTTACCTTAACAAGTTCAAGGTTTATCTCAGGGAATCTTGGCTTGGCAGGACGAGAACCCACGACCTTGTATTCGGAGTCGCCGCTGTCTGGACGGCTGTTTGGGTTGTGTTGATTCCATGGGTTTCGTGGCACGTCTTCCGCTCGATATGGGTCTGCATTGCCGTCTCGCTGATCCCTGCCTTCCTGTGGCTGTGGCTCGTGTGGGATGCCTGCCTTCTTCCGCGTATGAAGCGCCCGTCCGACCAACCCGGCTCGTGAGGTGGTTGGGCTTTACCAAAAGTCGGGATATGGCAGAAAACCCCGAATCGGTATATAATGCTTCCCACTTTACGTGGAGGACGACGTTGTGCGCTATTTGATCCTATCCGACATTCACGCTAACTTGGTGGCT
>Ga0307430_1001398_pt1 | contig 17877 bp, 16 predicted proteins | sample SalMarWE160130MG_FD_202159 | JGI IMG/M metagenome (GOLD analysis project Ga0307430, IMG submission 202159) | Salt marsh sediment microbial communities from the Plum Island Ecosystem LTER, Massachusetts, United States - WE1603-130 | ecosystem: Environmental > Aquatic > Marine > Intertidal zone >... | reverse complement strand
CACCTGCCAGCGGCCCGAGCGGCCCAACGCCATCTCGTGCCCCGACTACAAGCACCGTTAGCACGTCGCGAGGTCATGCCATGACTCGACACCTGATCACGTGCGCCCTGTGCGGTCTGGTCGCCGCCGTGCTGGCGTCTGCGCTGCCCGCCGCGGCGACCGAGGAGTCGATCGCCGACGTCCGCGACCGCATCGCCGAGACGAAGCAGAAGAAGCTCGAGCTGCTCAAGACGCTCGCCCTGATCTACGAGGCACGCGGCGACCAGGAGAAGGCGATCGAGTACACGACCGAAGCCTTCATGCTCACCGCGGCCGACGAGGTGCTTGCCAAGAAGCTGCTCGACATGCTGCGCGCGGGCGAGCGCTGGGCCGACATGATCCCGATCTACGAATACCTCGTCGGCGAGCACCCGGGCAGCAGCCAGCAGTACATGCGCCGCCTCGCCGAGTGCCACTTCAAGATCGGCCAGACCGATGACGCGCTCGCAATCCTCGATCGGTACCGGAAGGACTTCGCCGACTATCAGCAGACGTTCCTCGACGTCGCCGAGCTGCTGGCCGACAACGGCCAGGCCGAGCAAGCCGCCACGCTGCTCGAGGAGGCCATCGCCGGACGCTTCAAGGAGCACTACAAGCTGCACTGGCAGCTCGGCCTTGTGTACATCGAGCTCGGCGAGACCGACAAGGCGATCGACGCCTACGAAGCCGCCCTCAACCTGGCCGAGCCGGGCCGCGACCACGACGCGATCAACAGCCGGCTGATCCAGCTCTACAAGGAGGCCGACAAGCTCGACGAGGTGATCGAGCGCCGCGAACGTGAGATTGAACAGCTCGACACCCGGCTCGTCGATCTCTACTGGGGCAAGGCCACACGCCACGAAGAAGCCGGCGAGACGGACGAGGCCGTCGAGCTCTACCGCAAGATCGTCGCGCTCGCCCCGGAATCGGAGCACGGAAAGGCGGCTGCGGCGAAGGTGGCCGAGTTGACAGCGACGCCGACGACCGAGCCGGAGGAGTAAGCATGTACTCGAAGCCCCGCACGCGAGCCCGGCGCCTGGCGCTGGCGTGCGCCTGTGCGCTCGTCGGCGCAGGCGGGCTCCCGGCCGGCCCCGGCGTGGCGCGGGCGGCGACGACGCCGACCGCCGGCGAGCAAGAGGCGCCCGTCTACACGTTCCTGATCCGCAGCGGGCTGTCGAAACGTGCCAAGGCCCAATCGGCCATCTTTCGCGGTGTCATGACCGTCGAGCGCGCCGGCCGCAAGGTGGTCACGAGCACGGTGACCGCGGTCCACAAGCCGGAGATCCTCGCCGCGCTCCAGCTCGCGATCTTCGGCGGGACCGTCGTCCAGGAAGTGCCCGAGTCGACGAAGGCCGGCACTCTGGAGATCACGTACGACGACGGGACGACCATCCCCGTCGTCATCTACCAGGCCTATTACGAGATTACGGCCTCGTCCGGGACGATCCGCTTCACGAGCGTGCCGCTGACTCAGATCCTGCACGATCTGGTTACGCAGCCCAGGGGGACGACAACATGAGGCTGGCCGTGATCGGCGTCGGAGTCCACGGCGCCCGGCACGCGCGCGCGTTCGCCGAGATGCCCGGCGTCGAGCTCGTCGGGGTGGCCGACGTCGATGAGGCCGTCGCCCGCTCGGTGGCCGAGGCGTGCCGGACAAGCGCCGTCGCCGACTTCCAGGCCCTGCTCGACCGGGTCGATGCCGTGAGCATCGCCGTACCGGCGAACAGGCATTTCGAGGTGGCCCGCGCGTGCCTCGAGCGCGGCGTCCACGTTTTTTTGGAGAAGCCGATCGCCGAGACGACCGAGCAGGCCGCCGAGCTCGTCGAGCTCGTGCGCGGGACGCCGACCGTGTTCCAGATCGGCCACGTCGAGCGTTTCAACCCGGCGATCACGGCGCTCGAGCGCATCGTGCACCGGCCGCGCTTCATCGAGGCGCACCGGCTGTGCGTCTACACGCCGCGCATCACCGACGTGGGCGTCGTCATGGACCTGATGATCCACGACCTCGAGGTGATCCTGCACCTGGTCGGCTCGCCGGTCACGAGCGTGTCGGCCATCGGCGTCAAGGTGCTGAACCGCACCGAGGACATCGCGAACGCGCGGGTCGAGTTCGCCAACGGCTGCATCGCCAACGTCACGACGAGCCGCATCAGCCCCGAGCCGATGCGCAAGATCCGCCTCTTCCAGCAAGACGCCTACATCTCGCTCGACTACCGCGCGCAGGAAGGCCTCATCTACCGCGCGCAGGACGGCACGATCGCGCGCGAACCGGTGCCGACCCAGAAGGGCGAACCGCTGCGGATCGAGCTCGCCGAGTTTGTCGAATGCATCCGGCGCGGCGCCGAACCCCGCGTCGGCGGCGAGCAGGCCACGCGCGCGCTCGAGCTCGCGCTCGACATCCTGCGCGACATCGCCAGGCGGAACGAATGCCCCGAACAATCCTGATCGTTGCCGGCGAGCACTCGGGCGACGTGCGCGGCGCCGAGCTCGTCGCCGCACTCGGAGCGCTCGACGGTGATCTCGCCGTCTTCGGCCTCGGCAGCGAGCGGATGCGCGCGGCCGGCGTCGAGCTCGTGCACGACATCACCGAGATCGCCGTCACGGGCTTTGCCGAGGTGTTCCGGGGCCTGCCGCGCTTCCGGCGCGTCTACCGCGACGTGGTCCGCGCCGCGCGCGCGCGCCGGCCAGCCGCGGCGATCCTGATCGACTTCCCCGGCTTCAACCTGAAGCTCGCCCGGGCGATGCGCGCGCTCGGCGTGCCGGTCATCTACTACATCAGTCCACAGGTCTGGGCGTGGCTGCCCGGCCGGGCGCGGCGCATGGCGGGCTGCGTCGACAAGATGATCGTGATCTTCCCGTTCGAGGAGGCCATCTACCGCCGCGCGGGCATCGAGGTCGAGTTCGTCGGCCATCCGCTTGTCGACGCGCTCAAGGCGAGCGTGCCGCCGGCCGAGTTCCGCGCGCGCCACGGCGTGCCCGACGGCGCCAAGATCGTCGCCCTGCTCCCCGGCAGCCGCCGCAACGAGGCCGGGCGCAACTGGCCCGTCATGCGCGCCGCCGCCGACCTGATTGCCAAGCGGGTGGCGCACACGCGGTTCTTCGTGCCGCTCGCCTCGCCGAGCCTGCGCGACCTCGTGAGGCTGGAGGGCCGCGGCGCCGACACCGCCGTGCTCGACGGCCAGGCCTACGACGTGATCCACGCCGCCGACGCGGCCATCGTCTGCAGCGGCTCGGCCACGCTCGAGACCGGCTGCGCCGGCACGCCGCTCGTGGTGATGTACCGCACCTCGGCGCTCACCTACCTGATCGCGCGACGCCTCGTGCGCGTCGAGCACATCGGCATGATCAACATCCTGGCCGGCGAGCGCGTGGCCCCCGAGTACATCCAGCGCGCGGCCAAGCCGGAGCCGATCGCGCGCGACGTCGTCCGCTTCCTGACCGACGACGCCCACGCCGCCGCCACCCGCGAAAGACTGCTCGCGGCCAGGGCCAAGCTCGGCCCGCCGGGCGCCGCGGAACGAGCCGCTCGTGCCGTGCTCGATTTCCTGGCCCAGCGTGGCGGCGCGAAAAGCGTTGAGCCGCCCCGGGGCGTCCGCTAGCATAGGGGTCGAATCCCTTCACGAGCGGTTCGATGGCAGAGCCTCATCCAGACGAGACCAATCCAGAACAGAGGCGGCAGATCGCCCGGCGCCTCCTGGGAATGCTGCGCCCGCACAAGGTGGCGATTGCGGCCGCGCTCGTGTGCATGCTCGTGGTGGCCGTGCTCACGGCCCTTCAGCCGTTCCTCGTGATCACGACGACCGGCACGACCCAGGAGATCACGACGCAAACCCAGGCCGAGCCGCACCGGCTCGACATCTTCCGAAACCTGGCGCGCCGGTTCATCGACATCACCGAGTACGGCATCCCGTTTCTGGTCATCACGTTCGTGGCGTTCTTCTTTCTCAAGGGGATCTTCACGTACGTGCAGGCCGTGCTGATGGAGCAGGTGGGCAAGCGCATCATCCTCGCCATGCGCAACCGGCTCTACCGCCACGCGATCGGGCTGTCGGCCGACTTCTTCACGCAGGCGCGCACGGGCGACTTGATGTCGCGCACGACGAACGACATCCTGATCGTCGAGGAATCGCTCGTGCGCACGCTGGCCGACCTGTTCCTCCAGCCGTTGAATCTTGTGTTCCTGCTCTCTGTTGTGTTCTTCTTGAACTGGCGGCTCGCTTTTGTGGTGCTCGTCGTGATCCCGCTTGTGCTCGTGCCGATCCTGGCGATCGGGCGCCGCATCCGGCGCCGCACACGGCGCGTGCAGGAGAAGCTGGCCGACATCTCGAGCATTCTCAACGAGACGTTCGAGGGGATCCGGGTCGTCAAGGCGTTCAACGCGGAGCCGTACGAGACGGCCCGGTTCGAGCAAGCCACCTACCGCTTGTACCGCATCGGCGTTCGGATTGTCCGCCAGCTCAACGCGGTGCGGCCGACGATCGAGCTGATCGGCGGCATCACGGCCGCGGCGGCCATCATCATCGGCGCCAGCCTGTTTCGGATGGAGCTTGGCGTGATCCTCGCATTCTGCACCGCGATTCTTCTGCTCTACGATCCCGCCAAGAAGATCGGGGCACTCTACAACAAGATCCAGATGAGCCTCGCGGCGGCCGAACGTGTCTTTGAGGTGATCGACTTGCAGCCGAGCGTCGTCGAGAAACCCGACGCGGGCGTGCTCCCGCCGATCCGCGACCGCATCAGCTACGAGCACGTCGGCTTCCGCTACGAGCAGGAGCCCGTGTTGCGCGACGTGTCGATCGAGGTCAAGCGCGGCGAGGTGCTCGCCATCGTCGGGCCGAGCGGCAGCGGCAAGACGACGATGATGAACCTCTTGCTGCGCTTCTACGACCCGGTCGAGGGTGCGATCAGGATCGACGGCACCGACCTGCACGAGGTGACGCTCGCCAGCCTGCGCGAGCAGATCGGCCTCGTGACGCAGGACGTGGTGCTGTTCAACGACACGGTCGCCGCCAACATCGCCTACGGCCGGCCCGACACGGCGCGCGAGGCAGTCGTCGAGGCGGCCCGGACGGCTAATGCCGACGAGTTTATCCGGGCGCTGCCTGAGGGGTACGAAACCGTCATCGGCGAGCGCGGGGTGAAGCTCAGCGGCGGCCAGCGCCAGCGCCTCGCGATCGCGCGGGCCCTGTTTCGGAACCCGCCGATCCTCGTGCTCGACGAGGCGACCTCGGCGCTCGACACCGAGAGCGAGCGGCTCGTGCAGCAGGCGATCGACCGGGTCATGCGGCACCGGACCGTGCTCGTGATCGCCCACCGCCTCTCGACCGTACAGCACGCCGACACGATCGTCGTGCTCAGGGACGGCCGCATCGTCGAGCAGGGCACTCACCCGGAACTCGTCGAGGCGGACGGCCTGTACCGCAAACTCTACGAGATGCAGTTCGCCCTGTGAGCACACCGGCGCAGAACCTGGGACCGTTCGAGGCGTACCGGCCGGTCAACGGCCGCGAGCACGCGCTGCGGCTGCTTGCGCCGCCGATCGCCCACGTGTTCCTCCACGTCAGCAGCCGGCTCCAGGGCAAACGCGTCCACGGGCTCGCGCACGCGCGACGCGCGCTCGACGAGCACGGCAACGCCATCTTCGCCTTCTGGCACAGCCGGTTCTTCATGTCGCCGTTCTGGTGGCGCTGGCTGTTCCCGACCGAGCCGGTCTGCGCGATGATCAGCCGCAGCCTTGACGGCGAGATCCTGTCCCGCACGGTGCGCTTCATCCGGGCCGAGGCGATCCGCGGCTCGGAGTTCGACGGCGGCGTGACGGCCCTGAGAGCCGCCGGCGGCAAGCTGCGTGACGGCGTCAACGTGTGCATCACGCCCGACGGCCCGCGCGGCCCGAGCTGCAAGGTCAAGCCCGGCACCGCGGCGCTCGCGCGCATGTCGGGCAAACCGATCGTGCCGATCGCCTACGACTGCACGCGCAAGTGGCTGCTCAACTCGTGGGACGACTTCATCGTGCCGCTCGTCGGCGGCCACACCGAGTTCTGCTTCGGCGAGCCGATCGTGGTGGACCGCACCCGCTCGGACGAGGACTGGGCCGCCGAGATCGAGGCGCGCCTGATGCGGGTGACGCGCCGCGCCGAGGCGCTCACCAGCGCCTGGCGCCGCGGCCTGCCGCACGTGGCGCGGCGCACCGTGCTCCCAAACCCGCATCGCGGCGAACGGGCCACGGTCTGACCCCCTGCGCAGCGCGGGACGCGGCGAACGTGGTTGCTTTTCCGCGGCCGGGGTGGTATCTGACTGCCGCCACGCGCACCTGAGCAGGAGGTTCCTGGATGATCATCGGCGCGCCCAAGGAGATCAAGGACAGCGAATACCGCGTCTCGCTGCTGCCGTTCGGCGTCGAGCTGCTCGTCAAGGGCGGCCATGAGGTCATCGTTCAGGCCGGAGCCGGTGAAGGCTCCGGCGTCACCGACGACGAATACACCCGCGCCGGCGCCACCGCGGTCGGCAGCGCCGAGGAGGTCTTTGCCGGCGCCGAGCTCATCATCAAGGTCAAGGAGCCCCTACCCGCCGAGTACCCGATGCTCAGGCCGGGCCTCGTCGTGTTCACCTACTTCCACTTCGCCGCGAGCCGCGATCTCACCGAGGCGATGGTCAACTCGCAGATCGTCGCCATCGCCTACGAGACGATCGAGCTCGACGACGGCTCGCTGCCCCTGCTCACGCCGATGAGCGAGGTCGCCGGCCGCATGGCCGTGCAGGAAGGCGCCAAGTACCTCGAGCGGCCGTTCAAGGGCCGCGGCATGCTGCTCGGCGGCGTGCCGGGCGTCCAGCCGGCCACCGTCGTCATCATCGGCGGCGGCACCGTCGGCACGAACGCGGCGAAGATGGCCGCCGGCCTCGGCGCCGACGTGACCATCCTCGACATCAGCCTGCCGCGCCTGCGCTACCTCGACGACGTGATGGCGCCGAACGTCACCACGATGATGAGCAACCCGTGGAACCTGCGCAAGCTCGTCAAGGAGGCCGACCTCGTGATCGGCGCCGTGCTCGTGACCGGCGACAAAGCGCCCGTGCTCGTGACCGAGGAGATGGTCAAGTCGATGAAGAAAGGCGCCGTCATCGTCGACGTCGCCGTCGACCAAGGCGGCTGCGTCGAGACCACGAAGCCGACGACGCACTCGGCGCCGACCTACATCGTCCACGACATGGTCCACTACTGCGTCGCCAACATGCCCGGCGCCGTGGCCCGCACGAGCACCTACGCGCTCTGCAACGCCACGTTCCCCTACCTGCTCGAGCTCGCCAACAAGGGCACCCGGCAGGCGGCGCTGGAGAACCCCGCCATCGCCCACGGCCTCAACATGATCGACGGCCACATCGTCTACCGCGAGATCGCCACCCTCTTCGGCCTGCCGTACGCCCCACTCGAAAAGGTCCTGGGGTAGACACGAGGGCCGATCTTGCCGCATTGCGCTGGACGCCGTCGCCCGAGCGTCATACAATGCAGGCCGTGCACGAGACGTGCTGCTCGGCACGAGACGTGCTGCTCGGCAGCGTTACAGAGGGACAGACGATGCTGCTCGAATACGTGCAAGCCGCACTGGGTCACGCGAAATACGAGATCCTGGCCGACGACGGCACCTACTACGGCCAAATCGCCGAGTGCAATGGGGTCTACGCGAACGCCCAGTCCCTGGAAGCGTGCCGCCGCGAGTTGCAGGAAGTCCTGGAGGAGTGGATCCTTTTTCGCGTCTCGAGGCAGCTTGCCTTGCCCGTCATTGACGGCATCGAGTTGAAGGTTCAGGAAGTGGCCTGATGCCCCGAACAGGTCCGATCAAGCGAAAGGACTTGATCCGACACTTCAAGCGACTCGGCTTCGAAGGCCCCTTCTCCGGCGGGCGTCACCAATTCATGGTTCGCGGCGACATCACCGTCAGAATCCCGAACCCGCACGCCGGCGACATTGGCAGAGAGCTCCTAACCAGAATCCTCCGCCAGGCAGGCGTCTCGCACGACGAGTGGGAATCGCTATGACCGCGCGAATCAACGTTGCCCTCCTTGGTGTGCTGCTTGTGCTGCTCCCGTGCTGCCCGCTCCACGCCCAGGACTTCCGCGCGCTGTGGGTCGATTGCGAGGGGCAGAACCGGACGCTGTGGTCGAAGGCGACGATGGTCGAGATGCTCGACGACGCGAAGCGCATCGGCTGCACGGACGTTATCGTCCAGGTCTACCGCGGCAACCGGTCGTGGTTCGACTCGAAGCTGGCCGACACGACGCCGTGGCGCGAGATCAAGGAAGCTCAAGGCATCGACTGCCTCGCGTTGCTTATCGACGAGGCGCACAAGCGCCACCTCAAGCTGCACGCCTGGTTCAACGTCTTCCGGATCACGCGCAACACCGAGGCGCCGATGCTCAAGAAGCTCGGCCGCACGATCGCCATCATGGACAACCACGGCCGGTCGGTCCTTGACTACCGGAGCTTCCGCGTCCCGAACCCCGCCGGCCGCTACTACGAGCTGAGCGACGAGACGCTCATGCTCGACCCCGGCAACCTGGAAGTCCACGCCTACCAGCTCGCCGTCATCAAGGAAGTCCTAAAGACCTACCCCGACATCGACGGCGTCCACCTCGACTTCCTCCGCTACCCGAGCGTGCTCCCGTTCCCGCCGGGGTCGCGGTTCAGCGGCGTGCTCGACTTCGGCTACAACCCGGCGACCATCGAGCGGTTCCGCAAAGAGACCGGCCTCAACCCGCGCACGATGGAACGCAACCGCGCCAACTGCCAGAAGTGGGACGACTTCCGCCGGGAGAACGTCACGCGCTTCATCCGTTCCGTGCGCGCACTGATCGACGACTCGGGCCAACAGAAAAAACTCTCGGCCGCCGGCGTCGCCTTCGCGGACCGCGCCTATCTGAGCTTCTTCCAGGACTGGCGTGGCTGGTGCGCCGACGGGCTCGTCGACTTCGTCGTCACCATGAACTACACCGATGACCGCCGGCTCGCCCGCTACATCTCGCGCGCCGCCGCGACCGTCGAGGGCCCCGCCCCCGCGTACGTCGGCCTCCAGGCGTTCATCAAGCCGCTCGACGCGGACGCCATCCTCGCCCAGATCGCCGACGCCCAGGACGCCGGCGCCACCGGCCTCTGCCTGTTCAGCTACGACACCATCCGCGTCAACTGCCCGGAGCTTCTCGACAAGCTGGCAACGGAGGCGACGGCCTGGAGCGAAAATTAGGGACAGGCACTAATTTCTGGGGAAATTAGTGCCTGTCCCTAATTTTCGGCGTAAAGCGGCGCCGAGGCTGGCCGATCAGAGAACTACAGGATACGTGTCCCTGCGCTCTGCCGCCGGCACCGACCCCCGAACGGAGGCGCGCTCATGAGTCGCACACTCGCCATACTGCTTGCCCTTCTCATCATCGGCCTGACGAGCCTCGCGCTCGGCGACGACGCGACCGAGCCCGTCCTGCTGCGCTACCGGTTCCAGCCGGGCGACGTGCAGTGCTACGAGGTGGAGGCCACGTTCAATATGAACGTCAGCGGCGCCCAGGGCGCCCAGCAGGAGAGCGTGTCGACCGTTATCTCGATGCGCCTCCCGTTCAGCATGCGGTGCACCGAGCTGGCCGACGACGGCACGATGGTGGCCGAGATCCGCTTCCACGGGCTGCACATGCATATAAAGATGCAGCAGGCCGGCCAGAACATGACGGTGACGGCCGACGAGGTCGGGGTCAGGGTGGTCCAGAACGGCACCGTCGTGATGGACGGCGCATGGGGCTCGCCCGAGCTGAGTCAGTTCCCCGACATGCGTACGCTGTTCGAGATCGCGCTCGGCGCCCGCTTCACCGACCGCGGCGAGATGGTCGAGATCACCAACCTCGACGAACTGCCGCAGGAGTTCCAGGGGTTCGACCTCAGCCAGGCCCTCGACAACCAGGTCGTTTACCCCGAGCACCCGGTCGCCCCCGGCGACTCCTGGGTCCACGACCTCTCCCAGAACTTGATGAACGCCACGCTCCCGACCGGCCCGGTCAGCATGGTCGGCCAGGCCAGGTATACGGTCCTCGAGCAGACAACCTATCGCAACCGCGGGTGCCTCAAGCTGGCGATCGAGGCCGACCTCGACGTCCCCGACGCGGACGAGGGGATGCGCCTCGATCAGACGTTCCAGGGCACCGCGTACATCGACCTCGCCACCGGCGTGCCGCTCGATACGCGTATCAACGTCGAGCAGGATCTGGCCGGGTCCTTCGAAGGCACCGAGTTCTCGATCGCGGGCCAGGGCACGGTGACCATAACCTACATCGGCGGCAAGAAGAAGTACGCCGAGCTCGTCCGCGCAGCCACCGACGAGGCCGTCGGCGTGCTCCGCGAGCTTCACGTCCCGATGGTGACCGAGACCAGTGTCGCCATCAACGGGAAGGACTACGCCAAGGGCGATAGCGTCAATATCGGCGGGGACACCTACACAGTCGTCGCCTTCAAGACAACGGCCCTCAAGCTCCACCGCCGGACCGACTCGGCCGTCTACCAGCTCGGCCTCGGCAGCGGCGGACGCGTCACCTACGTCAAGCTTCTCGGCTACGCCGACTAGCGCATCAGATCGCAAGTCCGGGGGCGTATTCACCAAGGGACGTGAACCGCTGCGTGGCATGGGCATCTTGCCCATGCTCCACGGGCGGGACGCCCGTGCCACTGCACCCCCACGGCCAGACAGGCGGACGATGCGTCATCGTACTTGCGAACGCATGCGCTAGCCCCGCTCAGCGCGCGCAAGCCGCAGGCGCCGATGGGACACTGCAAGTGCCAGCGTTCGCGAGCCGAGTGCGGCCCCAGCGCGGCGAGTACTGAACCAGCCAACGATCAGCGGGTTAGGGTCGGCCACCTCAACCTCTTACGCGCGTGGAAGTTCCCGCCAATAGGTCGCCCCATGGTAAGCATCAGCCGCATGAAATGCACGCGCGGATTGCCAATACCCACAACGTTGGAACCTAAACCCGTCTGTTCACAATCACCGTGATATAGGCACGATATAGGCACCTTGTCCGTGACCCGCTCTTTTCAGTGCAAAACCCCTTGACTTAGAGCGCGGCTTGTGGCATGATACACGCGTCTAAGGGGGCTACCTTCTCACCTGGGCTATGTAGAGGAACCGAAGGTTCTGTCTGTCTTACATCTGTAAAACACATCTGACCTAACCAAACCAAAGTAAGGGGGATTTGTTATTATGACGAGACTCATTCTTATCGCTGCGATGCTTGCGCTTCCGGCGATGGCCTTCGGGACAACCGATGTCACGTCGAACCAGGTTGTCGTCAGCCATGACTGGGAGGTGGTCGATGGTTGGCAGCTCACATCGACGTCCGGCCTGACCGTCCAGGGGCAGAGTTCCGCTCTCATGAACCTCGACGGCCATCTGTATGGCGGCAACGCTGCCAATCCCATCATCATGGACCCGACGGGTGCCGGCCGTGGCCAAGTTTGTGCCTGGAAGGACCTTGGAGACGCCAGGTACAAGCTGTACATCGACCGGATGGACGGCGCCGCCTTCAAGGGCGATCACAGCCAATACCCGTTCACTCACAGTGCTGGCGGGTTGACCACCGTCTCGGCTGACATGTACCTCGTGTCCAACCCGAACCCGCTCGACCCAGACCACTTCACGAACGTCGTCTGGAACGGGGCACAGCCCACGAGCAACTATTACATCGACGGCGGTGTTATCTCGGGTGGTGAGAACATCCTGGGTTGGAAAGAGCCTGACCCCTGGGTGTGGCCCGACCAGTACACGGACCCGAACTTCCAGTACTACACCGACGGTCCGGTGCCCGTGGACCAGTGGTTCAACGTGACCCTCGAGATCAACTTCTGGGACAACACGTGCCAGCTGTACGTCGACGGCGTGTACCAGATCGACTACGACATGTTCGTGGCCGAGGACAACGGGATCTGGTGGGCGTATGATGTGTTTGACCAGTTCGGCGGCGGCTTAGACGACGGCGTCTACATGCTGCTTGACGAGGTGGACTGGAGGTATGAGATTCCGGAGCCCAGCATCCTCGCCATCGGCGGCATTGGCCTTCTGGCCTTGCTTCGCCGGAGGAAGAAGTAGCATCGCAGTCAATATGACAGGTTCTGGCTGATTGAAGGGCGGGCCCGAGTATGGGCCTGCCCTTCTTCCATCTCTCCAGGAGGTGCCAGGCACCGAGCTCGGGCCGGGCGCGACCTGTCCCTTCCGGCAGATACACACCGCTCGGGATTCTCGGAGCCGTGCACCAGCTTCACAACCAGGGGGTGTGAGCGCGTTCCAGCCGGCCCTGGCACCAAGGCCGGGCCCGTCGCCGGTACTCGCGCCCGTTCGCGGGCAGAGAGCATTGCCGATGATGCAGAGCACGGCCTAAGTTCCATGCAAATTCCCCTTGACTTGCGCCGTGATCTATGGCACAACACACGCGTTCATTCAAGGGGGTTACCTTTTCACCTGGGCCATGCAAAGGACCGGAAGGTTCTGTTTGTATTCCATCACATCCAAACCAAACCTAGAGTAAGGGGGATTCGTATTGTGAAGAAACTCATTCTCATCGCTGCGATGCTCATGCTTCCGGCGATCGCGTCCGCGCAGATGCTGGCGGACTCGGACTTCGAGAGCCCGTCGTTCACGCTGGGCGATATCGCCGGGCAGAGCGACTACACGGGTGCCACTTGGGGCGCCAGCCAAACCCATCCCCAGGTCATGGTTGATCCAAACGACGCTGGCAATCAGGTTCTCGGCTTCGCGGCCCCGCTCGGCCAACGCTCTTACTGCTACGTGGGTAACGCGTTGGGCGATACCATGTTCGCGAACGGCACCACCGTGGCGTCGATCGACTACTACCTGATGACCGAAGGTGAGGAGTTTAGGGCAGAGATCGGCCCGAACACCGACTACTACCTCGACACCGTCCAGACGCCTGGTCTCACCCTCAATGCCTGGACGGGTGGTAACCAGTGGGATCCGTGGGCGGGCAACCTCACGGTTGTGGAGCTTGCCCCGCTTCAGGCCAACACGTGGTTCAACGTCACGCAGGTGTTGCACGACTCCACGGATCTGGTCGACATCTACCTGGATGGCGTGCTCGTGGGCTGGGATCTCCCAACCTTCTACGGCGGCAGCAACTCGATCTCGCTCGACTACTTTGCGGTGAGCCTGGATGGCGATGTCGGGCTGCTTGTGGACAATGTTACCTGGGAGCATATCCCGGAGCCGAGCATCATGCTGCTCGGTGGCGTGGGCCTTCTGGCCTTGCTTCGCCGGAGGAAGAAGTAGCATCGCAGTCAATATGACAGGTTCTGCCTGATTGAAGGGCGGGTCTGGCCTACAGGCTCGCCCTTCTTCCATCTCTCCAGGAGGGTGCCAGGCACCGAGCTCGGGCCGGGCGCGACCTGTCCCTTCCGGCAGATACAGACCGCTCGGGATTCTCGGAGCCGTGCACCAGCTTCACAACCAGGGGGTGTGAGCGCGTTCCAGCCGGCCCTGGCACCAAAGCCGGGCCCGTCGCCGGTACTCGCGCCAGTTCGTGGGCAGAGAGCATTGCCGATGATCCGGAGCACGGCCTAAGTTCCATGCAGATTCCCCTTGACTTGCGCCGTGATCTATGGCATGATACACGCGTTCAAGGGGGCTACCTTTTCACCTGGGCCATGTAAAGCACCGGAAGGTTCTGTTTGTCTTCCATCTCAACCTAAACGACATCTAACCTAAGCAAACCAAAGAAGGGGGATTCGTATTATGAAGAAACTCATTCTTATCGCTGCGATGCTTCTGCTTCCAGCGATCGCCATGGCGGAGTACGTCATCGTTGACACGGACTTCGAGGGTGCCACATACGGCAACATCGACGGCCAGACGTTCGACGGTGGCTACTGGTTCAATGCATCGTACACTGACCCGCAGATCACGATCGTGGACGACCCGACGGGTGCCGGCAAAGGCAAGATCGCCTCGTTCCAGTCGTGGGCAGGCGGACCCGACGGCTTCACTCGCCTGACTTGCGAGCGGACCGATCAGCCGACACCGGTGACTTACTGGGGCGGCCTCAGCGTCATGGAGTTCGAGATCTTCCTTACCGTCGACTTCCTGGATAACGAGTTCACCAACAGGATGGAGAACTACTGGGGGCCCAAGGTCTCCGACTACTACGACCCTGAAGGCGAAGTGTATCCCGACGAGATCGACCTCTGGAAGACAGGCCCGGAGTGGCCCTCCCCAGACCGCGAGTTCTACGAGGGTTCAGGCGGGCCGCTGCCTGTTTTCGAGTGGTTCACGGTCAGGTTCGAGTACACCAACGCCAACAACGGCTCTTGGGCCACCGCCAACGTCTACGACTACTACATCAACGACGTGCTGATGGCCAGCGACATGCCCGCCTACTGGATGGAGGACAACTACATGGAGTGGAACCTCTATCGGGATAACGAGTGCATGAGCGACGAGTTCATGGAGGAGACGGGATGGGGCTACGCGATGATTAGCAACGTCTACTGGTCGTACATTCCGGAGCCGAGCGTCTTGCTGCTCGGTGGCTTTGGCCTTCTGGCCCTGCTCCGCCGGAGAAAGAAGTAGCTTCGCAGCCAACATGACATGACAAGCTCTGGCTGATTGAGGGGCGGGCTCGAGTATGGGCTCGCCCCTCTTCCATCAGTCCACGAAGTACCAAGCAGCGAGCTCGGGCCGGGAGCGAACTGCCCCTTCTGGCGCACGTGCACCGCTCGGGACTCTTGGGGCCGTGCACCCGCCTCAGGACCAGGGAATGTGTCCGCGTTCCAGGCACGCCTGACAGCGAGGCCCGGCCCGTCGCAGGTACTCGCCCCCTCTTGGGGCAGGGAAGGTTGTCTGACCGTTCAGAACTCCACCCAAGTTCAGTGCAAATCCCCCTTGACTTGTGCCGTCATCTATGGCATGATACCTCTTTGTAAGGGGGCTACCTTCTCACCTGGGCCACGTAGAGGAACCGAAGGTTCCGTCTGTCTTATACATCTCAACCTAAGCCACATCTGACCTAACCAAACCAAAAGGGGGATTTGGTATTATGAGGAAACTCATTCTCATCGCTGCGATGCTTCTGCTTCCAGCGGCAGCGTTGGCGACGACCATCGCGCCACCGCCGAACTACGAGCTCATTGTCAGCACGGGCTTCGAGGACTGCACCCTCGGCGGCATCCACGGCCAGAACGCTCCGAGCCTCGGTGGCCACTTCTGGGGCAACTGGGACGGAACGGTCCAGGTCATCGACGACCCGTACAGTACCGGTCACGGGCAGGTTCTCGCCTGGGACCCGCCAGGCTTCGACCCAGAGGATCCACCCGTAAACCCGCCGCACACTAGGCACAAGCTGTTCGTTGACCGAAAGGACTACGACTGGGACATCTGGTACACGGTGGGCCACGTGAGCTGGACGTGCGATTACTACATCCAGAGTGACCTGCTTGAGACGGACTTCCCGAACCTCGTTGACGCCGAGGGATGTGGGCCGAATACCACGTACTACCTGGATGGCAGCTGGATCACGCCCGGTGACACCGTCGAGCTGTGGACGGGCGGCGCCCAGTGGGATCCGCTCGGCGATTGGGATGGCGAGCCTCCGGGTGGCGGCCCTCCGTCAACCCTGACGCTGGGTGCGCTCCCGCTCGACACGTGGTTCTCGGTCACGATGGACTTCAGGATCGGGACCCAGGACGTCGACATGTACATCAACGGCGCCCTGGTGGCAGAAGGCCAGCCGATGTACTTTAACGGCGCCAACTCGGTGCACTGGCAGTACTGGTTGATCAACGACTACCTGTGGAACGAGGATCTCGAGGCGAACCTCCTTCCCTACATGCTGATCGACAATGTCGAGTGGTATTGGGAAATCCCGGAGCCGAGTGTCCTGCTCCTTGGCGGGATCGGCGTCCTGGCGCTTCTCCGCCGGAAGAAGAAGTAACATCGCAAGTACTCAGGCTTACTTGAATGGAAGCGAGCCCTCGCACGCGGGGGCTCGCTTCGCTTTGTCCGGACGCACGGCTTCCCGTGCCGGGCCTATCCGGCTTCGAGGCGACTACGGAGAGGTCAGGAGCTGACCCTTCAGGTAGGTGAATGCTTCCTCGGTGCTGTCGGAGCGGTGGAAGAGCGCGAGGTCGGCCGGGGGAATCGTGCCCCAACGCACCATCGCGTCGAAGTCGAGCACCTCGTCCCAGTACTCAGTGCCGTACAGGACGATGGCGATCTTCTTGGTCACCTTCTCGGTCTGCACGAGCGTGAGCACTTCCATCAGCTCGTCCATCGTGCCGAAGCCGCCGGGGAAGATGACCATCGCGCGCGCCAGGAAGACAAACCACAGCTTGCGCATGAAGAAGTAGTGGAACTCGAAGCTGTACCCGTCGCTGATGTACGGGTTCGGCTCCTGCTCGTTCGGGATGCTGATGTTGAGGCCGATCGACTTGCCGCCGCCGCGCGCGGCGCCCAGGTTGGCCGCCTCCATGATGCCGGGCCCGCCACCCGAGACGATGGTGAAGCGGTTGTTGTCGTCGAGCGTGTGCGCCCAGCGCGTGAGCAGCTTGGCCAGCGTCGCCGCGTCCTCGTAGTAGCGCGCCAGCTTGAGCCGGGTGTCCAACCGCTCGCGCTCAGCGGCAGCCTCCTTGGGCGGGATCGCGCCTTTCTTCACCTCGGCCTCGAACGTGCGCAGCTCGGCGCGAGTCCGCTTCACGCTCTCGGCGCGCGACGAGCCGAAGAACACGATCGTGTCGCGCACCCTGAGCCGCCGGAACCGGCTATGAGGCTCGAGGAACTCGGCCAGGATGCGCAGTGGCCGGGCATCGGGGCTCGTGAGGAACTCGAGGTCCCGATACGCCTTGACCGCCTTGTTCGCCTTCCTCGCCATCGCGCACCATCGACGTGGCGTTGCTTGACTTCCGCCTCCAGGCCGACCATACTATCGGCGCAGCAAGCTGACATACAAGCGGAAAGCCTGACGGCGAAGCCGCCATGACACCATCCGTCGTCGACAAGATTGAGCTGATTCGGACCGACACTCGACGCGGTGCCGGCGCGATCGCCCGCGAAGCGCTCCGCACGCTGTATCTGGCCGCGGCCGAATCGCCGTTCGGCGACCGCGAGGGCTTGCTCGATCTGGTGCGCACGATCGGGCGCACGCTCATGCGCCTGCGCCCGTCGATGACCATCCCGGTCACCAACGGCATCCTGCGCCTGTACCGGGCGATCGTCAACGAGTGCCGACCCGACGAGAGCGCGGCCAACCTGCTCATGTTCGTGCGCGACAGCGTCGAGCTGCTGTGCGAGGAGTCGCAGGCGGCCACCAAAGCCGCCGCCGACGCCGCGGCCGGCATCATCGGCAGCGTCGGCTCGGTCATGACGCACAGCCTGAGCGCCACCGCGCTCGAGGCGCTCAAGCAGGTGGCGAAGCGGGGCGTCAAGCTCGTCGTGACCGAATCGCGCCCGCTGTGCGAGGGCAAGCGGGTCGCCTACGAGATCGCCGCCACCGGCGCCGAGGTCACCCTTATCACCGACGCGCAGGCCGGCCACTTTATGCGCCGCGTCGATGCCGTGCTCACCGGCGCCGACGGCGTGCTCCCGGACGGCTCGGTGATCAACAAGGCGGGCACCTACCTCGTGGCGCTCGCGGCGACCGACTGCGACGTGCCGTTCTCGGTGGTGTGCGACACGTGGAAGTTCGGCATCGAGCCGACCTACGCCATCTACGAGGAGCGCCCCGCCACGGAGATCACGCCCGAGCAACCGCCGTTTAGCGTGCGTAACGTCGTCTTCGACCGCACGCCGCCTCACCTGGTCTCCGGCTACATCTGCGAGCACGGCATGCGCG
>Ga0307430_1001394_pt1 | contig 17921 bp, 9 predicted proteins | sample SalMarWE160130MG_FD_202159 | JGI IMG/M metagenome (GOLD analysis project Ga0307430, IMG submission 202159) | Salt marsh sediment microbial communities from the Plum Island Ecosystem LTER, Massachusetts, United States - WE1603-130 | ecosystem: Environmental > Aquatic > Marine > Intertidal zone >... | reverse complement strand
CGAGCATGACACGCCGTGCTCGTTCCACCGGAGCATTCGGCTCGTCGGCTACACGCTCATTCCCAAGACCCTTGTGCCGGGTGAGCGCGCGACGCTTCGGCTCGTCTGGGCGCTCGAAGGCGAAATGCCGTACGATTACCTTCCCGTGTTCGTCCATTTCCTCGACGCGGACGCCGGCCGCACGGGCGCGATTCGGTTCCAGGCCGACCACAACGTGACGTTTCCCGTGATGCCGGGCTCACCGGTGCCGCTCTGCCTTGTGCTCGACGAGCACACGTTCGACGTGCCGGCCGGCTGCGAGGCCCGCCGGATGGTGATTCGGCTCGGCGCATTGCAGTGGGGCGATCAGCGCAGGCGGCTCAAGCCGCGGAGTCACTTGCCGAAGCGGGACCGTGCCGTCGAGGTGGGCGTTGTGGAGGTCGCTCCCTCTTCTGGCGAGTCCGCGGGCGCGATCTCGATGTAGTCCAGGCAGTCGGGCCGCCCGTACACACCCACGGTGTAGACGCCTCGCTCCAGCACCTCGAAGCGCGTTACATCGCTGGCTGGGGCGTGTTCACCCTCGTACCGTGGCATGAACGAGCGAGCGGCCTTCATAGAACCGCCCGCTGTTACGCGTCGGACTTCTGCAGTGCCGCCGCTGCCGCGTGGTCTGAGGTCGTAGACGCCTGGGTCCAGGAGCAGGAAGCGGTCCTCGATCGCCGTGCCGATCGGTGCTTCGGGTGCCGGGAACTGCAGCGACAGGCCTTGCGAGGCGGCCGGATCCTCGACGAGCTCGGCCGGTGAATGGAAGAACTCCTCGGCTTCAAGGCGGATCGTGTCGCCCGTCGGCTTGCTCTGGATGAAGACGTAGTCGAGGGCGAGCGACGCGCCGGGCGTGCCGGCGAACCAGCCGCGCGTCTCGACGACCTGTGTGCCGTCGAGCCGGAAGGGGATCTCGACGAACTGGTAGCCGTTCGACTCCTTCCATCGCGCGCCACTCAGCGTGCGGGCGGCGAGCGGCTCCTTGGGCGCCGGCGTCTTGTCGCGTTTGACGTAGACGTCGAGCGTGCCGATTTCGTCGGTGGGCTTGTCGGCGTGCGCCTTGATGCGGAAGATGGCAACGTAGTCACCCGTCGGCAGGACGGCGAACGGGCCGTAGAAAAGCTGATCGGCGCGGCCGTCGGACGCCCACGCCCGGCCGTCGAGCGCGTCGTCGTCGGCGATCTCGTGCCCGACGTGCTTCCTGAGGTGGTCGATCGGAACGTAGCGCGAGAGGAACGGCAGTTGCTCCGGCTCGATCTCGCGCGCGGGCTGGTCGAGGATCTCGAATAAGTGCATCGGGCCGTCCTCGGCGAGGAGGCGCACGTTCGGGTTGAGGCGCAGCATCTTGAGCGACTGCGTCGGCGGGAACTCGGCGATCTTCCGCGGGAAGACCTCCTCGTGGAAGTTGATTAGGCGCACGCCGAGCTCTTTGCAGACCGCGGCTTCGCGCGGGCCGAACCGGCCGTAGTTGATGTCGTAGAGGGGCCAGGAGACGTGCTCGATGTAGCCGGCGGGCACGGTCGGCGAGTAGCCGTTGACCGTCGGCACGTTTGTCCGGAGCGTCCAGTACTGGTAGACGGCCGAGTGCGCGCTGTCGCCGGGCCAGATCGGTATCTCGAGCAGCGGCGCACCTTGCGAATACTCGGCGACGTGGGTGTAGACGGGGCTCTCGTCGGGCAGGATGCTGATGCCCGTATCCGCGACCCTACAACCATCGATGAGGACGTGGCCTGCGAAGAACACGGCTATGAGCCAGCTCAAAGCAAATCGCGACCATACTCGTCGATGAGACGGCCGGAGAACATCTGAGAAGGCGGCAAAATGCGTTGCGAGGAGCGCGACGGCGATCGCGCCGAACGTCGCGGTGATGATGGCGAACTTCAGCGTGGCGCGCGTGAAGTTGAAGAATGGCACGAGGCGGTACAGCACCTCGTAGAGCGGGAAGTACGCGCTGAGCAGCGGGCCGCACGTGAGCACGATGCCGAGCAGATAGAGGACGAGGGCGATGAGAAGACGCGACCTGGCGGCGCGGTCGGCACGCAGCCATGGACCAAGAGCGAGTCCCATGCCGGAGAAGATGATGAGGTTGACAGGGAAGAACCACCCGATGAACGCCGGGTTGCCGGCGGTCCGGTCGAAGAGCTGGCTGAACGGCACGGAGAAGAGGCGGACCTCGTGGAGTGTGCGGCCGCCGCGCACGCCGCTCACGTCGAAGACGGCGGTCTTGAGATACATCGCGTAGGCGACGGCGACCGCGAGACCGATGAAGACGGGCCACAGTCCGGCGATTGCACGCCACGGCAACTTGAGCTTGCCGGGCCGCAGGAGCTTCTTGTGGGCGGCCACGACGAGAAAAGCGACGTGAGCCAGGACGAACATGCCGATACACGCGCGCACGAGGCGGATCGGCTTCTCGGTTGAAGCGATGGCGAAGTAGAACGCGAGCAGCCAGAGAGCCAACCAGGGCACGACGAGCCACAGGCGGCGCAGCGACGTGTCCGTGACGCCGAGCCAATCGACGGCGCGCGCGATGAGCCAGCGCATCGCGAGCACGACGAGCACGAAGAACACGGCGAGCGCGATGATCTCGGCTCCGAAGCCGTCGATCACGTGCGCGCGGATCTGGTTGTAGTGGACGCATCCGGCGATGATGAGCGCGGCGACGACGGCCGGAATCGCGCCGAGAAACGCTTGCCCGCGTGACGGCCCAAGAAACGTTGTCTCGGGCTCGCGTTTGGCGAACGTGCCGGCCTCGGCGAGCTTCCAGAACGCCCAGAACGGCAGCAGGAGCGCGAAGTAGAACAGGTAATGCGGGTCGAGGCGCGCGAGCAGGATGAGAGAGACGGCTGCAAGCCAGCCCCAGCCCGCGCGCCGCGTTTGCCAGTTCTTCTCGAGTCCCCACCACGCCATCGGGAAAAGGAAGAAGGCCGAGCCGGCCGGATGGCCGCCGTAGAGCGACGCGAGCCGCGCGGGAAACAGCGCCACGACGACGCCCGCGCAGAACGCGCCGCCGCGACCCGCACCCCACGCGCGCGCGAGGCCGTAGCCGGCGATCGTCGCGCCGACGAACGACAGCAGGATGATTACGTTGAACGCGAACGCCTCGCTCACGTAGGAAAGCGGCCAGTACAGGAGCGCCGTCGGGAAGTAGACGTAGACCTCGGTGAAACCGTGGTCGCAGTGGAACTCGTACGTGTTGCGCAGCCACGGCGCATGCCCCTCGGCCGCGAGCCGGAGCTGGCCGAGGTGGTACATGTATTGGAGGTGGTCGCCGTGGACCATCCCGACGACGCGCTCGTCGCGCGGCGCGGCCATCGTGTAGGGCACGCCGGTCGTGAGGTGCTTCGGCAGCGGCCAACTCATGAATAGGCCGAGCGCCAGCCCGAGGAGAACAAGCGCCACGGCGACCAGCGCGCCGGCGCGTCTGTTCGGCCGCTCAGTCATTTGCGTGTTTGTCCTCGGCAGTGCCCTCACCGGCGTCGCTCGGCTCGATGCGGAAATAGTACAGCGAGCCGCCGATGCGGCGTACGGGTTTATGCTCGCGCAGCCAGGCGTACCCGTCGGGCGGCAATTGGATGGCCGTGCGGCCGTTGTCGGGCGTCCAGTACGGGTTGCCGGCGAGCAGGGCGACGCTGATCACGACGTCGCCGGCGACGGGCTCGTTGGGGCGCAGGGTCTCGTACTGGACGCCGTAGAACTTCGGGTCGACTCGTCCGAGCGTCGCCAAGTGGACGCGCTCGATGCCGGAGCGGCGCATGAAGCGGCGCAGCGTCAGGTGGTCCTGGCTCCAGTCGCAGTTCGAATCGACCAAGAAACGTTCGCCGTGTCCGCGCGTGATCTCGTTGAAGTAGGCGATGTAGTGGGGGAAGGTGATCGCCGATTCGACGGCCAGCCACACGACGAGCGCCGCGACGCCAAGGAGCCACGCAGGACGGCGCATCGTCCTCGGGGCGTTGTCGCGCACGAGCGCGCCGCACGCGACGAACATGAGCGGGAAGATTGGGAGCTGCCAGCGTAGCCGCAGCAGCTTCGTCGACAACAACACGACGAAGAAGATCGCCGGCATGGCGACGAACACGAGCACGCGCCGGTCCAGGCGCCGGAAGCCGGCGTGGGAGCGCCGCAGCCCGGCGTAAAGAGCGAGGCCGACGAGGGCGAGCGTCGGCAGCGGCGTCTTGAGCAGGAACACCACGGCGGGGTAGTACCACGACGCTTCCTGCGTGATGGCGCCGTGCAGGTACGTGAACTGCGGCTCGGCCGACGCGCGCTTCTGCTCGGAGAGGCCGCGCAGGAACTGCTCGGGGAACGGCGCGGGCGTCTGGGCGATCCACGACGAGCCGAGCGTGGCGAACGGCTCGACCTCGTCGCGATATGACGACCACGGCTTGAAACTGTGGCTGAACCCGTAGCCGGCATTGACGATGACGAGGCAGCCGACGGCGATGACGCCGAGCGTTGCGCTGGCCCGGCCGAGCGTCTGTTTCCACGGCGGCCTGGACGGCGAAGCGTCGCGTCGCGGAACGAGCGCCGCGAGAACCAGCACGAGCGGCGCGAGCGGCAACAGGGGCAGGCACGAGAACTTGGTGATCGCCGCCAGACCGAACGCGAGCCCGACGAACGCGAGCCGCCACGCCGACCACCGCTCGTCGAGCTTGTAGAGCGCGTAACAGGCGAGCGCGTACATGCCGGCCGCGGCGACGTCGCTGGTGACGAGCCCCGCGTGGCCGATGATGTTCGGGCTCAAGGCGTAGATGGCGAGCGAGAGCACGCCGCCCGCAACGCCGAACAGCTCGCGACTCCAGCGGAACACGAGAGCGCCGAGCGCCGTCGCGAGCACGACGATCATCAGGCGGCAGCGCACGTAGAGCATGTGGTACATCGACTGGTTGCGGAGCATGAACGCGTAGCCGGCGCTCCACAAGTTCGAGTAGTCCGTGAACTCCTTGTCGAGCGAGCTCCGGAACAGCGGCAGCACGGCCCACATCTTGATCAGCGGCGGGTTGCGCCGGTAGACGGAGAAGTCGCCGTTGTCCCAGTAAATGTAACCGGCCGGCAAGTGGGCGAACTCGTCGACGGTCGTCGACATGAGGCGAGTGGCAAGCGCGGCCTGAAGGAAGAACGCGACGAGCAGCACGGCCACGACGAGCGCCTGGTGCCTGACGAGCCACACTCGCCACGCCGCCGTGTCCGGGTCGGTGCTGGTTGTGTTGGGTGTGCGCGTCATGCGGACCGTTTGTGCGGGGATAGCTTCGCGGCCGATGCAGCGGTGCCCCTGGCGGCGCGGGCCGGGTGGCTCACTGCTTCGTGCAGGTGTAGGTGCCGGTCTCGTCGAGGCCGGCGCCCTCGAACCGGAACGTTCCCGTCAGGGTGTTGCCGTTGACCGTGAACTCGATCTGCACGGTGTGCATGCCGGTTCGGACGCCCTTGAAGCGATTGCCGCTCATCGTGCCATACAGGTCGCCGACGTGGCTGGGGTCGCGAAGCTGCATCTTGCCGGAAACGTTGTTTCCGTCCTGGGACAGGATGTAGAAGACGATCGTGTACGTGAACGTCTTGTCGGTGTGCGCGTTGTTGTCAATTACACGGTGCGTCATCTGGCCCGACCAGTTGCCGACGATGTAGACGGGCTCGCCGCCGCCTCCACTGTCGCCATCGCCGCCGCCACAGCCGCCGGTCGCGCCGAGCGCGGTGAGGGCAAGTACGGTGATCAACGCTGTGACACGCACCATCGGGCTGACCCAACACATCGAGGTGTCCCCCCAGCTTGGTCCTGTGCTGTGCTTGCAGGCAGCCTGGCCCCTCGTCCTGCGAGGCGTCTGCTTTCGCGGGAACGCTGCCAGAATGTCGCGGCGGAGGCAAGCGATTTCTGCGCCGCTGCTTCGCGTCGTCGCGGCGGCTGGCCGACATGGTGACTTGTCGTTCACGCAAGATACCGCATCTCGCGGTACCAGTCGGCCGTCCGTTTGAGCCCCGTCGGCAGGTCGATGCGGGGCGCGTAGCCGAGATCGCGCTTGGCCTTTGAGATGTCGAACGCGCGGTTCTGCCTGAACCAGTCGACGCGACGCCGAAACAGCGGCGGCTCCCACGGCAGCGGCTTGTAGATCGTCTCGCACACGACGGCCGCGGCGTACACGGGCCAGAACGGCAGGTGGATGACCTTGAGCTCGATGCCGAGCGCCTTGGCGATTCCGAGCACGAGCGTCTTGATCGGCACGAACTCCTCGTCGGCGATGAGGTAGGCCTGGCCCTTCGCCGTATCCACTTCGGAGGCCAGTTCGAACGCGTCGATCAGGTTGTCGATGTAGAGCGGGTGGTACGTCGTCGAGCCGTCACCGAGGAAAACGAACCGCCCCTTCGCGACGCGCCTGTAGATCATGAAGAACCGCTCGGGGTCGCCCGGGCCGTAGATGGCCGCGGGCCGCAAGATCGAGATCCACATCCCCCGGTCGAGGAACTCGCGCGCGACGACCTCGCCCTCCCACTTCGTGTACTGGTAGTAGTCGGCCGGGGCGATCGGCGCGGTCTCGTCGCCGGGCGGGTGCTCGACGTTGCCGTGGACGCCGCACGTCGAGCAGTAGACGAAACGCGGCACGCGGTGGCGCTCGGCCGCCTCGAGCATGCGGCGCGTGCCGTTCACGTTGACGTCCCAGTAGACGGGCTTGCCGAGGTTGACCTTGCGGAACGCGGCGGCGAGGTGATAGACGCGGTCGCAGCCCTCGGTTAGTGTGTCGACGAGCGGGCCGTCGGTGACGCTGCCGAGCGTGATCTGCGCGCCGAGCTGCTTGAGCTCGTCGAAGAAGAGGCCCTCCTGGTTGTCGAGCACGCGGACCTCGTGCCCTTTCTCGACGAGGCGCTTGACGAGTGCCGCGCCCGTGAACCCGGTTCCACCGCTGACGAAACACCGCATGCGAGTTCTCTCCGCTGTCATGATCGTTGCGTGGGCGTCCTGGTTGCCGATCAGAAGGCTGGACGACTGCGCCGATGTGTTGTGTCGCGCCTCCCTGCCTCTGTCGCACCGACCCGCCTCTGGCGGGCCTTCGGCGCTCATGTTGTTTGGACTTGTGTCGTGTTCCCGGGGCTGAGGCCCCGGGCTAGGTTCCGTCGGGCCTTCGGTCCTCAGAGTCCTTGCTGCGTTCGACGTTGTGCGTCGAAGATCCTTTGTCTTATCTCCTCGGTGTTCTTGCTTCTCGTGTGCATGCGCGTAGATTCCGTCGGGCCTTCGGTCCTCAGAGTCCTTGCTGCGTTCGACGTTGTGCGTCGAAGATCCTTTGTCTTATCTCCTCGGTGTTCTTGCTTCTCGTGTGCATGCGCGTAGGTTCCGTCGGGCCTTCGGCCCTCAGAGTCCTTGCTGCGTTCGACGTTGTGCGTCGAAGATCCTTTGTCCTGTCTGATCTGTGTTCTTGCTTCTCCTGTGCGTGCGCACTGGCGACGCGTATTGCTCATCAGCTCTGTCTTGGCCGAACACCAGCACCGAAGGTGCGGCGGAACCTAGCCTGGTCCGTGAGGGCCAGGTTAGGCCACGCCCAACCCAATACAGCCAAGCCCCGAAGGGGCGACACATCCTATCACGATCATGCTGTTGGCCCCTTCCTGCAGAGCACATACCAGCCGCTGGCCAGCGACGCGGGGAGCGCGTCGGCGAGGCGGCTGTCGAAGCGGTCGAGGGACTTCCAGTTGTTGCCCCGGTTGCCCGCGAAGACGCTGAAGATGAGGAACGATTTGACGACGCGGATCACGTCGAGGCCACCGCGCGCGAGCCGCTTCCTCAAGCCGGGCAGACTGAACGCCTGGACGTGGCCGGTGCCGGCCTCCTCGATGTTCGACGTGTGCATGACGCATTTCTCATCGGCATCCGGCATACTGGCCAGCTTTCTGAGCTGCTTTAGCGCGCGACCCAGGCCGAGCGTGTCCTTCATAAAGTTCTCGACGCGGCCCATCAGCTCGCGGAAGCCTTGACCGTTCGGGACCGTGATGATGGCGAGGCCGTCCGGCTCCATCGCGCCGGCGATCGCGCGGATGAGCGGCATCGGGTTGTGCTGGTGCTCGAGCACCTCGGAGCACACGACGAGGTCGAATCGCTCGGACAAATCCAGGCGGTCGCCGTTCACGAGCTCGAACCGCGCGTTCGGGAACGGGTTGACTTGCCGCGCGTGCTCGATCGAGCCGGGATCGACATCGACACCGAGGACTCGGTAGCCGAGCGACGCGATCGGCAGCGAGAGACTGCCGTTGCCGCACCCGACGTCGAGGACACGCACTTCACCGGGCTCACGGCCAAGACCACAAAGAATCTCGACGATGAACTCGAGCTTCTTCAGGCCGCCCGGGAAGCGGTGGTAGTCGGTGTGTTTAAGATACGTCGCCTTGAGCGACTCGGCATCGGTACGCACGCGTCGCGTCTCCTCCACCGTCACGACGACCGAGGGTACCGTGAGCAGCGCTGGGTCTCAAGAGGAAACCGGATTCTCTGGGCCGTTGCGCGGCCGGGGTGGGCGAGCTACAGTGCGCGGGAACCTGATCGAGGGGATCGGCGTGGTTGCCTGTGTTGGCCTCGTGGGACTTGCCGTGCTGCTCGTTGTGCCTGGGGGCGCCGCGCTGGCGTGGCTGTCGGGCAGGCGGACGACGATGCGCTTCCATCTCGTCGATGTCATCGCCCTGGTGCCGGCCCTCTCTGTGCCTGTGGTTTCGCTCGTCGGCATCGTGCTGGCCGAACTCGGCGTGTTCAAGCTCACGTTGTTGGTGATCGTCGCCCTCGCGGCGGCCCTCGGCATGTGGCTCGCCGTGCGGCCGGCGCGGATCGGGCTTGAGCGGCCGAGGGGTTGGCCCATCCAGTATGCGTTCCTGGCCGCTCTTGTTGTCGTGGCGGGGGTTCTGTACTTCCGGCCGCACGAGTACGTGCTGGGCGGGTGGGACCCGTCGGTGTACGTGAACACGGGCGCCTCGATCGAGCGCACCGGCGGCATTGTGGTCGAGGACGAAGCGTTCGCCTTGCTGCCGCCCGAAACGCAGCGAGCATTCGTCCATCGCCGCCAGGGCATCGACCAGCGGTTCCCCGGCATGCTGATCGCCGACCACAAACGCGGGTTGATCACGCCGCAGTTCCATCACCTCTACCCGACGTGGCTGGCGGTGTTCAGGCGGAGCGGCGGTGACAAGGCGATGCTGTACGCCGCGCCGCTCTTCGGCCTGTTCTCGGTCCTCGTGCTGTTCGCGCTGTCTCGACGGTTCTTGCCGAGCGGTGCAGCGTTCGCCGCGGCAGTACTCCTCGCGCTGAACCTCGCGCAGGTGTGGCAGGCGCGGTTCCCGACGAGCGAGATCCTGGCGCAGCTCTGCATCCTGACGATGCTGTACCTGCTGCTGCTCTATTTCGAGACGGGGTCAATCGTCGCAGCGGTGCTATCGGCGCTGGCGCTCGACATGGCGCTCCAGACACGGTTCGACACGCTCCTGCTCGTGCCGCCGTTGGCCGTCGTCGTGTACGCGCGCACCCTGCGGCAGTGGCAGCGGCGCGACTGGATCCTCGTCGTGGGCGGCGCCGCGGCCGTGGCGCACGTTGTGCTGCACTCGCTCTTCATCTCGTTCCTGTACCGGCCGGGGCTGCCGTTTGTGATGCGGCATCTCGCGCTTCTCATCGCGGCGGGCGCCGTTCTTGTCGTCGCTGCCGTGGTGCTGTTCGTTGCGTTTCGTCGCCGGCCCGAGCGAGTAGGGCGCTTCGTCACCGGCCCCGTCGTGCGCGGCGTGCTGATCACGCTTATCCTCGTCGGCGCGTTCTTCGCGTACTTCGTTAGGCCCATGCTTGGCACGGGCAGCGCCGACGAGCAGAACTTCGTCGCGCTCGGCTGGTTTCTCACGCCGGTCGGGCTTGCGCTGGCCCTCGCGGGCGTGTGTCTGCTCGTGGGACGGGCGCGGACGTCGGGCGAGCTCACGCTCCTCGTCGTGGGGCTTATCGTTACAATCGTCTACGTCAAGTCGGCCCTCATCGAGGACTTTTTCATGTGGCGTGCGCGGCGGTTCGTGCCGGTCGTGATCCCGATCCTGTGTCTGTTCGCCGGCTACGGGCTGTCGATGATGACCGCGCCGCTCAAGCGCTGGCGGCCGGTCGCGTGCGGTGCGGTGGCGCTCGTCCTGGTCGGCGTGCCGATGGCGCGGAACTGGGCGCTCGTGACGACGCGCGACCACGCCGGCGCGGTCGAGTTCGTCGACGAGGTGGCCGCGAAGCTCGACCGCGACGGCGTCGCCATCTGCAACCACTACTGGCTCGCGATGCCGCTGCGGATGCTCCACGGCCTCGAAACGTACGCCGTGAGCGATCCCGACCCGAAGAAGTGCCACGCCGCGCTCGCCTACGCCGAGGAGCTGATCGCGGAGGGACGCACAGCTTACTTCGTCGATCAGGACCGCCCGCACGTCTTTCGCGAGGTGGCGTGCGTGCCGGTCGAGGGCGGCGTGTACACGTTCCGCGCGCAGCGGCTCGAGCAGAGGAGAGGCCGCCTGCCGAAAGCGACCGAACCCGTGCAGCTTGACGCCTTCGTGTACGAGCTTGTCCCGCTCGAGCAGGCGCCCGACGATACGGCCGACGTGGACCTGACGTGGGAGTTCGAACCGGACTGGTTCTGCGCCGGTGCAGGCTTCCAACGGCGCAACGTCATGCGCATCAAGGTTGTCGAGGCCCCCGACGGCGAGCGGGGCGACCCAACGCCCGGCACGCCACCCGACGAGATCCGGTACCAGTATGCATGGCTCACGGGGCGCCGGTCGGTGATGTGGATTCCCTATGACCCGTCGTGCAGCTACAAGCTTGAGCTGCGCGTCTCGGGCCAGGGCATCGAGCATGGTGTCCAGGTCATCGTCGGCTGGCAGGTTCTTCGGACGATCGAGCCCGAGGACGGCTTTCACACGATCACCGTCGAGATCCCGCCGGGGCTCGAGACGCGAAGGGCCAGACGCGCGGCGCTCGACTTCGTCTCACTCGCGCCGGATGGCTACGACGGCCCGCGCGGCGTCTACATCGACCGCCTCCGCGTGCGGTCTATCGCTATAGACGAGTGACGCGAGGAGTGGCCATGTTGGTCTTTGGCCGGCGTGTCTGCTTGTGTGTTGTAGGGTGGGTCGCCCTCGGCCCGCCGCAGCCGCGAAGCGGTGACAGACGTGGTCAGCACCCCGGCGTATCGCGCCTCCGGCAGCCGCCGCGGTAGCGGCGGACCTTCGGCGGGCCGAGGGCGACCCGCCCTACAGCGCTGACGCGCGATCCGGGGCGCTGGGCACAGGAGGGATCGCTCAGGTTCACCGGTGCGGTCCATTTCGCTTGACTCGGCCCACGTGCGCGCCGTAGAAAAGCGTGGACTCCATCAGTCGGGACGTGGCGCAGTCTGGTAGCGCGCTTGAATGGGGTTCAAGAGGTCGCTGGTTCGAATCCAGTCGTCCCGACCATCCCGCTTTTCCTCACGCAAAGCTTGCCCGGAGCCCGTCGAGGGGGCGCCGAGTCCGCGACGCGATCCGTCTCTATCTGCGCTCTGCGGCGTGAGACGTGTTTCACACCGACACGGATATGGGGTAGACTCGGCCCGCAACGCGAACGGGGGCGTGGCGCATGGAACCGATAATCCAGTCCACGATTCCGCCGGCGCCGAGGCAGTTGCCGCCGGGGATGGTCAGAAAGCTGCGGCGCGACGTGCTGCTGCCGCGGGTTTTTGGGGCGATCTGGCTGGCGACCGGCGTCGTGATGCTCGTCGTGTTCCTGCTGCTCGGCGACCCGACGATCGACACCCGCATCGGCGCCAATCACGAGACGGCGACGGGCACGGTGACGGCGATCAAACGCGCCGGCTCGAGGAACCCGTACCGCGTGGACTACGCCTTCACTGCGGCTGACGGCGTCGAGTACGAGGGCCGCTCGTACACGCGCGAGCTGCATGGCCTGGCCGTCGGCAGCGAGGTGACGGTCGAGTACCTCCCCGACGACCCGACGAGGAGCCGGATCAAGGGCCACCACTACTCGGCGATCCCGGTGACGATGTACCTGCTGCCCGCGTTCTTCATCGTCGCCGGCGGCGCGATCTGGGCGAGCGGCATCGTCCGGCTCGGGCGGCTGCGCCGGCTCTACGAGCAGGGCACAGTGACGACCGGCACCGTCGTCGGCGCCAAGTGGAACAAGCTGATCGGCGTCAAGGCCAGCCCGAAAACGCCGCGCCGCATCCTCTACGAGCTCCGCTACCGCTTCACCGATGACCGCGGCCGCGAACGCACGTCGGCCTCTCGCACGTACGTTGTGCCAGACACCTTTGACTTCGCCGAAGGCGACACGATCGCCGTCCTCTTCGACCGCGCCAACCCCGCCCGCAGCCTCGCCCTCAACCTGCTTGGCGCCGAGCCCGCTGCCGGAGAGGAGAAGTAGACAGGATTTACAGGATTTACAGGATCACGAGATCAAGATGATGTCTTCCTGATCCTGTCGATCCTGTCAATCCTGTCCAAGAATCCTGCTCCTAATCCGTTCGCCCCTTGACACGGGCGGGTGTCTCGTGCTATAAGTAGTGTGTGTGCATGAGGGTGCGCACGACCGATTGCCATCCAGGCGGGGGGCCTGCCCGTATCCAGGCCGTTCGAGGGAGGGCCCTGCCATGTCCCGCCGCGCTTTCATTCTTCTTGTCTCACTTAGTGTCCCGTTGCTGATCGCTTCGTCCGGGTTCGCGACCGACTACTACGTCAACGGCGCCACCGGCCACGACTCGTACGACGGCCTCGCGCCCGAGTGGAACGGCGTCAACGGTCCGAAGGCCACGATCCAGGCCGGCATCGACGCTGCGTCTGGCGGCGACACCGTCACCGTCGCCGACGGCACCTATACGGGCGACGGCAACCGCGACCTCGACTTCGGCGGCAAAGCGATCAGGCTCCGCAGCGCCAACGGCGCCGAGACCTGCATCATCGATTGCCAAGGCACCGAAGCCGACCCCCACCGCGGCTTCTACTTCCACTTGGGGGAAACAGGTACCTCGGTTCTCGACGGATTCACGATTCAGGGTGGTTGCATCGCCGACACATGGGGCGGCGCGATCCTCTGTGAGTCGAGCAGCCCGACGATCGCCAACTGCACGATCAGCGCTAACTCAGCGTATTTGGGCGGTGGCATCTCCTGCGACCGGAGCCCGACGATCAGCAACTGCACGATCACGGGCAACTCGGCAGAGGACTTCGGTGGCGGCATCTGCTGCGGTCGCAGCACAACAATCACCGACTGCACGATCACGGACAACTCGGCTGACCGGGGTGGCGGTATCTACTGCTCCGGCGGCAGCCCGAGGATCACCAACTGCACGATCACGGGCAACTCGGCAGAGGACTCTGGTGGCGGCATCGACTGCTGGTTTGGCAGCCCGACGATCACCAACTGCATGATCACGGGCAACTCGGCAGAGGACTCCGGTGGCGGCATCGACTGCGTGTTTAGCAGCCCCACGATCATCAACTGCACGATCATAAGCAACTCGACGGGCTCGGCCGGCGGGGGTGTGCTTTGTGGTTCGAGGAGCAGCTTGACGATCGCTCACTGCACGATCACGGGCAACTCAGCAGTCGGCGGCGGCGGGCTTCTCGCATACGGCGGATCAGACGTAACGATGAGGGATTGCATCGTTTGGGGCAACATGGCCGGGTACGGTCATGAGATTGCGGTAGACGATACTGTCACTGTCTTCAGGTACTGCGATATCGAGGGCGGCGCGGCCGAGGTATACGTTGACGGGTTTTACGGCGGCACGGTGGACTACGACGCGACGAACATCGAGGTTGATCCATTGGTGCGGTCCGACGGCCACTTGCGGGCCGATTCGCCGTGCATCGATTATTGCCCGGACGGGCCGAGCAGCGATGTTGACGGAGAGACGCGGCCGGTCGACGTCCCGGGCGTGGGCGTCGATGGCGAGCGGACGTTTGACATCGGCGCCGACGAGTTCGTAGACACGGACGGCGACGGGATGCCGGACTGGTGGGAGCTGGCGCATTTCGGGTCGCCGACGGCCGCGCGGCCGTGGCGCGATCCCGACCGTGATTGGGTCAGGAACATTCACGAGTATGAGCACGCGCTGAATCCGTTCGATCCTGACACCGATGACGACGGGCGACGCGATGGCCGCGAGCTCCGTGACGGGACGAATCCGCGTCATCCGGACAACGCCCAGAAAACCTACTACGTCAACGGCGCGACGGGCGACGATGACTGGGATGGCTTGGCACCCTGGCATGACGGCATTCACGGGCCCAAGAAGACCATCCAGGCCGGCATCGACGCCACCGTGACCGCTTACGGTTACACAGTCCTGGTTGCTAACGGGACCTACACGGGCGACGGCAACCGCGACCTTGACTTGGGCGGCAAGACGATCACGTTGCGGAGCGAGCATGGCCCCGAGGCATGCACCATGGATTGCGAAGAGAACGGGGGAGGCATCCTCGTACGTCATGGCGAGCCACCCAACACGGTCATTGATGGCCTGACAATCATAAATGCGAGCTTGCACGGCATCGACTGCCTCTGCACCAGCCCCACGATCACCAACTGCACGATCACCAACTGCACGATCGTGGAGAGCCTGGAAGGTGCCTATGGCGCCGGCATCTACTCCAGAGGGGGCAGCCCGATGATCATCAACTGCACGATCACGGAGAACTCAGCAGATGACGAGGGCGGCGGCATCTACTGCGAGGACGGCAGCCCGACAATCACCAACTGCACGATCACAGGTAACTCGGCTAGAGGTGGCGGTGGCGTCTACTGCAGGGATGGCAGCCCGATGATCTCCGGCTGCACAATCACGGACAACTCAGTTGTGGGCAGTGGCGGCGGCATCGACTGCTCCCGCGGCAGCCCGACGATCACCAACTCCACGATCACGGGCAACTCGGCCAATCGCGGCGGCGGCCTCTGCTTCCTCGGCAGCCCGACGATCAGCAACTGCACGATCACAGGCAATTCAGCCAGCTATGGCGGCGGCATCCACTGCAATCGGGGCAGCCCGACGATCACCAACTGCACGATCACGGACAACTCAGCAAGTCAATACGCTGGCGGCATGTATTGTTACCGGGAGGGCAACGCAACGATCAGGAACTCAATCCTGTGGGGGAACCTGGCGCCGCTTGGCCATGAGCTCGGCTTGGAAGGATGGTTCTCCACGGTGGCGGTCGTTACGCTTCGCTACTCCGATGTGCAGGGTGGAGCGGCGGAGGCGCACGTCGGGGAGGACTGCACGCTCGACATGGATGCGAGCAACATCGACGCGGATCCGTTGTTTGTGGATGCGGCGGGGGGTGACTTGCGGCTGCGGTACCGGTCGCCGTGCATCGATGCGGGGACGAGCGACGGGGCGCCCGACCGCGACATCAACGGCGCGCGGCGCTGGGACGTGCGCACGATCCCGAACACGGGCGGCGGCGACAAGCCGTGGTACGACATCGGCGCCTACGAGTTCTGCCGGCGCCGGCCGTGGGGGCCGTGGCGCAGGCCCTGGTGGCCGTGGCGCAAGCCGTGGTGGCCGTGGCATCGCCACTTCGGGTGGAGACGGCGCTGAGGAGCAAGGCAAGACAGAACGGAAGCACCAGCAGGGTGCTGAAAAAGGCGTTTGACCCGACTTGTGCAGGTCAAGGGCCGGAGGCCCGGCAGAGCCTAGCCCGGGGCGCCTGCCCGCCGAAGCCTTGGCGAAGGCGGGTAAGCCCCAGGTTCTCGACGAGAAAAGAGACCCTTGAGCCCCGAAGGGGCGACAGAAGCATTCCGCAACAGATGGAGATTCTCTGGCGCCGGCAGGGTTTTTCAGCAGCCTGCTAGACAGGATCAACAGGATTGACAGGATTGACAGGATCGACAGGATCTTTTCCTGATCCTGTTGATCCTGTGAATCCTGTCTAAAACCCTCCGTCTTGATCCGCTGCGCAGATCGGCGCTTCATTCCTCTTCCGGTTGCGGGGCGGAGTGGGCTTCGGGCCGCAACATGGGGAAGAGGATGACGTCGCGGACCGAGTAGCTGTCTGTGAGCAGCATGACGAGGCGGTCGACGCCGAGGCCGACGCCGGCGGCCGGCGGCATGCCGTACTCGATGGCGCGGACGAAGTCCTCGTCCATCGGGTGGGCTTCCTCGTCGCCGCCGCGGCCGCGTTCGGCCTGCTCTTCGAGGAGCGTGCGCTGGAGGACGGGGTCGTTGAGCTCGGAGTAGGCGTTGCCGAGCTCCCAGCCGTAGGCGTACGGCTCGAACCGCTCGACGAAGCCGTCGGGCCCGTCGCGCAGCGGCTTGCACAGCGGCGTCGTCTCGATCGGGAAGTCGGTGATGAACGTCGGCTGGACGAGCTTGTCCTCGCACGTGTGCTCGAAGATGAAGTTGATCAAGAGACCCTTGGGCGCGTCCTTGGCGTATTCGATCTCGTGCGCGTCGCAGTACGCGCGGAGCTCGTCGGGGCTCATCGCCATCACGTCGAGGTCGGCGTGCCGTTTGATCGCGTCGAGCATCGTGAGCCGCTCCCACGGCGCCGAGAAGTCGAGCACGATGTCCTGGTAGGTGACCTTGGTCGAGCCGCACGCGGCGATGGCGGCGTTCTCGACGAGCTCCTCGACGAGGCGCATGCCGTCGTTGTAGTCGCCGTGCGCCATGTAGAACTCGACCTGCGTGAACTCGGGGTTGTGCGTGCGGTCCATCCCCTCGTTGCGGAAGTCCTTGACGAATTCGTAGACGCGCTCGAAACCGCCGATGAGCAGCCGCTTGAGGTAGAGCTCGTTCGAGACGCGCAGGTAGAGGTTCATGTCGAGCGTGTTGTGGTGCGTCTCGAACGGGCGCGCGTTGGCCCCGCCGTAGATGGGCTGGAGCGTCGGCGTCTCGACCTCGAGGAAGCCGTGCGATTCGAGCGTCGCGCGGATCGAGGCGATGATGGCGGCGCGCTTGACGAACGTGTTGCGCACCTCGGGGTTCATGATGAGGTCGACGTAGCGCTGCCGGTAGCGCAGCTCCTTTTCCTGGAGGCCGTGGTACTTCTCGGGCAGCGGACGGATCGCGGCGCAGAGCAAGGCGAACTCGTCGACGTAGACGGTGAGCTCGCCCGTCTTCGTGGTGAACGGGCGGCCGCGCGCGCCGACGAGGTCGCCGATGGCGAGCTTCTTGGCGAGCGCGAACGGGTCGTCGCCGAGGTGGTCGCGTCGGAAGTAGAGCTGCATCCGGTCGGTCTCGTCCTGGATCGTTATGAACAGCGTCTTGCCCATCGGCCGGTGCAGCATGATGCGGCCGGCGATCGCGACGGCTTCCTCGGCGGGGTCGCTGCCGACGCCGCCGAACTGCTCGCGCACCTCGGCGCAGCGGTGGGTGACGTCGTAGCGGTAGGGGTAGGGCTCGACGCCGTCGGCGCGGAGCGCCTCGACCTTCCTGATGCGGTCCTGGATGAGCCGGTGGTCTTCCTGCATTTTGCGCAAAGAACCTCGTCGTGTTCGGGGCCAGAGTGAAGCACAGGGCACGGCGGTGCGCAAGAGGTATTCACCTCAGTCTCGCACGAGCCTTTGCCTCGAGATGAACGCATGAAAAACCGGGCAGACCGCGCGACATCATGCTGGCGAATGGGTTGAAGTGCTGTCCAAGCCCGCGCAGCGGGCGACATCTTGTAGCCACGGGCGTCAGCCCGTGGACCAAGGGCGATTGTGCGATCCAGAGCCCCCGCAGGGGGCGGCATCTGCGCTGCCTCGTTGTCAGATGTCGCCCCCTGCGGGGGCTGGGGACACTGCCGTGCTTGCTCTCCACGGGCTAACCCGCATTTCTCACAACGCATGCACGTGGTGTCGTTCCGTGTGAGCCGCGTAGCGGCGATTGGCAGTAGCCTCGGGCGCAAGCCCGTGGGAAGCGGAATGGGAAAACACCTGGAGCCCTGTC
>Ga0307430_1001390_pt1 | contig 17950 bp, 18 predicted proteins | sample SalMarWE160130MG_FD_202159 | JGI IMG/M metagenome (GOLD analysis project Ga0307430, IMG submission 202159) | Salt marsh sediment microbial communities from the Plum Island Ecosystem LTER, Massachusetts, United States - WE1603-130 | ecosystem: Environmental > Aquatic > Marine > Intertidal zone >... | reverse complement strand
GTTCTGCTTTTGCTGCTCGTTATGGTGCTGTTGACAATCTTTGAGGTTACATTCTTATTTCCTATAACAAGTGTTCCTAATGTTTCTGCAGTTGAAACAGCAAATTCTGTTGGAGTTTATTGGGATGCAAAATGTGAAAACAGAATATATTCGTTAGACTGGGGGAACTTGTCCCCGGGGTCAATCCGAAATTTTGATGTCTACGTGCGAAATGAGAGCAACGAATCCATGATCCTAGATATGCTAACAGAAAATTGGTTGCCACTCATTGCTACACAGGATATATCAGTATCATGGGACTACCATGGGTATCCCATCTACGAGAATCAAGTCATAGTTACAGAACTGGCCTTGTCCGTTTCTCCTGAAATCAAAGGAGTAACGAGTTTCAGTTTTGATATAGTAATAGACTGCGAAAACTATGCTCTCAGTCTAGGCGAAGTTGCTGAGGAAAAGATTCTGAACGCTCCTGTTAACACGGTGTACTTCATTTACGCTGATCCTGCATACATGACTCGTGCAGAAGCAACCTACGACGCTATATCAGGCGAAGCAGTAAGAAACCTTTGCGGAGCCACTCAACATTACGGCTTTAACACAACACAGTACTAGTTATCACCATTAGGCGTAATCAACACTACCACTATACACAATGCGACAATCGCAATGTTCGGAGGCCGATGCCCTAACGTGGTCATGAAGTATTATGAAACTGTAAGAGGACTCACACCCGTTAAATTCGAAGCCAATAGCACCCATCTCTGGTTTGAAAACCGATCAGGCACAATCCTAGGCGCACTTCCGCGGTCGGTCACAAAGATTCCCAACTACCATGAGGATATGTTCACAGCAATGGTATCTTATGATGAGGATGGCGATAACACTTTTTTCATCATGTATGGTATTGACTGGAAGGGAACATGGGCATGCGGAATATAGTTCAAAGAAGTGATTTCCAAGAACCTCAGTGCCTACACAAACGACTATTATGTATTCCATTGGATAGACGACAACAAACAAGATGGAATCCCGCAGAGCTCTGAAATAGATCAAGAAACATTCGGGTAGCAAAAAAGATCCGAACAGGGCGATTTACACCGTTTCAGAAGTAAAGAGAGCAACATCCTCCTTTCCCTCCACCATCACCAGATTTAGAATTTGTGGATGTCCTGCAGAAGTTGCTTGGGCTTTTCCAGTTTCTGTGAGATGTCGAGGTGTAAGTAAGCTCCAAACCTGTTGTTGTATGGGGATCCTTTCCTCGAAAACAGGGTTAATACGCGTCCGCCGTGCATGCTCTTGTATCCATCTGGACAAGATTCGTGTCCCCGAATCAATGCTTTGACGTTAAGCATTCTTAGAAGCAGTGTTTTCTGCGTCCAAGAATGACTGTTTCTGCGGTTGTATATGCTTTTACTGGAAAAAGCTGTTTTGCCTCAAGTGGAATTGAAGAAAAAAGAGGAACATGTTGCGGATTAAGGAGAAGACTCCACGCGACGCAAACAATGATTACACCTACGAATATAAGGACGCCAAGCCACTCTCTGCGTTTCTGCCATAAATCTCTAAGACCCAATTCTCATTCCCCCCTCCTTTCTAATTAGGACTTCCGCATCATCTAGAATTGTTACGAAGTTCTCCACAGCCTTATAGACATCCGCCTCTCTGGTCGCGCCTACACAGACAAGCTTCCCCGTACTGAAGATCAGGAAGACACATCTCGGTTCTTCCATGCGGTAAATCGCACCTGGAAACTGTTCTGGCTCGTACATAATCCTCTTTCCAAGCCCGTGTACAGCGTAGATGCCTTCCTCAACGTCGATGGACATACCCAAGTCGATGGATGCAACAATGTTTTGGGTTTTTATCTCAGGCTTCCCGGTGATGATTATGCCTTCTCTCTTAAGCTCTCTGACAACCTTCCTGATCGCCCTTCTAGCCGCCTTTTCTGACTTCGCTCCGGTGCAGACCATACTCCCCGTATCGAAGATGAGGGTGCATGTTTTCGGCCTCTTCAACCTAAAGACGAGACCGGGGAAAACTTGTGGACGCCACTCAACGTTTGGAAAAGCCTTGACTATAGCTTTTAGGTCAAAACCATGTCTGAGACTTCCAGTAGCAACCACGTTCTGTATGGTGATTTCAGGCTTAGAAAGTAATGTTTTCTCCATCAGTCACCTCTCTCCATATTTAGCGTATATTATCGCGTAGATGATGAAGAAGATGAAAAGGAAGATTATGATAAGACAGGCGAAGTCATAAAGCGATATTAGTATCGTCTCCCCCACGCAAAATAACGCATGAAACGATAACTGTTTCGTTTCTCCATTCATTTATACCACCTCAAAACTTCTTTAATGGCACTTTCTGAATAGCCGTGCCCCCTCAATATCTGCTTAAATTGTTCTATTTCACCCGCTTATTTCCCCCCCTCAACCCTTCTGAGCCTCCAACTTTTCTATTTCTTCTACCCGTTTTCTTACTGATTCAGCGACAAACTCTATTATGCTCCTGTACCCCAAGTCTTTTCTTTTTTCTATCAAGGCTTTCACCTTAGCGTATAAGCCAGAGGGCAAATTCACTGAATCATAACCTTTAACTGGCATCAGCTTTCACCCCTTCTTTTTTATCCCAAAATCTACATGACCTTATTTCAAGTGTCAGGCGAAAGTTCTCGAACATAAAGAAAAGACCGCGTTTTCTACAGAGGCGAAAGGGGTTTAGAATCGGATAAAACTAAGCTTTACTATCAATGCAGATTGTTATTCCCACGTATTTCGAGTATTTGTTCAAACGTTTTGGCAAAATTAATTTAGCAACTTTTCCTTTAACATAAGTTATGTTTGGCAGTTACGACTTACGAAGTAAGAGAAAACAGGCGATAATGAAAGTTAGAGCAAAGGTGCTGAATGCAACTAGGAGATGGTTTAGCCAACAGGGTTATACAGAAGTTCATGGACCAACAATAATTCCCGCAGTTGGAGAATGGCCCGGTCATTTCGAGGTCAAATATTTCGATAAAAAAGCTTACCTTACTCAAGGACTTCAACCCTACGCAAATGTTTTTGTTGCTAACTTAGGAAAAATATACACCATTGCTCCAGCCTTTAGAGCGGAAAAATTGAGAACAAAACGACATTTAACAGAATACTGGCGGATTGAAGCGGCTGCTAAGTGTAATTTTAATGGTATAATACTGGTTCAGGAGGAGTTGGTGGCTCATATCTGTCAAAGTTTATCCAAAGAGGCGCAAGAGGAGTTGAAATTATTGCGACGTAATACTAAGGATATGATAGAAGTGAAAACTCCTTTCCCACGGTTAACCTACGATGAGACTATCGAAATGTTGCAAGAGGATGGAATTAACATTTTTTGGGGGGAAGAACTAACTTGGGAATTGGAGAAAAACATTAGTCTTCAATCTGATCAACCCTTCTTTATCACGGATTTTCCAGTTAGTATTCAAACATTCTTCTACAAATCTAATCCGCAAAGGCCGGAACTAACATTATCTGTGGACTTGCTTGCCCCGGGAGGTTACGGAGAGATTGCAGGAGGTGGTCAAATGATTGCCAAAAAAGAGGTGTTGCTCAAAAGGATGGCAGAGGAGAAGATAGAATCTGAGGATCAACAGTGGTATCTGGATCTTAGGCAATACGGTCCTGTTCCTCAGGCGGGGTTTGTGATAGGGCTTGAAAGACTGATCCAGTGGATCTGCAAGCTCGAACATATTAGAGAGGCTTCTACGTTCCCAAGACTGTTCGATAAGATTTATCCATGATTTATGATGTTGGTTTTCGTCTAATCTTCCTGACGATGTTCATGTATAATTTTAATTTGATTCTCTCGCGAAAATCGGGGGATAACAGTTCTGGAGCAAAAATTAATGGAATATTTGAAAGGAAAATCAATACGCAACCTAAAAGTGCACTAGTGATTATTGGGATCTGGGATATTTGATTGGAAAGAAGAAATCCAACCCCAATACTTAAGTAATAAATAATCAATCCAAGAGAATAACTCTTAACGCAACTTTCTTTGTCGGCTAGGTCGCCCCAAACTACGGAGGCATACACTGTCCAGAGGATTCCCCAAGTCAAACCGTTTGCAACATAAATGAAATAAAGCATCTCATAGTTTTCGACAAATCCTCCAAGAGCTGAGCTAATTCCATATAAAGTAAGGCTAAAACCTAGAGAAAATCTTCGGCCAAATAAATCTGCAACTATTCCTCCGCCTAACGATCCGAGACCAGACGCGATCATCTGTAGAACTAAGAGAAATACATAAAGAGAAGATAGAACGTGTTGTGAAACATTGACTGATATATTTCTCGCCAGTGTCATATTAATTAAAGAAAACAGTATCCACGGAACTGAGTAAAGAAGAATTATTCTTTTCTCGTGGTGATATCCATTTTCATCTTTCTTTGTTGTCAGTGTTGCTTTATTTTCAGGATTTAATAATTTAATTGTCAATGTTCCCAAACTAAGAATAACGCCTATCATTATTGTCCCAAAAAAATCAGACGTTTCTGCCATTAAACCTACGACATAAGCAAATGGTAAAGCGAAGAATCCGGCGAGACCAGAAACTCGGCCTCTTTCCACAGATGCGGTTAAGCTCCAGAAATAAGTGAAGAACGCCAACTGACCTATGCTGAACAATACTCCTGTTGCGAAAACGATGATTAATCTAAGAACTGTGTTTGAAGTAAGTAAAAGAAGAATGCTTGCTATGGAAGTGGTTATAGAATATCCGTAGATGATATGTAGTTTATTGAATTTATGAATGAAAAAACTGCTTAATGCTAATGTGACGACGATAATGAAATTAAAAGATGCATTAAGCATCAGATAGGTCTCAGCGGATGAACTAACGATATGCCGCAGAACAGAAAGCGAGAAGGAAAAATACCATGAAAAAAAACAAAAGAAAAGAATTATGATTACTAGAAAACCACGTTTAGTCAGTCGAACACCGGTCATCACGATGTTCAATTCATTACACCAACATTGACGTCATTTTAGGTTTATGGTTTTGAGGAAAGATAAGATTTAAAAGAAAAAACGAGATAAAGGCGTATGATGGAAAATGATAACTCTTAAGGAAAGAATAGGAGATGTGTCGTCTTATCTTCAATCGTTGATGACCCCCGACGTATTTCCGAAGGTTCAAGATGCAGTTGAGAGAAAAGACAAGAACTTGCTTATGAAGGTTTGCAGAAAAGCAAAGATTCCAGAGATATACTTAGGCACTATTGCCTCGGTACTTCTCAGCGTCAGCCCGAATCAGAAATACCCAGCAATGCTTTAGCTACGCTCTACTTGTAACGTCGATAGGCTTTCGATAAGAAGCTCTGGTTGGGCCTTCACAAAGAATTTGAGCGTCCGATTAGCCCTGTTCTTCTTCAGTCCAGAGAGTTCTTTCTCTGCCCTATTGGCAAATTTTGTAATATTTTTTATGATGTTACTTAATGCCTTTGTTTCAAAGGTATTTTCTACAATTTCTTTTATGTCGGATGGCTTGATTGTATTTCTATTTGTTAGATATTCAAGTTTTTTTTGAATTTTTTCAGAGCGTTCCTTTGCCCACAGTAAGGGATAGGGCAATGCCCCGTTTCTTATTTTTTCAGCCAGACCTAGCGTCAAATTAATGGATACAAGGAAACCCTTCCATAATTCTAAAATTGTGCCGAGATATAGCCCATAACTGCCCAGATGTTTGATTTCATCTTCAGAACCATTACCTAGAACTGCTCCAATTCTTAGACATGTTCCCACATCGGCAGCGGCCTCCGTTTTGATCACCAAAAGTTTTTTTCTAGAGGAAATATTTCCTTGACTACGTAATCTAAGATTAACTGCTTCAGTACTAGCCATTTTCGTCCAAAGATTCCAGAACATCTTACTAATAGTTTGACGCTTTGTTTTATCCAAGTCCATTTGATTAAAAATTGAAAAAGCCTTAGCTGATGCAACTCCGCCAATCATTAACGCTGTGCCTTCACCGAATTTCCCAAAAAGAGTTGGCTTAAATGCCTTAAACCGAGCTTTATCAACTATATCGTCCCAGACATAAAAGCTCAGGTTCATCAAACTCATAGCTAAAGCTGCTTCATGGGTGACCTCTGATCGTCCTCCGACTGCCTCACATGAAAGCCCCATCAAAGATGGTGTGAGAGGATCACGCCAATTTTTTGATATAAACTCTAGAGGAGGTCGTAGATCCTTCAAGAGTGGGTCTTCAAGCAATATTCTGCTAGCTCTATCGGCTACTCTTCCTCCATTTTCTTCAAGAATTCTTTGGCAACGTTCTTTAAGTCCAGATTTCATGTTCATCAATCTCATCTGATTGTTATTCCAATCTACGTTAAAATCTTTGGTAAAGTTGGATTCAGATGTTAGAAAATCTGGGTTGGTCAACAATGTTTATATGTTGTATTATTGTAGATACAATAATACACTTTTCGGTGATTATCGGTGCCGGATGGAACACAAAATGGGAGGTCGTTAGACAAACTGGATACTAAAATTCTATTGGTGAAGTTAATTGATGAAGTCCACAAGTTGAACCAGAAATTTGATTCCGTGGTTGAGTTTGGCGGGAAGATGTTAAAGTCTCAGGAAGAGTTGTTACAAAGAACCGCTAAACAAAATCATACAGGTGAAACCAAACTTGAACCTGACATGGTGACGTTGTTTTCACTTCCTAGCGCATTAAGAAAGACAGTGGTGGCTTTGTATAAATTGGGAGAAGCGACAGCTGAGGATCTAGCACGAGAAACAAAGAGATTGAGAGCCGTGGAAAGTGGATCTGCAAATCAATTAGTGAGAATGGGATTTCTAAGCAAAAGGCGTGAAGGAAGAAAAGTGTATTTCTACATTAGACCTTAGTTTTAATTAGGTTTTTTGGCTGTGAAATGAAGCTTTTATTAGGTTATAGGCGCAATATTTGCTTTTTGGGCTGTTTACATGCTAAAATATGACGTATTATCAAAAAAGCCTTCAGTTTTCAGGTATTTTTCTGGACTGGAACTGCACGAGTTTGACGCCTTAAACTCGAAGATAGAAGAGAGACACTCTGCCTTTGAGCAGAAACGGCTTTTCCGGGCAGACAGAAAAAGAGCAGTGGGCGCAGGCCACCCCTTCAAGCTCTCGCTAACAGATAGGCTCCTAATGTTGCTTGTTTACTATCACTTATACGTGTCATCGACGTTGGCAGCCTATCTTTTTGATCTCAGCCAAACCAACGTGCTCAAAAACATCAGAAGGCTAGAGCCTCTCGTAAGCGAGGTTTTGCCTCTGCCAAAAAAGCAACATACGAAAGCCAGGCGGCTGCAAACACTCGACGAGGTTGAAGCCATGTTTCCAGGCTTCAAAGCTTTCCTAGACGCAACAGAACAGGAGATACCCCGCCCCAAAAACAAAAGGAAACGGAGGACGCATTACTCAGGAAAGAAGAAGAGGCACACCGTAAAGACCCAGATAGCAGTGAACAAGGATGGTTTGATCGTCCACAAGGCAGGGCATGTGCGGGGAAGCAGGCACGACTATGCCTTGTTTAAGTGGCGTCATCCATGCTTGCCCGATGATGTGTGTTTAGGGGTGGATCGGGGATATGATGGGATACAAAATGATTACCCCGAGCTAAGGAGTGAAGTGCCATTTAAGAGGCGAAGCCCTGGACGGGGCAAAAGAGGCTTGAAGGCTAAAAAGCTCACACCTGAACAGAAAAGCTTCAACAAGAGGCTGTCAAAAGAGAGGGTAGTTGTGGAACACACGTTTTCCAGAGTCAAAAAGTTTCGCATATGGGCAGAGGAGTTCAGGAACCGCCTCAAACACTACGACATCATGACAGGCATAGTGTGCGGGATAATAAACTTCCGCATAGCAGGAACAACAACCCTCTAAAAAACAACCAAAAAACATACAAAACCCAACAAAAACTTCAACCCCTAATAAAGACTAAGGTCTATTGAATAATTGATTCGAGGGACTTGAGAATGAGAGAGAAAGTTATAGCAATACATTCGTCACGAGGCGGAACTGGAAAAACTACAATAGCCACAAATTTAGCAGTAACTTATGCACGTGAAGGATTAAATATTGCGCTTTTGGACCTTGATTTTCGGGCTCCAAGTCTATTTGGGGCGTTTTCGAAGGGAATCCAAAAGCCTGTAAAACGTTGGCTGAATGACTTTTTGCTTGACCGATGTACGTTGGAGCAAGCTTTGATTGACGTCTCAGAAGATTACGGTTTGGAGGGAAAACTGCTAATAGGCTTGGCAAATCCCGCCATTGAAGCAATCCGAAACATGATGGGAAGGAGTAGAGCCTGGGAGGTAGCTGCCGCTAAGAAACTTTTCTCGATACGGACTTCAATTTTTAACGACATGCATATGGATTGCTGTATCTTTGACACTAGCCCGGGTATCCAATATTCATCCATCAATGGCGTAGTTAGCTCTGACGTGACGGTTGTAGTGACAACCTTGGACTCGTTGGATGTAGAGGGTGTGAAAAATATGCTCGTAGAATTTTATGATGAATTTGAAAAAAAGAGCGTAATTTTAATGAATAAGGCCTTTCCCCAGACGCGAATGTGGTCAGATAATGAACGAAATGGGTTAATCACAAAGATGGAAAAGGACTTTAAACGTCCTGTAATTGGCGTAATTCCTTGCTATTGTGACGTTCTTGAAGCTACCAGGGATTCCCTTTTAGTTGTCGAGAATCCAGATCATCCTTTCTTAAAAGACTTACAAGAGGTTGCAATGAAACTTGAACTTATGTAGTATAGACAAGAACAATGAGGAAATTGTGTTGGCGGATGAAATTTTGAGGGAAATGCATAGAAGAGTTGTTAAGAGCTTCTTAGATATTATTATTTTGGAAAAGTTAAACGATGAGATCGCTCCTGTGGGAGCTTATGATGTCATCAACTTTATTCATAGAGAACTTGGTGTTGCATATGGTCCGGACTTGATATGTGCTCTTCTATATTCTTGTGAAAAGGACGGTTTAATAAAAAGCGGATATAATGGTGAAACAAAAGTGTATTCCTTAACAGACGAAGGAAAGGATAAGATTAAAATAATCATGCAAGAGAAACCGAGAATCTTAAATTTAATTTTCGAATTTCTGCTCATAGAGCTGCCGTCTTTTTAAGAGGCCTCCCAACTTTTCTAGTAAACTTTTTCTGAATCCTCCTACGGTTCCTCCGAATTGGGAAATGAGTTCCAAGTCGTCCCGGGCAAACTGGTCTACTCGATACCCTACGGTTCGCTCCAAGGCAACAAATGGGATAAATATACAAAACCTCGATTGTGTATATGTAAAACCATACAGTTTCTGTCTTCTTTGATGGATGCATGCGAAGGCCTTCCTGAATTATTTGTTCACGAAATGCATTCTGAAAACAAAATCATGCACATATAGATCTGTGGGATATGCTGAAAAGAGGGAAAACCGCATAAGTTAAAAAAATGCAAAAATGCCTAAATAAACGCCTTTTAAAGGAAGTGTATATACACTTAGTTATAAAATGATAAAAAATTTCCAAAAAACTTATATTAAGGATGCATTAAAATATGGGCGGGGAGATAACGCGATGGAAACGGCCATGCTTGTTGCTGTGTTCTCGCTTGTATATTTGTCTGAAGTGTTTTCCCCAGAATTCTTTTCCGCAAAGGTACTGGCCGTTTCAAATGCTATAATGAAGTTGAAGCCGAGGCTAATTGTTTCGGAGGCGTGTCACCGCCTAGCCCCAAGTGAGGGACAGAAAGAGATAGCACGGAGACTAGAAAGCCGTGCAGAAAATGAAAGGAGGAAACTAGATGATTAGATCAGGTAAAAAACTGTTCTTGTTTTCAATGCTTTTCATGTGTGGTCTGCTGGTAACTTTTGGAATGAATGGTTCTTTAGTGTGTAGCGCCGCCAATCCAGAATACTCAGATTTAACCGCTCCCGAGAAAACGCTGACCATCTTAAAGGATGTGGTTGGTCTCGATACGGCAACATACAGCACAAACCTAGATACACACACCCAAGACTTGTATTTTGAAGTTCTACCGCAAGAGAACGTGAAATACATCCTTGAGTCTGATGAAGGCAAACTTGAAGTGATTTGTACTTTTGTAAACGAGAAATTACGTTCAATGATCACATATACCGATGGTTCGCCACGCATGACTCAACCAGCCACCAATACGCTTGAAATGGCCAAAGACTTTATCGACAAATATCAAACCATTTCCAGCACTTCACACTACGAGACAATGAGATCCATGCTGGACAATCTAGAAGCAAACAAAAACGTCACAAAAACATCCGAAAACGTAAAGCTTGAAGTCACGAGTAACACAAGTTACACATCCTTCAGATGGACATACACAATTAACGGTGCTGAAGCCTCAGTAAAATGTGTAGCTATGCGATTCGAAAAGGGTTTTCTGAAATATTTTGTTGACACATGGAACCTCTACACAATTGGTAGCACGGACATAAATCTTTCCGAAGAAGAAGCTATAAACATTGCAATGGATCGCGCCAAAAACTTCTCGTGGAACGTGAGTATGGGAGGCGATAAGCCTCCAGTAACAGTAACTGAGTTTAAAATAGTGGGAGTAAGCAAAACAACGTTAGATATTGGCAATTACATTTCTAAAAAAGATGCACGTGGCGGAAACCCTTTAACACTATATCCTGGCTGGAATATCAAACTGTACTTCGATAAACTTTACCTCGGTAATGTTTACGGATTAGATGTTGGAATCTGGGCAGACACAGGAGAAGTCAATGATATTAGAACAATGTTTTCAATGGGCGATTATTTGCCTAACGTAAACCCTGCTGATAATGAAGACGCCATTGGGCAGTCCGATAATGAGGTGGATGCAGACAGGTTACCAATCGCGTGGATAGTATTGCCAATCTCAATTGTCATCACACTCGGAGCAACTAAGGTTTATTTTAGACAAAAAAAGAGAATTTCACCTGAGCTTCATAACATGCCAAAATCAAATTCGTTAAAACTTGGTGGGGTATTGTTATGTCTTATATTTTTGCTCACCACATTCTCAATGGCAACGCCAACAGTGAAGGCAGATACTTATGGTATGACATTATATGGCTCTACGGCGGGGATGGTTGACGATGAAGAATCAGCGGCTATGGAGGTTATCGAACATATGGAAGACTACTTTGAGGATTATGCAGGTTATACTTGCTTTGATTACTACGGCAGTAATACACAAAAAGAATACGTGTTGGGTAACGCTTCTGTTATGGAACAAAGTTATGACCATGTAGCGATGTTTCATCATGGACATGGGGGTATGTATTCCATACGTCGGGACTATTTTGATGACGATTGGGATTATTATAATCCTTCGGAAGATGATGAGATTTGGGACTATCAAGTCTATCCACAAACTTGGAGGAGCAAACACTTTTTTGTGTTCATTTGGACATGTCGTCAAGGAGACACTATAGGGGGCTACTACGGACCAGTAGGCGTGTTTGGAATGCCATACTGCTGGCATCATGCGGTTACGAGTGGTGATTGTTTCATAGGTTTTACGGGTGCATCAATGCCTCTGATTCAAGAATCTGTACATTATAGCTATGATGAATACACCGACTGGGTCATTTCATTCATTTATCATGGTACCTACAATCATTATACAATAGCACAGGCTCTAAATCAAGCTTCAATAGACCATTATGGTATCTATTATTATGAAACTGAACTGTATCAAGGATATGACAATGCATGGCATGAATTTGATGGTTGGCCTATTAATGGAACATATGGATCAGGTGCTATGAGGATCTATGGAAATTTAGGCATACATCTCTATTGACAACAATCATTAAGCTATCAGTTTTACATTTTAATGGGACAACGATTACTACTAAACCAAAACCCCTCTTTTTTAAAAAAGACACTTTAATTTGGAACACAAAACAGGTAAACTAGGTGCGAGCGAATTCTTTCTAGAAATCTTAATCTTTAATTTTTTCAACTGTCTTCCAGCATGTGGATACGTCCCTAAAGTGTTGCGCGAAAAAAATAAATAACTATTTTTCACTTAATCGAATCTGTTTCTTTCCTTAGACTAAGCAAACGTTGACTAACCCCATTTTATAATTAAATTTCATAAGTAACTCTTTGGTCAAGAAAATTTGACTACGATATGATTTGGTAGGTCAAGAAACCTTTACAAAAACGTTTTTATGTTTTACCTACAATAAAACTATGTTATGCTTTCTAACATTAAGAAAATGGCAGCAATAATTGCTCTAATATTAGCAATAATTGCTCTAATATTAGTTCTTTCTTTTGTGTTTGTTTTTCTTCTAGAACTCGGAACAATTAAAGAAGACAGTACAATTTACATAAAAACTGACGGAAGCGTTGAGAGAACGGATAAGATTCAGCGAGATGGAAACGTTTACACTTTCATAGACAATATTACGAGCGATAAAAGTGACGACAGTGACATTTGCATAGTAATAGAGAAAAGCAACATAATAGTTGACGGAAATGGGTACACTCTTCAGGGTTCAGGGTTCGGAACTGGATTCTATTGGGAGACGGGCATAAACAACGTGACAATCCAAAATGTGACTATCGATGAAGTCTCAAGAGGCATACAACTGGTTTCTTCCTCAAACAACACAATTACTGGAAACAAACTGACAAACATTAAATTCTCTGGAATCGAAATCAAGAATTCTTCCAATAACAACAGCATAGCTGGAAATCAGATAGACAACAACAAGGAAAACAATTTCAGCAGAGGCATCTACATCAAATCGTCTTCAAAAAATAGTATATATGACAACAACATAAAAAACAGCGGATATGGGATAATTCTCGAAAAATCATCTTTAGAAAACAGTGTACATGAAAACACTGTAACAAACAACAGACATGGAATCGTTCTCGATGGATCTGGAATATCACCCGAAGCTTTAAGATTCAACAACGTTTCTGGAAACCACATTACAAACAACAGTATCGGCATCCAAATCGAATCCCATTCAGAAAACAACACTATTACTGAGAACTACATAGCAAACAATAGCAAGGGCATCCACCTCCGATACGGTTCAGAAAGAAACACTTTTTCTGGAAATGAAATATCAGACAACAGTATTGGCATTTCATTGGAGTGGTCTTCAAACAATCTGCTAAGAAACAACATCCTAAACAATAATGCCGATACCTTCAATTTTGAAACTAGCTCAATTTCGTATCTTATTAACGATGTTGATGAATCAAACACGATTAACGGCAAACCAATCTATTATTGGGTCAACCAGCAAAACAAAACTATTCCATCCGACGCTGGTTATGTTGCTCTCGTAAACTGCACGGATATAACTGTTCAAAATCTGAATCTTGTTAATAATGTTCAAGGCATACTGGTGGCTTACACTACAAACTCTACAATAACCAAGAACAACATAACAAACAATAGTGAAGGCATCCTCCTGCATTACTCCTCTCACAACACCATTAACGAAAACAATATAACAGCAAACGATATTGGCATCAAGCTTGGAGAAAATTCTCATAACAACAGCATAGCTGGAAATCAGATAGAAACAAGTACTAGCGTAGCCATTGACTTCTTTGCAGCATATAGGAACAGCATTACCGGAAACAACATAACAGACAACAATTGTGGAATCGGTTTCTGGGGGGCACCAAACAACCTTATTTACCATAACAACTTCATCAACAACACGAGACAGGTCAACGACGTTTATTTTGCACCAAACATCACTTTAACGTTCGAGTCCCCATCAATCAACATTTGGGATAACGGCGCTGAAGGAAACTACTGGAGCGACTACACTGGAACAGATGCAAATGGCGACGGCATAGGAGACCCACCCCACATCATCCACGCGAACAACCAAGACAACTATCCACTAGTAAATGCGATTCCAGAGTTTCCATCATGGACCCTGATGCTAGTCGTTCTCACTGTACTTACAATTGTGGTAGCAATCTACAGACGAAAACTGCTCAAAAAGCGATATACTAATGGCTATCTCCGCAAATGTTAGTATGATGCTAAACGGTTAAACTAACAATTCCCACCAAAAATGCATAAAAGGCATTCTTCGAATACTTCTGAGTTTTCTAACCACGTATTTTCTAAACAGTTCTTTTTTAATGGTTTTTTCTGCCAAAATAGCTTAAATTAAGCGCTTTTCTCAATTTCCTTAAACAGTGAGGCTAGAATCATTTTGGCATCTGTATCGCCGGATCGTGTCCGTAACCGTGTAAACCTTTCAAGCTCAGATATCGGTAAGTCTACAGTTACGGAGTTTATCGTTGATGCTTGTGCGCGCCAATGGAGGAGATGATTTCGTCGATTCCGTCTAATTCCCCACAATTCCTTTTTTCTATCCGCGCATATCGTCGCCTCAAACGCTTAACGTGATCGCTCACTGTTTCCGTTCCCAGACGGTGCGACTTGTCCATACTCTAGGCGATTCGTAAAATCTTGAAAATTTTTCCGTTCTATAGCTTGCCAATCCGTTGGCTGGTCTGGTGGTGGATACTCTTTTTTGTTTTTTTGGAATTGGTTGTTTGGGGTGCTGGTGCTGTTGATGGAGTTAACGTACTCTGGGAGCGCTTTAAACGCTGAACGGAACAAAGCATTGTTTTGTACTATGGGAATTTGAGTGAATCACGTATAGTATATAGTATATGGTTTGGTCTGTTTTCTGTTGTACATCTAGGCAAAGGCACGTTAAACCCGATTGAAGCACAAGTTTTCTGGAACATCGCTAACCGAGCTGGTTGAATCTTCACTAATTAGAAATATGTTCGGGTTGAAATGAGCAAAATTGGAATGGTATGTTGGCTGCTGGTCTCCGTGAACTCTTCATATTAGGCGAAGACTACGTTTCCATGGTTGCATGCCAAGACGAAATTGACGTAGCTATTCTATCTGCTCTTCGCGAGGCAGGAGCAACAGGCCGCCAATCAGGCGAACTAGCAGCCCAACTAGACATCGACCATCGAGACATTTCTCGTAGGATCCAAAGCATGAACAAGAGAATGGAGCAAGAGATCGGAGAAAACATCATAATGAAGCAGGGACATAGATGGAAAGTAATTCCGCGTCTTAGGCAAGACTTTGCAGCTGCAAGTCAATGAGATGGGGAATGAAAATGATTGTTCTTCTTATTCACATAGATATTCTTCGAGATTCTTCCATTTGATTATCGATTTCTTATCTAGGGTTCGAGTAACCTATCCTTTTTAGGATATCAAAGATCTCAAATTATCATTAACGTTTTCAAGACTGAAAGCGGAAGAATTATCAAGACCCCAAATAGGATAGCTGTTAGTACCATTATGCGTAAGGCTTTTCTGATGTGTGTCGGCGATAGGTCGTTATTGTCTCCTATTTTATAGAAGCCTGGTTTTTCTAGCTGGATGTTTAATGCTCCAGCCATGATTGATATGGTCCACCCTGCATTAGGGCTTTCTGTGTTTTTTCTGTCTCTCTGCAGGATTCTCCAAGATTTTCTCCAATTTTCTCTTAAAAGTAATGCGGCTAGCATCATTAGAATCGCGGTCAATCTGGCTGGAATGTAATTGGCTATTGTGTCCATTTTCGCTGAAAACCAGCCGATGTTGATGTGATCTTGATCCTTGTAACCAACCATCGAATCTAAAGTGTTAACAACCCTAAATGCAACTGCACCCGGAACACCGAACAAAGCGAAGTAGAAAAAGGGCGAAGTTATTCCATCTGTAGTTCCTTCAGCTATCGTTTCAACAGCTGCAGAAATTATGTGTTGTCTAGTCAATTTTGTTGGATTTCGTCTTACAATAAAGGGCAATAACTGCTTAGCTTTGTCGAAATCTCCCTTTTCAACTGAATCCGCGACCGGCAGAGTATACTGTTTCATACATTTGATGGCGAAAGTAGTCTGCAGTATGATGGCTGATGCAACAATGTAGGGTAACCAACCGAAGAATTCACGAATCAAGAAAAGCACAAAATAGACAGGAACCGCAAAAAGGGTGATGAGCAATAAACAAAGAAGGACGCCGTTAATCTTTTCAACCATTGATTTTTCATTCGTGAGTTTGGACTTGAAATAATCTGTGACTTTTCCCATCCATAATGTTGGATGAATTCTGTCCGGCACCTCGCCGAAAATTAAGTCAATCAAAAACGCCAAGGAAAATATTAACACGGAATCCGAAAGTAGAGAGATATCTATTGCGAACATTTTTTTCGTCCAAACTTTCTATACGGTTTTTTCCACAACTTTCGTAAAGGCCTCCAGCAACCTTTCATTCTCTTGTCGCGTTTTAACGGCTACTTGAATGTGATACTTGTCAAGTCCCCTGAAAGTTATCATATGAAGTGAGAATGCTCGTGGGATTGTTAGGATTACATAGAAAAGCAATCTTTGCATCCTTCATGTCGCGCGTGAAGACGTTCGATTCAATATAGAAATCCTGACAAAGTTTTATATGTCTTGGTTTGCCTCCTGTTTTTCTTACCGCGTTTTCGTATTCGCCAAATGTGGGAGCAGGTATAAGCGCTACTTTACCCTTCTCTAAGAACGCCTCCGCAAATAAGTAAATGAGTTCCGTGGACCCATTACCCACCAACACATTGTTTAAGCTTATTTCCTTGAAACTGTCGGCAATAGCCTCCCGCAACGACACAGAAGTTGAATCTGGATAAATTGGAATCTGCTCAAGATTATTTCTTATCGCTTCGAGAGCTTTTTGGGAAGAACCCAGCGGGTTGACGTTTGAACTGAAGTCCACAATCTCTTCTCTAGTGAGACTAGCGTTTTTTCTTACTTCCCAAACCGTCCCTCCATGAACGCACGGCTTGAGACAGTTAATGTTATCGCGTGCTAATCCCCAAGTTGACCTCACGTTTAGATCACTCTTCAATCTTCTCTGGAGTATTCATCAATTTTGTTGTGTCGTGTCTACTTTGTCTACCATTGCACTGGCTACAGTATAAGTGTTTGGATGGATAATCCATCCATAATTTTATATGTCACCACCACAACACTTTAATTCTCCTGTGTTGCGTCGAGGTCGCCATCTGCGAGTGAGCGTGAATACAACCACCTGAATTGGCCTAACCATCCGGATAAGTGGTTGAACATTCATGCCACTCCAATTTCTCTTGCGATCTATCTAGTCTTCAAAAATTATTTCTCGTTTTCAGCTTTTAGGAGTTTGAGGGATGCCATTATCGCTCCGATTTCCGCGTTTGTCCTGTTTTCTCCGCTTCCTACTATGATAACATCGTTTTCTTTTGGATTTAATTTGGATACAAGTATGTCCTGTATATCTGAAATGCCTTTCAGGATGTGCTTTTTCTTGGAAGCCATAGTTAATCTGTTACGAGAAAAAATCAGTGTTGTTGCTCCTGAAGCTCCAGCTCTGATCGCTGTGTTACGTTGTTCAACGCCCCTCCCGACCTTGTGAGCCATATCTTTCACAAGAACCGCAATAACTAATGGGCCAACAGTCAGAGGACTGTTTGGTACCTCTATCCCTCTACTAATTGTTGATCTCAGATTAAGAAACAGTTTTTTCCCACGCTCTGAAAACGCAAATCCATGTCTTGAACTAATAATTAATCCTTCTTTTTTTAGATGTTTCAGGATAGTTCTTGTTGTGCCTATTCCCAATTCAAGTTTATTCGAAAGGCTTATTCTGCCCACAATTCCATAATCACCAATTATTTCCAGCGCCTTAACTACGTGAGCTTCATTAAAGGATGGAGCAGGCCCACGCGCAATTTTGCTGCCAACCCTTTCAAGCACTTCTAGCAATTCTGACTGTGCCCGTTCTCTTTGGTGCAAAAATTCATCATCATAATTGTCTGTTTGTATATCGTTACATGCGCGGGTTTGGACGGACCTTTGAGTTTCTC